>ENA-OQAS01000740-OQAS01000740.1-human-gut-metagenome-genome-assembly--contig:-NODE-740-length-16718-cov-2.573504_pt1 | contig 16718 bp, 26 predicted proteins | sample MGYA00242733_ERZ504523 | MGnify/ENA primary metagenome ERZ504523 (study PRJEB26092, sample SAMD00036239) | human gut metagenome | host: Homo sapiens | study: EMG produced TPA metagenomics assembly of... | reverse complement strand
AATTTAATTTATTTTCTTATTCAACGTCTTGCTAATGCTGCAAGATTTTCTTCTCCTGTACGGATTTTAATAACTTTATCTACGTTGTATACAAAGATCTTACCATCTCCGATATGACCTGTGTAAAGAGCTTTCTTTCGCAGCTTCAATGATGTTTTCTACTGGGATATTTCCTACGATAACTTCAACTTTAACTTTTGGAAGTAATGTTGCATCGACTTCAGCACCTCTGTAACGTTCTCCGGCACCTTTCTGGATACCGCAGCCCATAACCTGAGTGACTGTCATACCAGTTACACCAACATCGTTCATTGCTTTTCTTAACTTGTCGTATCTTGTTAATTTTGCGATAATAACAACTTTATACATTCCTGTAGGTACAAGATCTGGAGCTTTGCTGACCTGTACAGCTGCTGCTTTCTGTACTTTAGAAGCTCTTTCGTAATCTTCTTCTCCAAGAACAGTATTTGCATTTTCTTCCATGATCATTGTGTTAGAAATATCCATCATACTGAATCCAGCATATGCTGATGTTAAACCATGTTCTGGTCCATCCAGACCGATGATCTCTTCTTCTTCTGTTACACGAAGACCAATCGTTGCTTTGATAATTGTAAATGTTAAACTGATCGTCACGGCTGTCCAAGCGCAGACACAAACAATACCGATGATCTGAATCTTTAATAATCCAAATCCACCACCATAGAAAAGTCCATTTAATTCACTTCCTGGTGCAGTTTTTGTTGCAAATAATCCTGTTGCTAATGTTCCCCATAAACCGTTCATAAAATGAACTGCTACGGCTCCAACTGGTCATCAATTCTTAATTTATAATCTAATAACCATACTCCAAAACAAACAAGTAATCCAGAAACTGCTCCGATCACAATTGCTCCAAAAGCATCTGTGACATCACATGGTGCTGTGATCGCTACAAGTCCTGCAAGAGATGCATTTAATGACATTGATACATCAGGTTTTCCATATTTTACCCATGTAAATACCATACAAACAACTGTTGCGACTGCTGGTGAAATTGTTGTTGTTACGAAGATAGATCCTAACTGTTCAACAGATGTTGCTGCTGCACCGTTGAATCCATACCAGCCAAGCCATAAGATAAATACTCCTAATGCTCCAAGTGGAATATTGTGTCCTGGGAATGCATTTACTTTTGTAATATTTCCATCTTTATCTTTTGTGAATTTACCAATACGTGGTCCTAAGAATTTTGCTCCGATCAGTGCAGATAATCCACCAACCATATGAATTGCACAAGATCCTGCGAAATCATGAAATCCCATCTGAGATAACCATCCACCACCCCAGATCCAATGTGCTTCAATTGGATAGATCAGTGCAGAGATTACTGCAGAATAAATACAGTAAGATAAGAATTTTGTTCTCTCTGCCATGGCTCCAGATACGATCGTTGCTGTTGTTGCACAGAATACTAAGTTGAATACAAAACTGGACCAGTCAAAATTTGCATAAGATGTAAAAATGTCAAATCCAGGTTTTCCAATCAATCCGATCATATCTTCCCCGAGTAATAAACTGAAACCGATCAGAATAAATACACAAGTACCAATACAGAAGTCCATCAGGTTTTTCATGATAATGTTTCCGGCATTCTTAGCTCTTGTAAATCCGGCTTCAACCATTGCAAATCCGGCCTGCATCCAGAATACCAATGCGGCTCCGATCAGGAACCATACCCCAAAGATCTGGGTATTTACTGCGTTCATAATTTCTTTTGTCATATCTTTGTCCTCCCATTTCGAAAGTTTTTGTTTTTTCATTCAGGAGAAAACGCGCGTGTCTTTACTCAATGATTGATTGAAGGCTTTTAGAAATCCTTCTTGATAAAAAGAAAAGGCGTTATGAAGAATGATCTGTGTCATCTCATACGCCTTTGTTATGGTTGGAATTATAAACGCCTTATTTTTATTTGTCAATAATATTTTTAGCATTTTTTATGCAAAGAATGTATCTTTTTTAGCACAATCTTAACTATTTAATTCGTTCTCAAGCATACGGTATCCGACTCCGACTTCTGTAAAAACATACTTTGGAACTGCTGGATTTTTCTCAATCTTGCGGCGGATATTTGCCATATTTACTCGCAAAATCCTATTGTTCGTATCTGCATGAGGTCCCCAGATATCTTTGATGATAGACTCATATGTAATAACCTTTCCTGCATTCTCTGCAAGAAGGGATACCAGTTTATATTCAATCTGTGTAAGACGGATTTCTTCTTCTCCAAGAAAGACTCTTCGCTTATCAAAATCAATCTTTAACTGACCTGCATGATACATTGGTGTCTTCGTCTCTGCTCCCATTGGCTGTCTTCTATGTCTTAGGGCAGTACGGATTCTAGCAAGCAGTTCCTGATTGCCAAATGGTTTGGTGATATAGTCATCTGCTCCGGCATCCAGGCTTTTACTTTCTCTGATTCTCTGTTCCTTGCAGAAATCACGATGATCGGAGTAACTGCCCATTTTCTGATCTCGGAGATCACATCGATTCCATCCATATCCGGTAGTCCAAGGTCTAATAAGATTACATCCGGACAGTATGATTCCGCACACTGGATCGCCTGATTTCCTGTAGTTGCTATGATTGGTTTGTAGCCATTGGTTTTTAAGATCGCTGATATAAAATTGCCGATGTTTTCTTCATCTTCAGCAATCAATACATTAAATTTTATCTCTGTCATAGTTCCTTTTCCTCCGTCAATTCTTTTTCATCCATTGGCAGACTAAAACTAAACTCTGCTCCATCCTCATAGTTTCTTGCATAGACATCACCTTGATGTGCCATAACGATTGATTTACAGATACTTAATCCGATACCCATGCCCTTACGGCTTTCATGGTCTAATGCACCTGCACAGCCATCAAACAACTGGTCCAAGCGCTCTGGTGCGATACCATTTCCATGGTCACGGATATAGAATACAACTTTGTTACCTTCTTCTTTGATATCAAGTTCAATAGGTGCATCACTTCCAGAATGTACCCATGCATTTTCCAAAAGGTTCATAATTACCTGCTCGATCAAAGTCGGATCCATTGGAACCATTAAAAAATCTTCTGGAATCTTTACCTTTAATTCACTGTCCGGATAGCGCTTCTGATAACGCTGGATTGCTTCTGCTACAACTTCTTCGAGAGGTTCCGGTACTTTCTTTACATGTGGCTGTGTATCACTTCCATTACTCTGGATCCTCGTGATACTAAGCAGGTTTTCCACCATGTTTAACAACCAGTTGCATCTTCTTTGATTCCCATGACAAGCTGATCTTTTGCTTCTTCATCCAGCTGGTCTTTGGCTTCTAAATATGTCGAACTTGCCCCGATCATTCCAGTCAGCGGAGTCCTAAGATCATGTGAGATCGCTCTTAATAAATTTGAGCGCATCTTCTCCTTTTCTTTCTCAATCTGAAGCTCATTGATCTGCTTGTTATATTCATTTAATTTTGCAAGTTCTTTCTCTCTCTTGACAGCTGCTTCTTTCTCTCGGTTTAAGCTTGTTGTTGTCATATTCGTGATGATTGCGATCACTAAAATTCCAAGAAATGTCATCGGATATCCGTCAATCATGAAATTAATCTTAAAATATGGAAACGTAAATCTCCAATTAATAAAAATAACGCTTAACAGTGAAGAAACAATTCCCCATCCATATCCTTTTGTATATCTTGAGATAAAAAAGTTGCAATGTATAAATCATTGGCACATTAATGTTGTGAGCTGTCTGATAGAAAAAAATATGCGCAATGATGGTCGCAATGATCAGGATCGTGATCGAGATCAAAAAATCCTTCTCCCACTGCATCAAACCTTTTTCATTCTGCTCCATGTTTATTCTCCATTCGGCCGGATATTCACATCTATCTTACATTTTGAGACGTGATCAGAGTTCATACTCAAATCATAATCCACTTTAAGGTGCATCTGTTCTTCTTCTTCGATCCAGTCAATATTGCTTGTATTGACCCCCATCAAAAGACTTCCAAATGGTGTATCGTAGTAAGAGAGGTTTTCTTTTCCCTCTTCAAAGACCATATGAGAAGACTGTCCTCCTTTTCTTGTAAGTTCCACGCTCTTTGGCCCGATCTTTATGACATTTTTTACGATCTCGTTGTCTTCAGAAAGTTCATCGTATAAAATATAATGTTTTCCATTTCTCAGGTAATAGGCACCTGTCGTCATCATCTCGATCGGATCATTTGGATCTACATCCATCTGAAGTCCTGAAATATTAATTAATATATCTTTGTCATCTTATCTTCACTTCCTAATAATTCTCAATATCTACCGGCTGTACCTGATCCACACGGCATGGAAGTACTTTGTCGGCAAATGATAAAACTGATCCGCCATATCACTGACATAATATTCATACTTCGCAGTATGATCTTCTGATGCCGCCATATCTCTCTGTGCGAGCATCTGCTTTAAAGTCTTCGCAACTTCATAGGCAGGGTTTACAAGTGTGACCTTATCCCCTACAAATCGCTGGATCGGATTGATCAACAATGGATAATGCGTGCATCCAAGGATCAAAGAATCAATATCATACTGCTTAAATTCTCTTAAATATCTGGATACCATATCTTCTGTAATACGGTCATCGATCAGTCCTTCTTCTACTAGCGGAACAAATAATGGACATGCTTTTGTAACGACAGTTACAGATGGATCTAGTTTCCTTAAATATTGGCCATACTGTCCACTCTTGATCGTTGCATTTGTCCCAATGATCCCGATATTCTTATTCTTCGTCGCATTCATTGCTGCGATCGCACCTGGCTGTACCATACCGATGATCGGCACATTATAAGTTCCTGTAAATCAGCTAAGGCGAGCGCACTCGCTGTATTACAGGCGATGACCACTGCTTTAACACCCTTACTCAACAGAAAATTGACGATCTGTCTGGAATAGCGCACGATCGTATCTTTGGACTTCGTTCCATAAGGTACACGTGCAGTATCCCCAAAATATATCATACTTCTTCCGGGAGCTGGCGCATGATCTCTCTTGCAACAGTGAGCCCGCCAACTCCAGAATCAAACACCCCGATTGGTGCATTCATATCAAATTCCTCCTAACGATATCTTGTCATTGCCTGATCGATCAATGTATCAAGTAACTCAGGAATATCAAGTCCGCATGCTTTCCATAACATTGGATACATACTGATCGATGTGAATCCTGGCAATGTGTTGATCTCGTTAAATACAACTCTTCCTGATTCTTCTAAGAAGAAGTCAACTCTTGATAATCCAAATCCGTCAACAGCTCTAAAGATTGCCTCTGCATCTTCTTTGATCTTGCGTTTAGATTCTTCTGGCATCTCTGGATCAACAACCGTTTTAGACTCTGCATTGTTGTATTTTGCATCAAAATCATAGAATGCCGCTTCTTCGGCCGCAAGGATCTCTCCAACACATGTACTCTTCACCTGTGTTCTGTCACCTAACACCGCACATTCCACTTCTCTTCCGACAATTGTTTCCTCACAAAGGATATTACGGTCATGTTTCACTGCTTCGTATAATGCCGCTTCCAATTCTTTTCTATTCTCTGCTTTGGAAACTCCCTTAGAAGATCCTGCACAAGATGGTTTTACGAAGATCGGATATGGAATTTCCTTTTCCACACGATCCATTGCTTCTTCTAAATGTTCAAAATCGCTTTCTCTGACATGAACAAACTTTGCCTGATCGATTCCAATATGATCGACGATGATCTTTGTGTATACTTTATCCATTGAAACTGCTGATGCCAATACACCACATCCAACATATGGAATTTTAGACAATTCAAACAATCCCTGAACGGTTCCATCTTCACCATTCATACCATGAAGAACTGGGAAGATCACATCAACTTTCTGAAGTTTATATGTACCTTCTGCAAGGATCACTAAAGAACGAGTTGTTGTATCAGGAGAAATAAATGCTTTCACTTCTCCTTCTCTCCAACTTCCATCTTCGATATCTTTAACACCATCTACTAATAACCATTTTCCTTCTTTTGTGATACCAACTAAGATCACATTATATTTTTCAGTGTCCATGTTCTTGATGACTGTTGTTGCTGACAGACATGAAACATCATGTTCAGAGGAATCTCCTCCAAAGATCACTACTACATTCTTTTTCATTGATTTAAGCTCCTTTATCATCATAAAAAGTATTTCATCATTATCATTTGATTATAGCACAAATTTTTCAAAAATAAATCCTTCAAAATAAGGTTCATTCTCTTTATATGCTTTTTTGTCACGAAATGTCCATCCGTAAATTGGAATCTTGTAAAATCTGCGGCAGATCTTGAGTGGAAGACAGTCTTTATATTTATAGTGATAGGCTATAAAATCTGGTTTTGTAATAAAATTTGTCAATAAATTCTTCACAATAAAATAACCGATTTTACGAGTAAACGTCCCTTCTTCTTTTTCTTTCAAAAACTGCTCACTTAACTGTCCACGGATCACTTCTGGACGGTTTTTCTTAAACCAATACAGAGCATACGGATGAAAACATTCCATACAATATAATCCTTTATATTGATCTAAAGCTTTTGCAACTTTCTTACATAATTTGCGATTGCATGTTTCCATTTTTAATTCTACTAATAATGGTACTTTGCCATCAACTTCTCTTAAAACTTCTACAAATCTTGGAATTCTTTCTCTCGTTCCCATCAAACGATATCTGCATAATTCACGATAAGTAAGATCCGCGATTTTTTTGTTCACACCACATGTTCTCTTAAGATCATAATCATGATGAACTACCATTACACCGTCTTTGGTCAGCTGAACATCTAGTTCTATTCCATAGCCTGATTCCCTCGCTTTCTTGAAAGCCGCCATGGAATTTTCTGGAATTCCCTCTTCTCCATGGAATCCTCTGTGTGCATAGTATTTTACATTTAGCACAGGATGTTTTCTTTTCTTTCCCGGATCGATCATCTTGATGTATGCAAAGATTAAGACTGGTATCCATAACAGGATCATTTCTCATCCCTCTTTTCTTCTGCCATCCGCGTTAATGTTTCGCGTTCATTTAACTGTGGATCTTCTAATACCTGATCTAACAGCCAAGATAAAATTTGACCGATTTCTTTTCCCTGTGGAACTCCCATATCCATCAAGTCTTTTCCATTGATCTTTAATTCTTTGATGGAAAGGCAGTTTTTCTCTTCGATGATTCTTCGAATAATTTCTTTGTTTCTTGTAATACCTGTTCTTTCTTATCTCTCTGATAATCACTTTGTGCACTGATATCTGCTTTCTGGACCTCCATCAGTCTTGTAAACAACTCTGGGGTTAACTGGCTGACCCATCGTCTGACTGTTTTCTTATTGACTTCTTCTATAGAAGCAAATCTACGGTCATGCCATCTGACAAGAGTCGTTACCTGCTTGATCGTCTGGTTGTCAAACTTTAATCTTCGGAGGATCTTCCTTGCCATCTCTTCTCCGATCACCGGATGCATTTTAAATGATCTTTATCTGGACCTTCAACTCTCGCCGTTGGTTTTCCCACATCATGAAGCAGCATTGTCCACCGGTAAATATGTTCTGCTTCGATCTGTTTCATTGCTTCGATCGTATGGATTCCAACATTGTATTTGTGATGCGGATTATTCTGCGGTGTTTCCATCATAATATCAAATTCTGGAAAAATGATCTTCGTCACACCTAGTTTATATGCATTGACCAATACTTCTGGATGTGCCGATGTGATCAGTTTTTCAAGCTCTACCTGAATTCGCTCAGCACTGATATCTTTTAGAAATTTTGCCTGATTTTTAATTGCTTCTTCGGTTTTTTCTTCGATTTGAAATCCTAATTGAGCCTGAAATCTTAGAGCTCTTAAAATTCTCAATGCATCTTCATCAAATCGTTTCTTTGCTTCCCCGACACAGCGGATCGTTTGATTTTTAAGGTCTGTCATACCATCATACATATCAATGATCCCTTCACTGTCATTATATGCCATCGCATTGATCGTGAAATCTCTTCGTAACAGATCTTCTCTTAATGACTTTGTAAAATGTACTTCATTGGGACGTCTATGATCTTCGTATTTTCCATCGACACGATAGGTTGTTACTTCGTATGGTTCATGATTCATAAGAACCGTAACTGTTCCATGTTCGATTCCTGTATCTACTGTATGATCGAAGATTTCTTTAACTTCCTGAGGTGAAGCTGATGTTGTGATATCCCAGTCACCCGGAGTTCTTCCTAGTATGGAATCTCTGACGCAGCCCCCAACGATATATGCCTCAAATCCATGTTGTTCTAATGTCTGTATTACCTTTGCTGCCTGTGCGGGCATCTTGATCTTCATCCTATCACCTCTCCTTTTCTTTGTTCTTATATCTGCTTCTCATATTCATTTACTATTCTTACAAATGTATCTCGCAAACGGAAGAATTGCCGGAAATGTATCTTCATAATCCCCGGCAATTGTTATCATTATACTCTTAGTAAGCTTTTCCAAAGTAAACCATCTTCTTCGCAGGTTTTCCACAGTGAACACATACGTCACTTAAATGTTCCTGCTCAAATGGCATACATCTTGTTGTAGCTGTTGTCTCGTCTTTGATCGCTTCTTCACATTCTGTTTCTCCACACCACATTGCTTTTACGAAACCATCCTGTTTCTCGATGTGGGCTTTGAATTCATCCAGTTTCTAGCCTCTACTGTATGTTCTTCCAGATGTTTCTTTGCTCTCTCAAGCATATCGTTCTGCATCTGTTCTAATACTTCACCAAGTTTTGTCTCGATCTCATCTAAAGATACAATGATCTTCTCTCTTGTATCACGACGAACGATCACCGCCTGATTCTTCTCGATATCTTTTGGTCCGATCTCGATTCTTGTAGGAATTCCGCGTACTTCCTGTTCACTGAATTTCCATCCTGGGCTCTTATCAGAATCATCAACTTTTATTTTGTAAGAAGAAGCAAGTCTCTTTCTGATCTCTTCTGCTTTATCAAGCACTCCTTCTTTCTTCTGCATGATCGGTACGATCATTGTCTGTACTGGTGCGATTCTTGGTGGTAATACAAGACCTGAATCATCTCCGTGAACCATGATGATCGCTCCGATGATACGTGTAGACATTCCCCATGATGTCTGATGTACATACTGAAGTTTATTATCTTTATCTGTATACTGAATATCAAATGCTTTCGCAAATCCATCACCAAAGTTATGGCTTGTTCCAGACTGTAATGCTTTTCCATCGTGCATTAATGCTTCAATCGTATATGTGGAATGTGCACCTGCGAATTTCTCTTTCTCTGTCTTCTGTCCTTTTACAACTGGAATTGCTAGGTACTGTTCACAGAAATCTGCATACATATTTAACATCTGTACCGTTCTTGCTTCAGCTTCTTCTTCTGTCGCATGTGCTGTATGTCCTTCCTGCCAGAAGAACTCTGAAGTTCTTAAAAATGGTCTTGTTGTTTTTTCCCAACGTACAACAGATACCCACTGATTATATAATTTAGGTAAATCTCTGTGAGACTGAATGATCTTTGAATAGAAATCACAGAATAATGTCTCAGATGTAGGTCTTACACAAAGACGTTCCTGTAATTCTTTATCTCCACCATGAGTTACCCATGCAACTTCTGGTGCAAATCCTTCAACATGGTCTTCTTCTTTCTTTAAAAGGCTTTCTGGAATAAACATTGGCATTGCAACATTCTCCACACCTGTTTCTTTAAATTTGGCGTCTAAAACTTTCTGGATATTCTCCCAGATCGCATATCCATTCGGACGTAAGATCATACATCCACGAACGCTTGAATAATCTGCTAATTCTGCTTTCTTAACAACATCTGTATACCACTGTGCAAAATCATCTTCCATCGCAGTGATCGCTTCTACTAATTTCTTATCTTTTGCCATTGCAAAATGTCTCCTTTTCTATGGTTATATACACAGTTTTTGTGTACAATGATACTAAGAATAATATTACTGTAAAATGTCGGATTTTTCAAGGGGTGACGTTTTATTTAACTACACAAAAAGGAGTTTTTATGGCAAATGAAAACAAGATGGGTTATCTTCCCATCAAAAAGCTGATATTGCAGATGTCCCTTCCTCCGATGTGCTCCATGTTTCTGCAATATTCTTACAACCTTGTTGACAGCATGTTCGTGGCTAATATCAATGAAAATGCACTTGCGGCAGTTTCTCTTTCCTTCCCAATCACAACCCTTATGATCTCCCTGTCCATCTGGATTGGGGTCGGTATCAACGTTTTGATCGCAGGTTATCTTGGAGAGAAAGAACAAGACCTTGCTGACTGTGCAACAACACTTGGATTGCTGGTAGCCTTGATCGTCGGTATCTGTATCAATATCCTTGCACTATTGATCATGAAGCCGTACTTTTCAGCATTCACAAACAATCCAGCTATTTTTGACTATGCGATGCAGTATATGTCCGTCTGTACTTTTATGCAGGTTCCAAACATGGTACATATCGCCATCCAAAAGGTCTTTCAGGGTACTGGAAATATGATCACTCCTATGTGGTTTCAGATCGCAGGAGTTATCTTTAACTTTGTTTTCGATCCATTACTGATCTTTGGAATCGGACCATTCCCTAAGATGGGAATCCGTGGTGCTGCACTGGCTACTGTCCTTGGATATGCTTTATCTATGGTGATTGCTTTTCTTCTGCTTGTTTTTACAAAACAGAAAGTTCGTATCAAGATCAAAGGATTCCATGTTGATTCTCATATGTTAAAGAATCTGTTTTCCTATGGATTTCCTTCATTTGTTATGAATGCTCTTGGATCTTTTATGCTGACATTTACCAATCTGTTTTTAACAGCTTATTCAGATACTGTTGTTGCCTTTTTTGGCGCCTATTTCAAAGTACAACAGATGATCTTCATGACAGTAAATGGCTTGATCCAAGGATGTTTGCCTGTCATGAGATTCAACTACAGTGCCAAACAGCCAGAACGTTTAAAAGAAGCTTTTCATTTTGGCACACAGGCGGCAACTGTTATGATGATCGGTGGAACATGCCTGCTTCTGTTTTTACCAAAACAGATCTTGTTCCTGTTTGCAGCTTCTGAATCAATGATCAAAATCGGAGTTCCAGCCATGCGGATCCTGTCAATCGGTTTAGTTTTCTGTGGATTTTCTATTATGATCGCTACTTATCAGCAGGCAATTGAGAAGATCCGGTCTAGTATGTTGATCCACATCTTACGACAGGGAATTTTATTGGTGCCTTTGATGTGGCTGTTTAATCATATGTTTGGGATAAATGGGATTTGGATCTCATTTCCAGTAACAGAAATTTTAGTGTTTATTGTGGCTGTTTTATTACAAACTGTTATTCCAAAACCACAATAAAAATTATTATTTCTTGTATTGAAAAAGCTCACTCCTGTGAAAAATACTTACTCACCGGCCTAGCCGGTGGTCTATTCGTTCATCAAAGTTCTCTTCTGAGGAACAGAACTTTGATGAACAGGCTTAAAGCCTAACAAACTAGTGCTAAACATAGATTTTAATCTATGGTTTAGCACTAGTTTGTTAATTCAACTCCTAAAGACAGATATTATTACTGTAAAATGTATGATTTTTCAAAGATGTTGCATTGTAAAAATGCCATCACATCTGTGATTTATCTCTTCACAGATGTGACGACTACTGATTTTTATTATTTTAATAATTCTGTGATCTGGTATGTTGCTTCATTTACTGTATTAATTTCTGCTTCTTTTGATCGTGATGCGATATGAGCTGTCTGGATGAAATTATCCATTTTCAGTAATTCCTGCACCCAGTCTTCTCCCTGTGGAGGTTCGCTTGTAAATACGTCAGATGCACTTGAATGAATCTTATGTTCTTTTAACGCTTCATACAAAGCTTTCTCATCAACAATTCCTCCTCGTGCCGCATTTATTAAAATCGCATTTGGTTTCATTTTATCAAATTCTTTCGTAGAATCATATTTTTGTTCATCTGTCAATGGCACGTGCAATGTGATAAAATCACATTCTTTTAAAATCTGATCCATGGTCGTCTGCACTGCACTATATTCTTCCAGTACATTCTGCGGAATATCAAAAACATCATATACAAGAATTTCCATGCCAATTCCTTTTGCCATTCTTGCAACATTTTTTCCGATATTTCCAAATCCTGCGATTCCCAGTTTTTTTCCTTTTAATTCAAAACCAGTAGGTTTTATCCAACCACCATTTTGACAGTGATCGCATTGGCTACAAGATCTCTTGCACACGCAAACATCATCCTACGGTAAGTTCTGCAACCGCATTTGAATTAGTTCCAAGACATCTTCCTACTTTAATTCTAAGTTCTTCACAGACTTTCAGGTCAATGTTGTCTGTTCCAACACCAAATTTCACGATTGCTTTTAAATTTTTGCACTGTCTTAATAAGTCTTCATCCAGTTCATCCACACCAACGATGATTCCTGTTGCTTCTTTGCTTTTCCATAAAAACTTCTCTTGGCACTGGTTTCCCTGTGTCGTTAATGTCCATCTCATATCCAAGTGCTTCAAGCTTTTTTGCTGCCTCCTGTCCATATTTAGCATATCCTCTTGGTGTTACTAAAATTGTACTCATTTATGATCTCACCCTTCTCTCACTTCTAACACAATTTCACGTAATCTCTTAGCATTTGCTGCAATTTCCTCTGTTGTTCCTTTTGTTAAAAGTCCTCCAAGTCCTACACAATCAACTCCATTTTTAAACCATGTTGCCAAATTATCAAAATTTGCTCCTCCTGATGCCATAATAGGTACCTGTGGGCATGGAACTTTGATAACTTTTGCAAGGTCTGGTCCATAATAATTAGAAATTGGGAAGGCTTTGATAAATGAAGCTCCTGCTTTTAATGCTGTTAACATTTCTGTATAACTTGTACATCCTGGAGCATATGGAATCTGATACAGATTACACATTTCCTGAACGCCCTCATCATAACATGGTGCGATAATAAACTGTGCCCCATTCATGATTGCAAGTCTTGCTGTTGTTCCATCTAAAACAGTTCCTGCTCCAACAATCAGCTGATCTCCAAATTTTTCTTTTAATGCTGCAATGACTGTTCCTGCATTATATTTGTATAACTGATCTCTAATGCTCCACGCCCCCGTCAAGGCATCCCTGAGCGATCTCATATCCTCGCTCGATTGTTTCAACACGTACTACTGCTAATAATCCAATGTCTTTTAATTTAAGAATTACTTCTTCCTTTGTCATTTTTATCTCCTTTATTCTGCTATATATCCTTTGATGTAATAAATTGCTTTTTCGCTAATCCTGTTCTATGAAAACTTTCTTTCAGATGAGTTCCTCCTGTATAATTATCAATCAGATGATCACGACCAATACCGGATGTACATAAACTTCCACATTTTTTCACGGATCAGTTTAGGATTTCGTTTTTCATATTCTTATCGTATGTTGCCACACTGCTTGAATAATTGACATGCCGAAGTCCTGTTTTATCCATTGTTTCAATCCAGTACTTTCCGTATTTTTCGCGTAACCACTTGCCATTGAAATAGCTGTTTCCGATATATCTCACAGATTCAAACCGATATTTTTTTAATAACGGGATCAGAGCAAATAAAACTGGGATATCATAAAATGCACAATGATGTGAATCGATATTCATTAACGAAAAACCAGCTTTTTTGTATTTCTGAATCTGTGCCTCCAGTTCTTCTCCGATCTCATCTTTATAAAATGGAAGATGACTGTAGATGATCCCCGGTCTGTAATCAAACATATCAGACCGGGCATATTTCTTAAGTTTTTTTATTCCACCAGTTAATGGTGTTCCATCAAATAAATTAATATGAAGACCAACTTTATCCATAAATCCATGTTTTTGTGCAATTTCTACTGCTTCATCAAAATAATTTGTGTTTGCAACAACCGATGTCTGTGAACAATATCCTTCCTGCATCGCTTTTTCTATTCCAAGATTTGCCTCATGCGTCATTCCAAAGTCATCTGCATTTAAAATAATTTTCATATCTTCACCTTCTTTTTAGAAGAATCCAATTAATGTTCCTACAGCTCCGATTGCGATCAGAATTAATAAAATAACGTTTACATTTACTTTTTTCTTTAATAAAAATACAGTTAATAATGTAATTGTTAATGGCAGGATTCCTTTAAAAATGCTGTCTAATACTGCTGTTCTGTACATCTAATGTTCCTGTACTTAAGTGTAATTTTAAACCGGACTGAATCGTTACATAAGAAGCTGTTAATCCACCAAGTACTGTTGCTTTTTCTGTTACTCTGTTTAATAATCCACTTCCGATGATCTTTCCGATTCCTTCACGTCCCATGTAGTAACCTTTTGTATAAGAAACATAACCTAATCCAAATAAGACGATTCCGATTGTCAGAAGGTAAATAAGTGGTCCCATAAAGTTTCCAACTTTAGCCATTCCAAGAATAATTCCTAAGGCAATTGGTGATAATGTACCTGCCAGATTGTATCTCCGATACCAGCTAATGGTCCCATTAATCCTGTTTTGATACTTGAGATCATTTCAGGGTCTACATCTTCTCCATTTGCTCTCTGCTCTTCTAATGCTAATGTGATACCTAAGATGCAACCACCAACGTTTGGTTCTGTGTTGAAGAATTCCATATGACGTTCGCATGCTTCTCTTAATTCCTGTGTATCTTTTCCATATAATTTTTCCAAACTTGGTGCGATCGCATGTAACACACCGGATGCCTGCATTCTTTCATAGTTATATGTTGAATGACTGAAAAATGTCCAAATCAAATAGGACTTGATAATATCTTTTTTACTTAATTTCTTTTGTACTGTTTCTCCCATAACATCCTCCTATACTGCCTGAACATTGTCATCTTTCTGTAACAGTGCTAAAATTACTGCAACTACACCAATTACTACCATTGGCAAGTTCAAATAAATTGATAAGATAAATCCTAATAACATATATAAATATGCTTTTGCACCTGTATTTGATAAGATTGCTTTAAAGTTCATCGCAATTCCAAGTGCTGGCAGGATTGTTCCGATCGTACTTAATACATCGATCACTGGTGTTCCCTGTAATGCATTTAACATATTTGTAACTGCACCAGATCCACTGAATACAACGATCGCTACTGGAATTGTGTAGATGATGCATTTAAAAATCTGTGATGGCACAATATTATAGAAAATAATCTTTTTGATATCTCCTGATGCTGCTACTTTGTCCATTCTATGTACAATGAAGATATCTCCTGTCATATATACCATCCAAAGTAAATTTCCAAGAAGAGAAATAGGTACGGCTAATGTTACCGCAACTCCAGCAGATGTATTTGAAATGATCGCTAATGCTGTTCCAACAGTTCCTGCAAGACCTTCATCCATTGTCTGTGCACCACCTGCTGTGATCTGTGCCAAATAAGTTACGTTGATTGCCGCACCTACGATACACCCTTTGACCGGATCTCCCAAGATAAGACCAACCATAATACCTGAGATCAAAGGTCTTCTTAATGCCCAGCCCATGTTAACTGTTAACCATGGTGTTCCATTTGCCCCCAAATAATAAACCAGACCAATAAGTAATGCCTGTACAATTGTTACTTCCATATATAACCTCTCTTTCTATAATGCTTTCTCGAGTTCAACTTTTTCCATATTCGGAACTACCTGAATATAGACATGTACATTCTGTGCCATGATCTTTTTAAATAATTCTCTTTCTGAATCACTGGCTGAAATGTTTTTGTATAATTTGCTTCGTTCCTGTTTTGATCCCATACCTCCTAAATTAATTTCTGTTATATCGACACCTTTTTCAATCAGACTTTCATATGCCTCTGGTCCTTTAGCCAGCACAATAAATTTCTTATCTTTATTATCTTTTTCTTTCTTTAAATAATCTGCTACTTTTCAAGTGTCATTGCTTCTGCTTTTAAATGTTTTGGTACCGCTCCTGTGATAACTGCACTTAAAAATGGATCATTTGCTACTTTATCATCTGCGATGACGATTTCATTTCCTCCTGTATACTGAACCCATGCCGTCATAACCTGTCCATGGATCAATCGGTCATCAATTCTTGCTAATACAATATTACTCATATTCTTTTCTTCCTTTCTTTAATCTGTTTTCTTTTTATTTTTATAGCTCATTTTTTTATAGTTCAAATGCAAGTTTTGCAATTCCCTGGCTTGCGATCTCTACAAGATCATCCGCAAGTTCTGTGACTTCCATTGTGTCTCTTTTAAATACTGCTTCTATTACCATCGGTAAATTAACACCAGAAACACTCACAATTTTTTTATTTTTGCAATGATTCATTGCCTGTGCTGTTGCATTATAAGGACTTGCGCCAAGCAGATCTGTAAGAAATAAAACATCATTCTCTGTTCTCTGTGCCAGCTCCTTTACATTTTCAATAAATGTATCAATGCTGTCTTCATGTCGAAGTCCGATACACTCTAAATTCTCCTGCTCACCAACAACAAGACTGACTGCATCTTTTAGTCCTTCTGCAAGATTTCCATGTGTTGCAATAATGATATCGATCATGGAAACAACCCTCCTTTTGTAATTTTTAAATAAGTTTTTTTGCTTCTTGTAATGTGTTTTACAAGCTGCTGTTTTGTATGACGTCTACATCACTT
>ENA-OQAS01000739-OQAS01000739.1-human-gut-metagenome-genome-assembly--contig:-NODE-739-length-16745-cov-1.855578_pt1 | contig 16745 bp, 26 predicted proteins | sample MGYA00242733_ERZ504523 | MGnify/ENA primary metagenome ERZ504523 (study PRJEB26092, sample SAMD00036239) | human gut metagenome | host: Homo sapiens | study: EMG produced TPA metagenomics assembly of... | reverse complement strand
TGCCCGGCACATAAGCTCAATCACAAAGGCGAGGGTACGGGCATCCTCCGGGGCGGCAACATATCCGTGTTCTACGGACTGCGCGGCACGCCCTACGATATTCCGGCAGAAGGTACGGTGCTCTTCATTGAGGACATAGGCGAGCGTCCCCATGCCGTGGAGCGTATGATGTACAATCTGAAACTGGGCGGCGTACTCGAAAGGCTGTCCGGACTGATTATCGGACAGTTTACCGAATACGAAGAGAACATGTCTTTAGGCAAAGAGCTGTACGGCGCATTGGCCGATTTGGTAAAAGAATGCGATTATCCTATATGCTTCGGATTTCCGGTGGGACACGTTACGATGAACGTACCGATGATTAACGGTGCGCAGGTCACGCTGGAAGTTGGAAAAAAGAAGTGAAACTAACATTTAACACCCACAAAGAATGAAACGGAATTATACAATTATCCCACTGTCACTGCTGTTGCTCATAGCGATGGTAGCGTGCAGCAATAAAAGCAAAGGCAATACCGACAGTGAGGGAAAACAACCCAAAAGCACGGTCAGCGTACCCCAATTCGATGCAGACAGCGCTTACCGGTATGTCAAGGAGCAAGTAGACTTCGGTCCCCGCGTACCCAATACTGCTGCACACAAAGCCTGTGGAGAATATCTTGCAAAGAAGCTGGAACAATTCGGCGCCACGGTATACAACCAGCAAGTGGATTTAACCGCCTATGACGGTACCCTCCTAAAAGCCCGCAACATCATCGGCAGCTACAAGCCCGAAACGAAGAAACGCATCGTGCTGCTCTCGCATTGGGACAGCCGTCCATGGGCAGATGCCGACTCTGACGAGAAAAACCGTCACACACCCATTCTCGGCGCCAACGACGGTGCGAGTGGGGTAGCGTATTGCTCGAAATAGCCCGCCAACTGCACAAACAGCTACCCGAGCTGGGCATCGACATCGTACTGGTAGATGCCGAAGACTACGGCCCTCACCAATCCTATACAGGCAACCATAAGGAAGAGTATTGGGCGCTCGGTTCGCAGTACTGGGCACAGAATCCCCATGTCCAGGGATATAATGCGCGTTTTGGCATCCTTCTTGATATGGTAGGCGCCAAAGACGCCACTTTCTTCTACGAAGGATACTCCGAAGAGTTTGCCAAAGGCATCAACCGGAAAGTATGGAATGCGGCCAATAACCTGGGCTACGGACGTTATTTCGTAAAAGAAAAAGGGAATATCGTAACCGACGACCACCTTTTTGTGTTCCGGAACGCACGCATCCCTACCATCGATATCATTCAATACAGCGAGGAAACCGGATTCTACGAAAACTGGCATACCCTGAAAGATGATATGGATGGCATCGACCGCAACACTCTGAAGGCGGTAGGCCAGACGGTCATGGAAGTTATCTACAATGAAAAATAAATACTAAAGATAAAATTATTATGAGTATCAACGAAGTACAAGATGAAGTAATCGCCGAGTTCAATGATTTCGACGACTGGATGGACCGCTATCAGCTCCTCATCGATTTAGGAAATGAACAGGAACCGCTTGATGACAAATATAAAACAGAACAGAATCTGATTGAAGGCTGTCAAAGCCGTGTATGGCTGCAGGCGGACGAGGAAAACGGCCGAATCGTTTTCCAAGCCGAAAGCGATGCTTTAATTGTAAAAGGCATTATCTCGCTGCTTATCAAAGTGCTGTCCGGACATACCCCGGACGAGATTCTGAATGCGGACCTCTACTTTATAGACAAGATAGGATTAAAGGAGCATCTTTCTCCCACACGCAGTAACGGATTGCTCTCGATGGTGAAACAGATGCGGATGTATGCGTTGGCATTCAAGGCAAAAAGCGCTAATGATTAAGCAGACTGTTGCTATTTCGAGAGTGTGTCAAAACTAACATTCGCTTGCTATTTGTTTCTTTTTAGGCACGGATTACACGGAAAACACAGATTTTCTTTGTTCTTTTTCCGTGAAATCCGCGAAATCCGTGCCTAAAAGAAATCATCAAATGTATTTGACACACTCTCATATATATACCATCGGTTTACTTTTCTTCTCCCTCCACCATACTCCAGTATATCTCCCGGCTGGCAATCCAATACCTTGCAAATAGCTTCCAATGTGGAGAAACGGACAGCCTTTGCCTTACCGGTCTTCAGAATAGAAAGATTCGCCGGCGTAATGTCAATCTTCTCCGCCAGTTCTCCCAAAGATATTTTCTTCGGCCATCATAATGTCAAGGTTTACTATAATCATTTTCTTTTTCCCAATATTCGGTTAAATAGTCAAGTCCTGTTCTTCTTTCATCTTCAATCCTATTGCGAATACCTCGGCCACAATCAATGTAGAAATACCTAATACCAAAGTAGTTGTATTCACCGTATCCGAAAGATGCAACTCGTAACCATGAACGGAAAAAACATTGCCTACACTCCTAAAAGTAAGATATGCCGGAAGAAGCGCCGTACAGAAACTGATAATCAATGCCGCCCCTAACAGGCGCAAGCGGTGGACGTTCTTCCAGTTGAAGATATCGGACTTGTTGATAGAAATCACCAAGCGAACAAACAGCACAATACTCCAGACACATATAACTATATGGAGAAAATTCAACAAAGTAAAAGCAGCCTGCTCCAAAGTTGTGGATTCCGTATCGACACTGACCATCATCGAGTTGAAAGAGACCGGTACATATTCACCGCTCCTTTCATTATAAACGGAATCTTGGAAAAGACCGTTATCGCCCAAACCGGAAAGGTGCTCCGGCAGCAGGCTGATGTACTTCATGTTCATCAGTTTTTTCTGGCTTGCCTCGGAAGCATTGCCGTCAATCCCGGCTTCCACACCGGCTTTCACCCCTACGATAAAATAGTAGCCGGTCTCAAAAACCGAATAGCTCAACACGAGCACTACAATCACACAAAGAATATTCAGTCGTCTTTTCATATTTTAAAAGTTGTATCAGTTGCCGGTAACCGATAAGAATTCATTACTTTACAAGAGACGGCAAACAACACTGCCGCTACCGCCAGACAGCTCCAATAGGCCGGTTCTCCAAGCAAATCGGATGTATATTTCACATCGGGATAATGCAAACTGAGGAATACCGACAGGCTGTTGTTCAGAATATGTATTAAAATTCCAGGAATCAGACTGCCCGTTCTATAATAGAGCCAGGCAAACAAGCCCCCCGATAATATAGCACCTGCACCTGTGCCGGATTAATATGGAAAATTCCGAAAACAAGGGCGGAAAGGATAATAGCCTTCACCGGACTGTACCTTTGCAGCAATACTTTTGTAATCGCCCCCCGAAACAACATCTCTTCCAAGACAGGCCCTAACACCGAGATACAGATAATGCCCAGCCAACCCGATTGCAACACATCGAATGTAGCTCCCATCCAATCAGGCAGGAAAGACAATCTGGCCATCACAAAGTCTATCAGGAAAATAGTAGAAAGGCCTATGATGATACTCCATCCCAAATAAGCAACCGACACCGGAGACATATCCGCCCGTCATCTTTCAAATAGCCCTTCTTCCACAAATAGCCACCCATACCGACAAATCCCAGCAACATACTCGGAGCCAAAGCTATAACGCTTGCAGCATCTATCGTACCACTGACTGCATACGAATAAAGCATGGCAAAAGGCATCACCAACAATGCAGCCAAAATCTGCATTACAAAATAAATCAAAACCAGTTTTATTGCTGTTTTCATCGTTCCTTCTTTTTTAAGAGCGTGTAAAGATACACATTTTCCTGCGAACCCGTCAAGCCGCAGCAGCAACTCCCATTAACAACATCATCACCATAGAAAGTGAAAGTACCAACAATGTAATACTCATAAATGCTCTCTTCATAACCGTAGACTTTTTATAATCAGCACTTATTCTTATCTACCTATTCTGTTTCTCAATAAGAATTTATCGTTTTTCGATATGCAAATAAAAGAGCTTTTTCTGAAAAGACAAAGAGAAACAGCATATTTTTATCGAAAAACAATAAAAAAGATATGTTTTTCAATAAATATACAAGAAAGAGCTCAATAATGAAAACCTGAAAAGCAGTGTTATGAAAGAATCGCAGTGATTTCAGCCTCGTCCTTATGGAGCTGCGCTATCAGTTCATCTATGGAATCGAACTTCAGTTCCGGACGAGTGCGACAAACGAAGGACAACCGCATGGGTTGATTGTAAATGTCAGCATCAAAATTAAAGATATGCACCTCAATGCTACGGTCTATGCCATTATTCAATGTCGGGCGGTAGCCGATACTCAACATCCCCGCATGCTTTTCCCCGCCAAGGAAAACATAAACGGCATATACCCCGTCAGCCGGAACCAGTTTTTCACAATCGCCAATGCGCAGATTAGCAGTTGGAAAACCTATCTTACGCCCAACGCGGTAACCGTTCACAACCGTACCGTCCAAAAAAAATTGATAACCCAAACAGTTTGCCGCCTCCGAAACGTTTCCTTGCAGCAAAAGGCGGCGGATAGCTGAAGAACTGACTGTCATTGCATCGGTGTAATAAGCCTGCGCCAATAGCACTTCTATTCCCAACTCCTGTCCATAACGCACATAATCCTCAAATCCTTCACTCCGATTATGTCCGAAACGGTGGTCGTAACCTATCATTAAAACCTGCACCCGGTAATCTTGCTTTAATATGGCCATAAATTGTTTGGCCGACAGGCACGCCAAATCAAGTGTAAAATCGAGCATGATGCAATAATCTATCCCGGTACCGGCAAGCAGAGACACTTTCTCGTCGCAAGTGGTAAGCAGCTCAGGACGAAAATCGGGTTGCATCACTTTGCGGGGATGAACCGGAAAAGTAATTACCGATGAAGCAAGCCCACGTTCAGCCGCAACTTTACACACCTGTTCTATCAGGAACCGATGTCCCCGATGCACTCCGTCAAAAAAGCCGATAGTGGCTACATTAGGCAGGAGTTCATTACCAGATGTTCCGGTACATAATTGCATATTCACCTCATGCGGTTTGGTTCATTTAAATAAATGGCTCCAATCTTCACCGGCTTTCGGAACATAAGTGGAAATACCTAATGACCGGGCAGTCATACAATTGGCTTCCGAATCGTCGATAAAGAAAGTTTCTTTCGGATCCAGACCCGCATCATCCAGCACTTTGCGGAAGATTTCTTCATCGGGCTTCGCCATCTTCATTTCATAAGAAAGAAAAATATGTTCGAAATAATCTTCTACGCGGAATGTCTTATAGGGAAAAGCATGTTCGCAGGACCATTTCCAATGGATTTCGTTGGTATTGCTCAACAGATATACCACATAGTCCTTACGCAGGGCCAGCAATAAATCCAGTTTATAGGTCGGTATGCTCACCAAAAACTGTTCCATGCAGCATCAATCCGGGCATCGTCAACGTCTTTTCCTATCTTTTCCCGTATCACATTCCGAAAATCGGCACTGGAAATAAGGCCTTTCTCATATTGCTGGAAAAAATCCTGCTGGTGATATAGGTTGAGTGTGTGTTCTACATCCGGCAACCCCAATTCTCTAAAGTTCTCCAAACAACGTTGCGGTCTAAATCAATCAGCACACCGCCAAAGTCTACTATAAGGTTTTTAATTCCTTTTCTTTTCATTATCTCATTTTTGCATTAGACGTCGGACAAGGCGAATACCTTCGCCCACCCATAATACCAAAGAAGTAGAAGCAATGATTATCATCCATGTCGTAAAATCAAGCGGCTCCGTACGGAATACAGCCCCACCGAACTGTACGATGACAAACTGACCGCCCAGAATGGCAAGTACCACCAACTCCATGCCGTAGGATTTGGATATTCCCTTAAAAGCGGAGTCCGATGTTCCAAACACTCTCGCATTGAACAGATTCCAGAATTGCAGCATAACGAAGAAAGTGAAGAAGATTGTAAGGCGTTGTACCGTCATACCGCCTTCTTCATTGTTAAACCGGAACAACATGCCCATAAGCAATGCCAGGAAAACCACTCCCATGCCAAGTATATAATTCCGCATGGATTTGGTTATAATGAAATCCGTACTTTTGCGGGGTTTCTCTTTCATAACACTCTCACTGGGCGGGATAGACGCCAAGGCCAAAGCGGCAAAGGTATCCATAATCAGATTCACCCACAGCATCTGCGTTACGGTCAACGGCAATTCAGTACCCACCAGCGAACCCAACAGCACAATGAACAGTGCCACGAAGTTAATCGTCAACTGGAATACGATGAAACGCTGGATATTCTTATACAATGAACGCCCCCACATCACGGCCGTACCGATACTGTTGAAAGAGTCGTCCAGCAGCGTGATGTCACTTGCTTCTTTCGCCACAGATGTTCCCGTTCCCATAGACAACCCCACCTGTGCATGGTTCAAGGCCGGAGCATCATTGGTTCCGTCACCCGTCACGGCTACCACCGCGCCTTTCTGTTGCAGTAGCTGAACAAGACGTTGCTTATCGGTAGGACGGGCACGCGACATAATCTTCAAGTCCAGCACCCGGTCGAGCGCCTCTTCGTCCGTCAGTTCGGCAAAGGCAGCACCCGTGATACGGTTACGTTCCGTATCTTCCGGTTGCCATAAACCTATCTGCCGCGCAATTTCGGTTGCCGTACCCGGCGTATCTCCCGTTACTATCTTTACGCCGATACCTGCCGACTGACATTTTGCAACTGCCGCAGGCACATCCGGACGTATAGGGTCACTGATGGCCACAACGCCGAGGAAAGACAAATCGTTTTCTGCAACCAATGCCACACAGTCGGCCGGTTCCGTATCGTCTACTATCTTATAGGCAAAACCAAGCGTACGCATCGCCATGTTCTGATAGTTCAGCAACTGAGCCTCTACCGTAGAACGATATTCTACCGCATCCACCCGCTTGCCGTCCAGAAGCACGTCCTTACATTTGCCCAATACAATTTCGGGAGCACCCTTTACATAAAGTATTTTCTTCCCAATCAGAGGAGAGTGTACCAATGTTGCCATAAACTTCCGTTCGGTAGAGAAAGTCAACTGGTCAAGCACCTTCACGCCCTCTCTCAACTCCAGATAATTACGCTGCTGGCTATTGAGCCACAACAATAAAGCTACCTCCGTAGGATTACCCACGCCTTTGGGCTTCTCTTCCGGAGTCGTTTCTTCCAGAAAAGCTGTAGAATTGGCACTGACACCTTCCATTACCAATTTACTCAAATCATCTTCTCCTATTTCCTTTCCGCCCTTCAATCCGTAGAAATTCGGTTCATACACCTGCATCAGGTTTTGTGTCAGCGTACCCGTCTTGTCCGTACAGATAACGGTAATCGCACCCATTGTTTCGCAGGCGTGCATCTTCCGCACCAGATTATTGGTGGAAAGCATGCGGCGCATATTCAGTGCCAGACTGAGTGTCACGCTCATGGGCAGGCCTCGGGAACGGCAACGACAATCAAGGTTACTGCCATCATAAAGTACTGCAAAGTAGCTTTCAAAGCAGGCAGCCATTGTTCAAAAGTATGGAATGAGGCAAAATCATAAACCAGGACAACATCCTTTATAAAGAAGATAGCGAATGCAAGACCGGCTACCGAAAAGCCGATTTTCCCTATGAGGTTGGCAAGTTTTGTAAGCTGGATATTCAACGGAGTAGGCTCGGTACTTTGTTCGGTACTCTGGCGGGCAACTTTTCCGATCTCCGTGGCGTCACCCACAAACTCTACACGCATAACTCCGTGTCCGTCGACCACTGTTGTACCGCGCATCACACGATTGGAAGCATAAGTGGCTTCTTCATCAAAATCCGCCTCTACAGTAGTTTTGGTTACAACAGGCTCACCCGTAAGATTAGATTCATTTATCTGTAAAGAAACGGCTTCCAGCAATTCACCGTCTGCGGGAATTTCCTCACCGGTTTCCAATATAACAATATCTCCTACCACCACATCCTTACGGGGAACCTCCTGTACATGTCCGTTACGAATCACCTTTACCAAAGTTTCCTCGTTCACTGCATTCAGTAAATCAAACTTTTTATTGGCGTCGTATTCAAAAAAGAAGCCAATGCCCGTAGCCAGTAAAATAGCAGCTATGATACCGATTGTTTCGGCATATTCGTTCTCCACTATGGAAATAATCAAAGAGAAGAAAGCGGCCACCAGCAATACTCTTACTACGGGGTCTTCAAACTTTTCCAGATAAAGTTTCCACAAGACGGGCGCTTCGGAGGCGTCAACAGGTTTACACCATGCTCGGTACGGCTCTTCCGTACTTCATCGTCAGTAAGTCCGACGTGATACAAATCATCCTTGTTGCAGTCATGCAATTCGTTAGGTTTAAATTGAATTGCAAAAATACAACAATAATTTGTATAGAGAATGTTATTAAATCTTTTTATAGGTTTTACAAATCCGGCCTTTTTCCTTTCTATGAACATCTGCCAGCCACTTCCATAGAAACTTACTTCAAGAACCTACTAACAAAAACATCTTTTTCTGCCCGAACGGAAAACAAAAAGGGAAATCCAGTTGTTCTTAAAGAAGAAATTTAAATACAAGACAATTATGGAAAAGTACATCTGCACTATTTGCGAATATGTTTATGACCCGGAATTAGGAGATCCGGAAAACGGAATAGAACCGGGAACATCCTTTGAGGACCTCCCTGCCGATTGGGTTTGCCCCCTGTGCGGAGTAGGCAAAGATGAATTTGAGAAAGCGTCCTAAGACGCTTTCTTTTCTTTTATATCGCTGCTGGCTTCTACTACATTGACAACGTAATCGCCCAACTTTTCACATTCGGCAATGATATCCATATAGTAGACTCCCATCTGGTAATCATACTCCTTGTTATTGACATCAAGGATATTCTGATTCTTCAACTGGTTGCGGTAATTGTTGATTTCATTCTCGATATTAAACGACTTGTTCACATCAATGCCTTGATGATCCGAACGTTCCACCACCACAATCATCTGCCGAGAGCATCATCGGTCAGCTTCATCATGAAATGGATATGCTCATATTGCTTTTCTGTGAACTCCTGATTGGTCTGACGCTTGCGATTGATGGTACGTGCCAGATTATAACAACTGTCACCGATACTTTCTATCTCCGTCACTTCACGCAGCATGGCCCGGATTTGCAGCTTACTTTCAGAACTTAACCGTCCTTCCGACACCTGGTTCAGATATTGGCAATCTCCAGTTCCATGCTGTCGCTGATATTTTCATACTTTTCTATCCGACTGAACAGCTTATTGAAATCGTCATCCTTCTCGTATGCAACAGGTCGCGTACCATACCAACATACGATGCGTACGTTCGGCAAACAGATGAATCTCCTTGCTTGCCTGCAGAATGGAAGCTCCGCCGTAGAAAGCATACCGCCCGTAATAAAGCGCAGACGGTATTCCTCGTCCTGTTCCTTCTGCGGAATAATGGCGCAGACCGTACGCTCTATAAACTTCACGAACCATATCAATATCAATACATTGCAGATATTAAAACAAGTATGGAAAGCCGACAGCTTAAAGGAAACAGCAACGGCCGGGTCTTTGGTTCCCATTATATTTTCCACAAACCATGATACTCCCTGCGTAAAAGGGACAAACAGGCATAACACCCATATAACGCCGAACACATTGAATACCAGATGCGCCAATGCAGCCCTCCTGGCCTGCGTATTACCGGTAAGCGCCGCAAGATTGGCAGTTATGGTTGTTCCTATATTCTCACCCAGAACAAGTGCCGCTCCCAGTTCGAAGCTAATCCAGCCATTCGCACACATGATAAGCGTAATCGCCATCGTTGCAGCAGAGGCCTGCACAATCATGGTCAGTACCGTTCCTATAAGCACAAAAAGCAGTACGGATATATACCCCATATCGGTATAGTCCTGCACAAAAGCCAGCATTTCCGGATTCTGGCTCAAATCGGGTGCATTGTTCTTCAAATAAGAAAGCCCCATAAACAGGAAGGAGAAACCGAAAATAAATTCACCGATGGATTTGCGATTACTTTTTTGAGAGAAGAGGAGAGGAATGCCAAAGGCTAAGAGAGGAAGGGCAAAAGCAGCTATGTCGACTTTAAAACCTAATGCTGAAATAATCCAGGCAGTAACAGTAGTACCTATATTGGCCCCCATAATAACACCTATAGATTGTGACAGGGTCAGCAACCCAGCGTTGACAAAACTCACTACCATAACCGTAGTTGCAGAAGAGGACTGGATAAGCGCTGTTATAAGCACACCTGTCAGAACGCCGGTCACCCGGTTGGTCGTCATAGCGGTTAAAATCTTCCGCAAGCGGTCGCCGGCGAATTTTTGAAGTCCCTCACTCATAATTTTCATTCCGTAGAGGAACAATGCCAATGAGCCAAGCAGCTTTAAAAAATCATAAAAAGAATATTCCATCTTTAATTAGTTAAAGTGTTTCATTGTACCATTTGTTATAATGTCCTATATTTAAGCGTATTAATAATCTCAAAAAAAGACACCATGAAACATATGTTACTAAATTTGTTGCAAAAATAATAATATTTATAAAGAATTCCCTATAGAGCTCACTTTTGGATATTTATTACGGTTTTAATCTTAATTTCCCCTATCAAGTGTCAGCGACCAAAGTAAATAACCGTTCCGAAGCTGAATTTCCAGGTATATAATAATAAAGATGTGGAATTTCTGGATGTACGGGATTCCTCCGGCATGCGTACGTATGTCCGCTCACTTTGTTTTATCCTATATAAGGCTGTCAGCGAATTGTTCCCGGAAGGAAAGCTGTTTGTAGAGCATCCCGTATCCAAGGGCTATTTCTGCAATCTCCGCATCGGACGTCCTATTGAGCTGGAAGACGTGTCGGCAATCAAGAAGCGGATGCAGGAAATCATAGCCGAGGACATCCCTTTCCGCCGTACCGAATGCCATACCACCGAAGCCGTACGGGTATTCAGCGAACGGGGAATGAACGATAAGGTAAAGCTGCTGGAAACCTCCGGCTCTATATACACCTATTATTATACATTGGAGGAGATACGGTAGATTACTATTATGGCAACCTGTTGCCCAGCACAGGTTTTATCAAGCTGTTCGACATCGTAAAATATTATGACGGTCTGCTGCTGCGTATCCCCAACAAAGAAAACCCGACCGTACTGGAAGAAGTGGTAAAACAGGAAAAGATGCTTGATGTATTCAAGGAACATCTGCATTGGAACTACATCATGGGGCTAAGCAATGTAGGCGACTTCAATCTGGCATGCGAAGCCGGACATGCAACCGACCTCATTAATGTAGCAGAAGCCCTTCAGGAGAAAAAGATTGCTCAGATTGCCGATGAAATCTATCACCGGGGAGAAAACGGCGACCGCGTAAAGCTCGTATTGATCTCCGGCCCTTCTTCGTCTGGAAAAACGACCTTCAGCAAACGGCTCTCGGTGCAACTGATGACCAACGGCCTGCGCCCCTACCCCATTTCTCTGGACAATTATTTTGTAGACAGGGAAGACACCCCGCTGGATGAAAACGGCAATTATGACTACGAATCTCTCTACGCCTCGACCTTGAGCTGTTCAACAATCAATTGCAAGCTTTGCTACGGGGAGAAGAAGTGGAACTTCCCCGATTCAACTTCACATTGGGCAAAAAGAATACAAGGGAGACAAACTGCGCATTGACGAGCACACCATTCTTATATTGGAAGGAATCCATGCCCTGAATCCGGAACTCACTCCGCAGATTCCTGCCGAAAACAAATACAAAATTTATGTATCTGCACTGACCACCATCTCACTGGACGATCACAACTGGATTCCTACTACGGACAACCGCCTGTTGCGCCGCATCATCCGCGACTTCAACTATCGGGGATATTCAGCACAAGAAACCATTTCGCGCTGGCCCAGCGTACGTGCCGGTGAAGACAAATGGATATTCCCCTATCAGGAAAATGCCGATGTCATGTTCAATTCCGCCCTCTTGTTTGAATTTGCCGTACTGCGTTGCCATGCAGAACCTATCCTTACCAGCGTACCGCGCAACTGTCCGGAATACGCCGAAGCCTACCGGCTTATGAAGTTCATCAAATACTTCACTCCGGTACAAGATAAGGAAATTCCGCCGACATCCCTGCTCAGGGAGTTCTTAGGCGGCAGTAGTTTCAAATACTAACCCGACACCCAAACAATCTCTTTGTCCGGAACCGGCAAACAGCTTCGGGCCGGACAAAAATTCCTGCCATACCAAACATTCTGTTAATTCTGACAGGGAATTACAAACATCCGCATACAACAGACAAAGAAAACTTTAACTTTGTAGGCAAACAAAACAAATCCGGTTATAATGAAAAAAAGCATTCCCATACTTCTTGCGGTTCTCCTTTGCCTGTGTACCCAAACATTTGCACAAAACCGCGCTGATGACTGATGAAACAGGCACAGGAAAATCTGACAAAGAAAGAATACATCAAGGCACGCTATCTCTTTTTACAGGCTTACAATGCCTTCGCCACGCAAGAAAACTATGCCCAGGCTGTAAAATGCGGTGTAAATGCCAGCGCCTCTATCACCGGGAGAATTATTATAAAGAAGCATTCGAACTGCTGCGCAATACCGAACTGCTGGTGAGAACCGGCGAACAAAAACTCAAAAAGAACTTCCTGATTTACGTTTCCGCATCAACAAAGAACGTCTGCAAATGTACATCAGCCTCAAAAACCCCACCCGTGCCAAAGAACAGTTAAACAGACTGGAAGAAACAGCCAAAGCTGCCCAAAATGACTCTCTAAGCAATGACTTTCTGTATACCCAAGCCAGCTATTACTACACTTTCGGCATGAATTCGCAGGGAGATACAGCTTTCAAGAAACTGATAGAACAGTATAAGCAACAAAAGAACTACTCCAAAGCGGATGAATGCTATCAAAATCTCATAAACATTGCCTCGGGCAAACGATACAGAATTAATGGCGCGTACTTACGACAAATACATTACCTGGACAGATTCTGTTAAAGCACTCACTGCACAGAAAGAATTGAATGCATTGAAAAAGAAATATAATGAAAGTCTGACTATCATTCAGGAAAAAGACGACTCTCTTTCCTCCAAACAGCATATCATCACCGGTCTTTGCGTCCTGGCAGCCATTTTAGCGGCAGCATTAGTGGCAGGAGCCATCATATTACTACGCTTCATCCTACTGACACGCAAACAAAAGAAAGCAATCGGCATTGCCAACGAACACAATGAACTGAAGACCGAATTCATCCAAAATATCTCCGCCCAGATGGAGCCTACACTGGGCACTCTCGACCGAAGCTGCCCGGCGTACAGGCATTGCGTACTTCTCCGCTCACATACAAGAGCTGTCCGAACTGGAAAACAGCCTATCAGAACCGTATGAAATGCAAGAAGAGAATATTTCGGCTTTCTGTGAAAACGTTATGAACAAAATACGCGGCAAAGTACAGGAAGATGTATCTCTCATTGTCAATGCTCCCAAACTGAACATAAAGATTAATCCGGAACACCTGGAACGCATCTTACTGCATTTGCTTGAAAACGCGGCCGAATACACCCCCGCCGGCGGAAAAATAGGCTGAACTTCAAAAAACGCGGCGCTCATACACATCAGTTCATCATAAGCGATACAGGCTGCGGCATCGCCGAAGAACAGCGCGAAAACATATTCAAGCCTTTCACCGAAGTAAAAGACCTGACGCAGGGCGATGGTCTGGGATTACCCATCTGCGCGCTGATTGCCGCCAAAATGGATGGCAGCCTTACATTGGACAGTAGCTATGCGAAAGGCACACGGTTTGTATTGGAGCTACACACTTAAAAAAATGAGAATTAAAAATTGAGAGTTGAAATGAGTGCGCCATTGTGCTACACGGTAATTTTCAACTCTCAGCTATCTTTAACTATCTCAACGCTTCCACTTCTTCCGGTGTCAGCGGAATCTTTTTGCCTAAACGGCGTGCACCGGTTTCCGTTATCAGATAGTCTTCTTCATTGCGGATACCTCCGAAGTTGCGGTATTCTTCCACTTTATCATAATTGATGAAGTCTTTAAACTTCTTCTCTCCTTTCCAAAGGTCTATCAGTTCGGGGATAAAGTAAATGCCCGGCTCAACGGTATGTACAAAACCCGGTTCCAGAGGAATGGCAAGACGCTGCTCTTACGACCGAACTGCGTACTCTTAGGCTGACCGTTGTAACCGACCCAAATCTCGCCGAGGTTTTCCATATCATGCACATCCAGCCCCATCATATGTCCCAAACCATGAGGATAGAACAAGGCATGTGCGCCTTCGCGTACAGCATCTTCGGCATTGCCTTTCATCAAACCGAGTTCTTTCATGCCCTCTACCATTACGCGGGCGGAAAGGTCGTAAACATCCATATAAGGAATACCCGGACGAAGCGCTTTGACAGCCTCCAGATGCATTGCATTCTGAATTTCATAAACAGCCCGCTGACGAGGGGTAAACGTTTTATCGGCAGGAACGGTAGAGGACATATCGCCCGCATAACCCGACTCTACTTCCGCACCGGCATCAATCAGGAATAAATCTCCCGGCTTCACCTTATTGCCATGATAATGATTGTGCAAAGTCTGTCCGTTGACAGTGGCAATCGTTGCAAAAGAAAGCTCGCAATTATTGGATTCGGCCACCCGGTTCATTTCTGCTACGACTTCGTATTCGTACATACCCGGACGAAGCACTTTCATAGCTGTAATGTGCATATCAGCCGTCACATTACATGCCTTTTCTATCTCTTCTACTTCTTCGGCAGACTTATAACTGCGTTGTGCCACAATTGCACGGATAAATGGAACAGAACCTTCCTGGCGTGCAGGCGGAATGCCCAACCACTCCATCAGTTTCAATTTATGCTCCGCCCTGTAGGGAGGCAGGTAATGCACTGTCTGTCCCTTGCGCACTGCTTTATGCAGATAGTTCATGATTTCGGCAGAAGGCATTACTTCCGTTATGCCCACACGCCCGCTTTTCTCTTTCAGGGTAGGCTGCGTTCCCATCCATACGATATGGTCAATCGTAAGTTCATCGCCAAATATAATCTCCTTGTCCTCATCAATATCGATAATCGCCGACAAACCGGCAAACGACAAACCGAAATAATACAAGAAGGTAGAATCCTGACGATAACGGAAAGTATTGTCCTCATAATGCAGTCCTTGTTCGTCATTACCCAAAACAGCAACACTCCTGAGCCTATATTTTTCTTCAACAGGGCCCGACGCTGTATATACGTTTCTTTAGCAAACATAATGTTCATAGTTTTAGTTGTTATACCACAAAGATAAAGAGAATATTTGAAAGGATAAGGAAAATCAGGAAATACTGACTTACAACCCAACAAGAAAAAACAACCGAACCGCAGCTTTCTTGTTAAATATAACAGAAGAAGATTTTTTCGTTCCCGAACTATTCACTATTTTTGCAAAAAGTGCGAAGATAAAACTTATCTTTGCAGCGGATAAATAATGTAACTTATGGCACAAGGCTCCCGACAGATACAAACCCAAGCGCAGCAGCAGATACAGACGCTGTCACCACAACAGATTCTGGTAGTAAAGCTGTTGGAACTTCCGGCAATAGAACTGGAAGACCGCGTACGTGCCGAACTTCTGGAAAATCCGGCACTGGAAGAGGGAAAAGATGATACATCCGGTGATGAATATTCCAATACCCCCGATGCAGACTCCAATGCAGAAGATGGTGGAGATACCGATTACGATTCTCTGAGCGACTATCTCAACGAGGATGACATACCCGATTATAAATTACAGGAAAACAACCACAGCAAGGGAGAACAAGCCGAAGAGATACCTTTCTCCGATACGACTTCCTTCTATGAAACCCTGAAAGAACAACTGGGTGAGCGCAACCTTACCGAACACCAGCGTGAACTGGCCGAATATCTCATCGGCTCGCTGGACGACGATGGCCTGCTGCGCAAATCGCTGGACAGTATCAGCGACGAACTCGCCATCTACGCCGGTATCGACGCTTCTCCCGAAGAGCTGGAAGAAGTATTGAAGATTATACAAGACTTCGACCCCGCCGGTCTGGCGCCCGCACCCTACAAGAGTGCCTGCTCATCCAGATTCGACGTAAGGAAGCGCAACGGCCCATGCCCTCGCCTCCACAATACTATATAGAAGAAGATATTCTTACCCAGTGCTACGAAGAGTTCACCCGCAAGCATTGGGACAAGATTATGCAGAAATTAGGTATCAGCGAAGATACCCTGCAACAAGCCGTTAAGGAAATCTGCAAGCTGAATCCCCGCCCCGGTGCCTCGCTCGGCGAAGCCATCGGCAAGAACATGCAGCAGATTGTGCCCGACTTCCTGGTAGACACTTATGACGACGGCACCATCAACCTGACACTGAACAACCGCAACGTGCCGGAACTGCGCATGAGCCGCGACTCACCGAGATGGTGGAAGAACACACCAAGAACCGGGCCAACCAGTCTAAGGAATCCCGCGAAACCATGATGTTCCTCAAACAAAAAATGGATGCCGCACAAGGTTCATCGACGCGTGAAGCAACGCCAGAATACGCTGATGACTACCATGCAGGCCATCATAGACCTGCAACGTCCTTTCTTCCTCGAAGGAGACGAGTCATTGCTCCGCCCCATGATTCTGAAAGATGTTGCCGAACGCACCGGTTGGACATCTCGACCATCTCCCGT
>ENA-OQAS01000738-OQAS01000738.1-human-gut-metagenome-genome-assembly--contig:-NODE-738-length-16835-cov-2.810450_pt1 | contig 16835 bp, 32 predicted proteins | sample MGYA00242733_ERZ504523 | MGnify/ENA primary metagenome ERZ504523 (study PRJEB26092, sample SAMD00036239) | human gut metagenome | host: Homo sapiens | study: EMG produced TPA metagenomics assembly of... | reverse complement strand
GCAAATATTAGAAGATGCAGAAAAAGAGGGATGCATTTGATGCAGATATGGAAAAGGAGACGAACGAAAAGATATTAAAAGATTCAGTCGGATCTTGCAACAAACATGGAAAAACTTCTAAAGAAACAAGAAGAACAGAATAACAATGAAATAGAATCTTTAAAACAAGACTTCAAAGAACATCACAGCGAATATGCAAAACAGATATTAGAGCGAGTGATCAAAGTATAGGAGGCGATAGCATTGAGAGATGTGATGCGCTACAGCGGAATTGTGACGAAAGTCGCAGCAATGCGTGCAAAGCTTTTAAAACCACAGGATTATGAACAGCTGGCTTCTATGGATACAGTGACAGATATCATTGAATATCTGAAACAGACAAAATCGTACGGAAAATTTATCACACAGATGGATGAATCACTGTATCACAGAGGTAATATCGAAAAAGTCCTTATCCAGTCATTATATGATGATTACACAAGACTTTATCGTTTCGCAGATATGCAGCAAAAAGATTTTTTAAAGATCTTTATGAAGCGGTATGAAGTAGAGTTGGTTCGATATTGCTTAAGAATTGTATTTAATCACAGTAATGTACCATTTGATCTGAATTACAAAAAGCCATTTTTTGATAAATATTCAAAGATACGGATTGACCAGCTAGTGACGGCAAAGAATATTGATCATCTGGTAGATTACCTGAAGAATACAGAATATTACGCACCACTGTCAAGAATCCGACAGTCAGGGGCATCGACATTAGCGGATTATGAACTGGCATTGGATTTATATTATTTTTCTATGATGTGGAAAGAACGCAAGGGAAATTGGGATAAAAAAGATAAGGAAATGCTGACTAAAGAATTAGGAGCAAAGATCGATCTATTAAATCTTCAATGGATTTACCGAGCAAAGAAATATTACCATATGCTCGCACCAGATATTTACACATTGTTAATTCCGATTCAACATAAACTTTCGAATCAGGAATTTAAAGATCTGTCGAAGCGCCATCAGTGGAAGAATTCAAAAGAAGATTAAATGAAACTTATTACGGAAAGAAATATGAGTTCGGAGACAGGTGCAGATTGAGAGTATTGTGAATGAATGTGTGGAACATATCTTAACGATCGCTTACAGAAACCATCCGTATTCTCTGGCAAGTATACAACAATATTTATTTTTAAAGGAGGAAGAGATTTATAAGATCACCACGGCACTGGAATGTATTCGCTATGGATTATCACAACGGGAGACATTACAGTATCTGGTGCAAAAGCAACGACGTCAAGGAGGTAATGCATCATGATCGTAAAGATGAAATTCTTAAGCATTTCCGGACCGAGAACTGATATTGACAGGGTAAGTGCATCTTACCTTTCCAAATACGAAATGCAGCTGGAAAATGCGATCACAGAATTGAAAACGACAGATAACCTCATGCCGTTTATGGATGTGAATCCTTACAAAGAACCGCTTTCTAAAGCGGAACAGTATGTATTGATGCTTGCACAGCCAAAAGGAGAGATGGATACATCTCTTACGGCAGATGAGATCCTGACAATGATCAGAGATCTCAATCATGATTATCTGGACCTTAAGGCAAGGGAAGACCGGTTAAAGAAGCAGAAAGAAGAATTATTAGAAAAACTTCATGAACTTGAACCGTTTCAGCCTTTAGAGTTAAATTTAAAAGAAGTTTATGGCTATCAATATATGAAAGTCAGATTCGGACGAGTAAACGTAGAGTATTATCAGAAACTTGAAAAATATTTATTCGATGATCTCAATGCAATTTTTTTAGAAGGAATCCGAAATGAAAATTATGTGTATGGATGTTATTTTGCGGCACATAAGGAGATGGGAAAGATTGATTCTACTTTTAAATCTTTGCATTTTGAAAATATCGCACTTCCAGACGATTACGAAGGAATGCCGGCAGAGATTTGCAGAAATTTAAGAAATCAGATCGATGAGATTGAAAAAGAAATCGAAAATGTCCAGAAACAGATGAAAGATTTCTTATCAGTCAAGGCAAAGAAGATTCGAGGAGCGAGATATAAGTTAGAAGAATTATCCAATAACTTCGATGTGCGTAAAATGGCAGCCTGTATGGAAAATGAAGAACAGGAAGATTACTACATTCTCTGTGGATGGATGAGTGAAAAAGATACACAGGCATTTATTGAGGAGACAAAAGATGATGATAGAATCACGATCATTGTTGAAGAAGGAAGAGAAAAATTCTTCGGTGATCCACCAACGAAATTACAGAATCCCAAATTCTTCAAACCATTTGAAATGTTTATCAGAATGTATGGACTGCATCCCATGATGAGATGGATCCAACCATTTTCGTGGCACTGACTTATACCTTTATCTTTGGAGCGATGTTTGGGGATGTTGGTCAGGGATTGTGTTTGTTTATCGGCGGGGGGATTACTATATAAGATCAAGAAATGGAATCTAGCAGGAATCATTTCTGTTGCCGGAATTTTTTCTACATTCTTTGGCTTTATGTTTGGAAGCTTCTTTGGATTTGAAGGAACGATCATTAAACCAATGTGGTTATCGCCAATGCATGCGATGATGAAATTACCGTTTGTTGGGCAGTTAAATACTGTATTTATCGTGGCAGTTGCATTTGGTATGGCACTGATCCTGCTTGCGATGGTGTTTCAGATCATCAATGCAAAGAAACGTGGGGATAAAGAAAATTTATTCTTCAGCCCAAATGGAGTTGCAGGACTTGTATTTTATGGATTCCTTGTCTTAACGATCGTGCTTTATATGACAGGTCATAAAACACCAGGAAATATCATGATGATCATTTTCCTTGGAATTCCAGTGATCATGTTCTTATTAAAAGAACCATTAGGACAGCTCGTGGAAGGAAAGAAACCAAAAGCAGAAGGCGGCGTTGGAATGTTTCTGGTGCAGGGATTTTTTGAATTGTTCGAGACGATGTTAAGTTTCTTCTCTAACACGATCTCATTTGTGCGTATCGGGGCATTTGCAGTGAGCCATGCGGCTATGATGGAAGTTGTTCTGATGCTCGGAGGGATCACAGATGGAGCAGGAAATCCAAACTGGATCATCATTGTTCTTGGAAATATTATCGTGTGTGGACTAGAAGGTCTGGTTGTCGGAATTCAGGTATTGCGTCTGGAATATTATGAAATGTTCAGTCGTTTCTATACGGGATCAGGAAGAGAATTCCATCCGTATGACAATCATGCAGGCAAGGAAAATTAGGAGGTATCGGTTATGACATTAGCAATCAAATTAGCGATCATCGCAGCATTAATCTTAAGTATATTTATTCCATTTGGTTATTTTCTTCATGGAGAGAGAACAAAGAAACGTTATAAACGAAGTATTGCATTTAACGCTTTTTTCTTCTTCGGGATCATTGTGATCGCCGGAGTGATGATGTTTGTCACAGATCCGGTACAGGCAGCACAAGCAGGTTCTGATGCAGGAATGGCTACAGGACTTGGATATCTGGCAGCAGCATTATCAACAGGACTTCTTGTGTTGGTGGTGGTATCGCCGTAGCGAGTGCCGCAAGTGCAGCTTTAGGAGCAATCAGTGAAGATCCAAGTGCTTTAGGTAAATCACTGATCTTCGTAGGTCTGGCAGAAGGTGTATGTCTGTATGGATTGATCATTTCATTTATGATCATTGGTAAACTTGGATAGATCAGGAAGTGATAATTATGAAGATGTATTTGATCAGCGATAACGTAGATACATTGACAGGAATGCGGTTAGCCGGGGTTGATGGGATCGTAGTTCATGAAAGGGATGAATTAAAAGAAGCAATCGAGAAAGCTATGAGTGATCCAGAGATTGGGATCGTGCTTTTGACAGAGAAATTTGGAAGAGAATTTCCAGAATTGATCGACGAGATCAAGCTGGAGCGGAAAATGCCGCTTCTGATCGAGATTCCTGACAGGCACGGAACTGGACGGAAGAAAGATTTTATCACGTCTTATGTCAATGAGGCGATTGGATTGAAATTGTAAGCCGGCTGTAGAAGGAAGGTGACAACATTGACAGTAGAAGAAAAGATTTCACATATCAGAGAAGCTGCCATGGAAGAAGCAAGAGCCAGAGGAAATGAAATCATAGATCAGCATCAGAAGGCATTGGAAGGCGTGTTCAAAACACATAAACAAGAAGCTGTGATGCAGGCAGATACGAGGATCAAGACCGAAACAGCATCGGCAAGGCAGCAGTTAAATACAGTAACATCCAAAGGGCAGCTAAAACTTCGAAGACAATTAAGCCGAGTGCAGAATGAATTAAAAAATAAATTGTTTGAGGAAGTCCGGGAAATGGCAGAAGAATACATGAAAACCGAAGCGTATAAAGAATTACTTGTATCCTATATTGCAAAAGCGGCGAGATTCGCAGATGGGAATCCATTGACAATCTATATTAACAGTTCGGATGAGGACAAAAAAGAATTCCTCGAAAAACGAACTGGAATGACAGTAACAGTCAGCGAAGAAGATTTTCTTGGAGGAATCCGTTCGATTATTCCGGGAAGAAATATCTTGATCGATCATTCATTTTCAGGTGCTTTGGAGAAAGAATACGAAGAATTTACCTTTAAAGGGGGTGTGACAGGTGAGTAAGACTGAAACAATTTATGGAATTAACGGACCTGTCATTTATCTGGCTGGAAATACTGGATTTAAGATGTCAGAAATGGTTTATGTCGGCAAAGAAAAATTAGTTGGAGAAGTCATTTCTCTAGATAAAGACCGTACGACGATTCAGGTATATGAAGAAACATCAGGATTAAAACCGGGCGAGATCGTGGAAGCAAGCGGGGAGGCAGTATCTGTCACATTAGCTCCCGGAATCCTTGATAACATTTTTGATGGAATTGAACGTCCCTTAGAGAGGATCGCAGAAAATGCAGGTGCATTTATCACAAGAGGTATCAGCGTAGATTCGCTTGATATGGAGAAATTGTGGGACACAAAATTAGTTGTCAATGAAGGAGATGTTCTTCATGGCGGTGATATCTATGCCCAAGTGCAGGAAACAAGAGCCATCGTACACAAATGCATGGTGCCGCCAGATCTTACAGGAACGGTTACCTTTGTGGCATCTGATGGAGAACATGCGATCAAGGATCATATGATCACGTTAAGATTGGACGATGGAACGGAAAAACAGTTAACAATGATCCAGAGATGGCCAATCAGGGTTCCAAGACCTGTTCACGACAGGATTCCGGCATGTGTGCCACTGGTAACAGGCCAGAGGATACTGGATACAATGTTTCCGATTGCCAAAGGTGGAACTGCGGCAATTCCAGGTGGTTTTGGTACTGGAAAGACAATGACACAGCATCAGATTGCGAAATGGTCCGATGCGGATATTATCATTTATATCGGATGCGGGGAACGTGGAAATGAGATGACACAGGTATTGGAAGAATTTTCAGAATTAGTTGATCCAAAGAGTGGTAATCCATTGATGGACCGAACAACACTGATCGCCAACACATCCAATATGCCGGTAGCAGCACGTGAAGCATCTATTATACAGGACTTACGTTGGCAGAATATTACCGTGATATGGGATATGATGTCGCGATCATGGCGGATTCTACTTCAAGATGGGCAGAAGCGTTAAGAGAATTGTCCGGTCGTCTGGAAGAGATGCCAGCAGAAGAAGGATTTCCGGCATATTTAGCTTCCAGATTATCTGCCTTTTATGAGAGAGCTGGAATGATGCACAACCTAAATGGAACGGATGGTTCTGTAACGATCATCGGTGCAGTATCTCCACAGGGAGGAGATTTCTCAGAGCCAGTTACACAGAATACCAAACGATTTGTCCGTTGCTTCTGGGGACTTGATAAATCTTTGGCTTACGCAAGACATTTTCCAGCGATTCACTGGTTAACGAGTTACAGTGAATATCTGACAGATCTCGGCGGCTGGTACAGAGATCATGTATCCCCCAATTTTGTGGACTATCGAAATCGTCTGATGGCGATCTTAAATCAGGAAGTAGTTTGATGGAGATCGTAAAACTGATCGGTGGGGATGTTCTTCCAGATGATCAGAAATTAACGTTAGAGATCGCAAGGGTGATCCGATTAGGATTTCTGCAGCAAAATGCTTTCCATAAAGATGACACTTGCGTGTCCATGGAGAAGCAATTTAAAATGATGGAAGTTATTTTATATCTGTATCAAAAGAGCAGGGAACTTGTAGCGAGAGGAATGCCAATGAGCGTGCTAAAAGCAGAAGGGATCTTTGAGAAAGTCATTGCGATCAAATACGATGTTCCGAATGACAATCTGCAATTACTGGATCTTTACCGTAAACAGATTGATGATTTCTATGACGCAGTACTGGAAAAGAATGCATAAGGAGGCGGTCATTTTATGGGAATTGAATATTTAGGACTAAGCAGCATCAATGGTCCGCTTGTCATTCTGGAAGGAGTACAGGACGCATTTTTTGATGAGATCGTCGAATTTACGGTTGATGGAAAAACGAAAAAAATCGGAAGGATCATTGAATTATACGAAGATAAAGCGGTGATTCAGGTATTTGAGGGAACGGAAAATATGTCCCTTGATAATACAAGAACAAAATTAACTGGACACCCGATGGAAGTCTCTCTTGCACCAGATATGCTAGGGAGAACATTTAACGGAATCGGAAAACCAATCGATGGATTAGGACCACTGATCACCGATGTCAAACGAGATGTCAACGGTCTTCCATTAAATCCGGTCCGCAGAAAATATCCAAGAAACTATATCCGTACAGGTATTTCAGCAATTGACGGATTAACAACACTGATCCGTGGACAGAAACTTCCCATCTTCTCAGGAAACGGACTTCCACACGATCAGCTGGCAGCCCAGATCGTAAAACAGGCATCTCTTGGTGATGGTTCAGATGAGCCATTTGCGGTAGTCTTTGGAGCAATGGGTGTCAAACATGATGTTGCGGATTTCTTTCAGAAGACATTTGAGGAAAGTGGTGTTGCAGATCATGTATGTATGTTCTTAAATCTTGCAAATGACCCAGTTGTAGAACGATTGATCACACCAAAAGTAGCCTTAACTGCAGCAGAATATCTTGCATTTGACTGTAATATGCATATCTTAGTTATCCTGACAGATATGACATCGTTTGCGGAAGCGATGCGTGAGGTATCTTCATCGAAAGGAGAAATTCCATCCAGAAAAGGATATCCAGGATATTTGTACAGTGAACTTGCAACATTATACGAACGTGCAGGAATCATCGAAGGAGCAGAAGGTTCGGTCACACAGTTACCAATCTTAACTATGCCAAATGATGATATCACTCATCCAATTCCTGACTTAACCGGTTATATTACAGAAGGCAGATCGTACTGGATCGTAACTTAAACGGACAGACCATTTATCCACCAATCAGTGTTTTGCCATCGCTTTCTCGTCTGATGAAAGATGGAATCGGAGAAGGATACACAAGAGAAGATCATCAGGATCTTGCAAACCAGTTATTTTCCGCTTATGCGAAAGTGGGAGAAGCAAGAAACTTAGCATCTGTTATCGGAGAAGATGAGTTATCCCCAATTGATAAAAAATATCTGGAATTTGGAAAGGCATTTGAGGAACGATATATCGGTCAGGGGCCGGAAGAAAACCGTTCCATGATCGAAACATTGGATCTTGGATGGGAATTATTAAAGATCCTGCCAAGAGAAGAATTGGATCGAATCGACACGAAGATCATCGATAAATACCTGCCAAAAGAGCAGGAAAGCTAAAGGTGGTGAGATTATGGACCCACGAGAATTCCCGACCAAAGGAAATCTGATCGCAGCCAAGAACTCTCTTACATTGGCAAAACAGGGTTACGATCTGATGGATAAAAAAAGAAATATCCTGATTCGTGAGCTGATGGATCTAATCGATGAGGCGAAAGATATTCAGGAAGAGATTGATACAACATTTACAAGAGCGTATGCATGCCTTCAGAGGGCGAATATCCAGCATGGGATCAGTAAGGTAGAAGAACTTGCCTATACAGTTCCGATCGAGGACTCGATACAGATTCAGACAAGAAGTATCATGGGACAGAGATTCCACATGTGAAATATGATGCACATGAGAATCAGTTGACATATGCGATGGATGGGACATTTGAATCAATTGATGTTGCCAGGGAAGCGTTTCGGCAGGTGAAGGATCTGACAATTAAATTGTCAATGGTTGAAAACGCGGCGTATCGTTTAGCAACTAGTATTAAGAAAACGCAGAAGAGGGCAAATGCGTTGAAGAATATTACGATTCCGACTTATACCGGGTTGGTTTATAAGATTTCGAATGAGTTGGAAGAGAAGGAAAGAGAGGAATTACACGGCTTAAAGTGATTAAGCGGATGAAGCAGAAAGGATGAATTTAATCCAAACAAAAGGACAGAAGATTGCCCTCAATCATCAATCTTCTGTCCTTTATGACATTTCCATGAAATCACATCTCCATAGCTTTCAAAAAGAAATCCTCACTACCAAAATTTCCAGATTTCAATATAAGCTGCAAATACCTATTTTCTTCAGGAATTAAAACAGGAACCCCAGGGCAGATTTCCTGTCCAATATAAAAAGAGGAATACCCTAATCCTGTAGTAACAGCTCCAGAGGTTTCTCCACCAGCAACAATGATCTTATGATAGTTATGATCCTTTGCATAAACAGCAATAAAAGACAGAATAGATTCTATTTTCTTAGCTGCTGTATAAAATGCAGGGGATTTTTTTCTGTTTTAAAATCTTTCAACACAGCATCACTATATATTAACAATGGACTTTTCTGCGCATCAATAAGTGATGTAATGTAAGTTAGATCATAGTAGTCGAGAAGGAAATCCATAACAGGCCCAATATTTCCTTTTGGGGTAGAATCAAAAGTAGAGCAATATTTATAATATAAATGTTCTACCTGATACTGTTCTAAAAACAGCAGGACATCATGAACTTTCTTGATTGCATCAGATACAGGAACACTGCGTATTTTCAAAGCAAAAACTACACAGTCACAATCAGGAAGCATTAGAGGAATTCCTGTTAATAAGACAACATTTGCGTGCTTCCGTTTCAGAAAACTTGCAGCATCGGCTCCGCCTGTGAAATCATCTGCAATCACAGCAAGTTTAATACGATTCATAAGTACACCCCTTCCATCAACAAACGATATGATTCTAATAAACGATATTACTTAGGAAGAAATTGTGTAAGATCAGTTTCTTCATCGTAAACACGCAGCATCAATATTTGATCTCAAAAATAAGAAAGATCAACCGTAGTCAGTGTTGGAGTATATCCTTTTACAATGTGGCCACCAAAGACCTGACCAGAAGCATCACACATTGTCGCATGAAAATGTGTGTCATAGTCATTGTTATTTTGACAAACAACACCTGTTCCATTTAGAAATTCTACTGGACCGTCTTTTTGAAGAACATCGCCATATCCAGCACCAACTTTCGCATCTTCTTTTGGAACAAGATTCATATAACCACATTTTTTGAAACTTCCCAAACAGGTAACGTAAGCATGTTTAATATCATTTTTTTACATACTTCTTCAATACCTTCGATCAAATCTGTGTCGGGCAGTAATCTTGCAGCAACTGTTTTACCTGTAGTTCCGCAGGCATCATGAAAACGTATCATAATAAAATCCTCCTTACCAAGCTCTATTTTCCTGATCAAATAAATTCACATAATGTTCCAGACGGTCAGAATATCCCTTGATAAAAGACGGAATCAACTGCCATTTATCAAAGTTTTTATCTTGAATAAAAGTTTCTAATTCTTCTTTCCCGGCAACGACAAGTTCTGTTGCAAGGTTGACTTTCTGAATACCATTTTTTACAGCTTTTCTTAAATTTTCATCACCAGTTCCACTTCCACCATGTAATACAAGTGGTATATCTACAACATCGGTAATCTGTTTTAACAGATCAAAATCGATGTGAGGAGTGCCGTGATAACGTCCATGAGCAGTTCCGATTGCTACAGCAAGACAGTCAATTCCTGTCTCTTCAACAAATTTTTTTCACCTCTTCAGGCTTTGTAAAATGATCAGAAACATCGGAAGAATAATCTTCACTCTGACCGACATGGCCTAATTCAGCTTCTACACTGATATTAAGAGGACGGCACATTTTCACAGTCTCTTTTGTCTGTGCGATATTATCTTCATAGCTTAAAGAAGAACGATCGACCATAATGGAAGTAACACCATAATTATCTTTTTTTGCTCGATCAAGAATTTCCTTCATTGTAACTAACATAAATACCTCCTTCGTAAAAAATATTTTCGCAAAAGTCAATAAAATAGATGAAATAAAAATATATTTCATCTACATAAAAATTCATATCTAAAATTTAGTTTCGCTAAGCAATAATTCTACATCGTTTATCTGAGTTGGCAATTTATCATCAAAATTAAAGAGAGGATAATTTTTAATAACATAAATGAGAGCATCATTGACAGCGAGTTCTAATAAATGAGAATCAGCACGAACATTTTGATCATGCATTTCATTCGTGTCGTTAATCTGTAAAATAGCATCTGAAAAATCCATGATCTGAGAGTTTGGATCAGCAGTGATCACAAGAATCTTCATTTCTTTTTTCTTAGCAAGGGAAAGCGCTTTTAAAACCTGTGTTGAAGCACCAGAACGACTGATCGCAATTACAAGATCAGAAGCAATCGGGATTGTATTTCCAGCCCCTATAATATGACACATTCTGGCTTCACAGATCAATTTGCAGCACAGAGCAGATCATTTGTAGAGATGAAACTTGAGAGTGAACGAATGCGGTTTGCACAAGCAGAAAATATTTTTTCACTTGTAAGTAAGGGGGCATTGTTTAACATATCATTGTCTTTTTATGCGACATCATTTGAAAGAAGAAGCCGCATTTGGAAGAAACCATTATACCCTAGATGTTTTGCCATTCTGACAATGGAAGCTTCACTTGCATGAGCTTTTTTAGCAAGCTGTGAGATATTAAGAAGGGTTACTTCTTCAAGATGATCAAGGATATATTGTGCAGTTTTTTTCTCTGCAGGAAAGAGTTCTTCAAAGTTATGTTTAATATTTTCGATGACTGATGTTTTTATAATTTGCATGGACAGCTCCTTTCTGATACTAAGAAAGTTAACACGAATTATAAAGTGTGTCAATTTGATATCTTTCAAAAAGTGGAAATGCGAAAAGTGGAAATGTGGAAATTCAAATGCGGAAATGGAGGAAAATGTGGAAATATAAAAGCGGAAGTACCTTTGGTTTGGAATAGACTAAAAACTATAGAAATGTCACAAAAGAAATCATATAATAAACCCATCGAAAGACAAAAGTGACAAAAGAAAGGAGCCAAGTCATGAAATTAAAAATGGTAGGTCTTGGGAAAATGGGATTTAATTTAGCCCTGAATATGAAAGACCACGAGGTTGATGTAGAAGGATTCGATGTAAATGAAGAAGCCAGAAAGAAGGCTGAAGAATCTGGAATTAAATCATATGAAACTCTAAAAGATCTGGTATCTGCGGATCAGAAAGATGTGATCTGGGTTATGTTACCAGCTGGAAAGATCACAAATTCAGTATTAGATGAATTAAGTGGTTTATGTAAAAAAGGAGACATCGTGATCGATGGTGGAAATTCAGATCATCGAGACAGCTTAAAGACAGCAAAGAAGATGGAAGAGAAAAGGAATTTATTTCTTTGATATTGGAACAAGTGGAGGGGTTTACGGAGCAAGACACGGAGCAAGTTTTATGTGTGGAGGAGATCCGGAAGTATTTAAAAATGATCTTCAGGAAATGTTAGAAAGCATTGCAACAACAAACGGATGTCTTTACACAGGAAAACAGGAAGTGGTCATTATCTTAAAATGATTCACAATGCAATGTTATATGGATACATGCAGACATTAGGAGAAGGATTTGAACTTCTTGAAAAAAGTGAATTTGATTACGATCTGGAACATGTTGCAGATTCACTTAGTAAATCAAGTGTTATTAGAGGATGGCTGTTAGAACTTGCAGCAAATGCATTTAGAAAAGATCCAGATCTAGAAAAGATCAAAGGAGTTGTTGGAGCAAGTAAAACAACAGGATGGACAATCGAGTCTGCTTGTGAACTTGGAGTTCCAATCCCAATTATTTCTACTTCACTGATGATGCGTTTAAGATCAAAACAGGATGATTCATTTTCAGCGAAAGTGATCGCATCTTTAAGAGATGAGGTTGGAGGACACAAAGCTCAGTCAAAATAAAGGAGAAATTATATGTGGTTTTACAAGATTGAAAGAGATGAAAAAAATAAATATATCAATATCACATGGAATACGACAATGACATACATCAAAAGTATTCTAGGAGTTGTCGGTGTAGGAGCATGTTTGTTTAATCTTGTATGGCTTGCAGCAATATGCTTAACGATTTTAGCTGTGGCACTGACATATTATTTATATCGATATGGAAATCTAGTTCGAATACTTCATAGCCATGAACAAAAAAAGGGATTAGAATATACAGGTAGCCAATATTCATTTAAAGATCCATTGATCGTAACAATTCCGCAGGTGAGAAATATATGAACAGACAAGAAAATTTAATTCAGATTCTTTTAAAAGCAGAAAAACCACTTACAACACAAGAATTAGCAGAGCAGTTAAATGTCAGCAGCCGGACAATCCGATCTGATCTTGAAAAAATAGAATCAGAAATCCTGGTTCATTCCATGAAACTTGAAAAGAAACCAAGAGTTGGTATTTGGATTGAAGGTACACAAGATGAAAAAGATGCATTGTTTCTTGATGTAAAAGGAGAACATGACTTAGTAGAGTCTTATTCGAAAGAATACCGAAGAGGCTGCATTTTAGTACAGATATTGCTGTCAAAAAATAAAATATATCCATATAAATTACAGAATAATCTTTATGTAAGCAAGTCAACAATTGAAAAAGATCTTCAGGAGATCTCAAAATGGCTGGAGAAATATGATCTTAGTTTAATGAAGAAACCAAGTATAGGTCTTTATGTCAGTGGAGATGAAGAAAATATTCGAAATGCAGTTGCTGCACTAGCAGGTGAACTGAGTGAAAAAAATCAGTCCATTGAAAGCTTGATGGAAACATATTTGGATATAGATGTTAAGGAAATCGAAGACATTATACATAACTGGAATGACAATTATAATATGCACTTAAATGAAGTGAATATAAACAATCTGGCTTTTCATGCATCGGTTATGTTAATGAGAATAGGTAAAAATAAAGCATTATTAATAGAAAATTCAAAAGCCTTGGATAGTGAGACATTTTCTTATAAAGAAGAGTTCGACATCCTAATAAATGAACTTTCAACATATGGAAATTGTGAGATTCCAAAAGATGAAGCAGATTATCTTCTTATGCATCTTTTAGGTATGTATTTGAATGAAAGCTCATTTTTAGAAAATGATTTTTTAAATGATCTGAGAAAGATTGCTGAAAATATAGCAGAAGATTTTATTTTGAAATCCGATAAGATCATGTCATTAGATTTAGAATCAAATGACCAGTTTAAAAGATCACTGATGCTTCATTTGCTTCCAACAGTATATCGTTTGAAATATGGATTAAATCTATATAACCCATTATTGAATGAGATTAAGACTAATTATGCCAGCTATTATTATCTGGCTCTGATCATCAATCAAGTTTCAAAAAATATATCGGAGTAAATGCAAGTGAAGGAGAAATTGCTTATGTGGCATTGCATTTGTCAGTAGCTGTACAGCAGGCAAAAGATCATGTGCAGGTAGCGGTTGTCTGTTCTCTTGGAGTAGGAGTATCAAGATTACTTTCTGTAAAGCTTCAGGAAAACTTCCCAGATGTAACATTTATTCATTGTTCCATGAATGATGAGGAACAGTTAGAAAAATGTAAATATATCATTTCAACAGTGGAACTTAACACAGACAAACCTTATGTACAAGTAAATCCGCTGCTGATGGAAGTAGATGTACAGAAAATACGAACACTATTAAGAAAAAATCCAAGTATTAATAAAACAAATTTCTCCATGCAGACAGTAAAAGTCTTTCATGAGCAAATTGATAAGATTCAGATCTTGCAAGAGATGTCAAATTATCTTGCATGTGCGGCGCAGTGACACCAAGATTTTTTTGAAGGTGTTTTAAAAAGAGAAAATATGGGATCTACGGAAGTAGGAGATGGTATTATTCTGACACATGGATTCCATGAGGATGTAAAGCGAACACAGATTGCATTTTGCAAGCTGGATCATCCGATTGTCTGGAAGACACAGGAAGTTGATTTTATCGTAATGTTAGCAGTTGCAAAAACAGATGCAAAAAATGTAATGCAAATGAACTGGTTGTATAAAATGTTAAGCAATATGGAGATAGTCAACAAGATAAGAGAATGCAAGAAAGACAGAGAAATATATGAAACATTAATAGAAGCAAGTAAAAAACTTAAAGGAGGGTACATATTATGAATTTATTAGACATTCTGGATCTTGATTTAATAGATCTGGATATGGACGCAACAGATAAAGATGGAGTTTTAAAAACAGTTAAGTTCCATGCTTTAATAAAAAAGGAAATATTAAAGATCTGGATAAAATTCCTGGAAGCAGTTTATGAAAGAGAAAGCATTGGAGAAACAGGTCTTGGAGGGATTGCGATTCCTCATGGTTTAACAGATCAGGTAATCAATGCAAGTGTTGCAATCGGAAAAGTAAAACAGCCAGTAGAATGGGAAAGCTTGATGATCAGCCAGTAAGTCTGATTTTCTTATTAGCAGCACCAACTGGAGATCTTCAGAAGACACATCTTCAGAATCTATCACAGCTTGCTAGCGTTGTAGTACATAAAGCACATGTCGACGCGTTAATGAAATGTGAAACAAAAGAAGAATTTTTTGAACTATTTGAAACTTATTTTAATGAATTTACAAAGAGAAAGGAAGCTTAATTATGAATATTGTTGGAATTACATCTTGCACTTGTGGAATCGCACATACTTATATGGCTAGAGAAAAACTGTTAGAAACTGGAGAAAAATTTGGATGGAGTGTAAAAATCGAAACACAGGGAAGCGGTGGTTGTTGAATTTGCGTTAACAGATGAAGATATCAATGCTGCAGATTGTGTATTGATCGCATCTGATGTTGCTGTATCTGGAACAGAAAGATTCAAAGGAAAACCAATGGTTAAAGTACCTGTTGCAACAGCAATCAAATCACCAGAACATCTTCTTCGTAAGATTGAAGAAAAATTAGGTGCAATGAAGAAATAAAAGTGCTAAAAGGAGAGAAGATATGTTAAAAGACGTATTAAAAAACTTAAAGCAGCATTGTATGAGTGGTATCTCTTATATGATCCCTGTTATCGTTATCGGTGGATTTTGTACAGCACTTGCTCGTCTGGCAGGAAATGTTGATACAGCAGGAACTATTGGATATGCATTCTTACAGGCAGGAAATGCAGCATTTGCATTAATGATGTCCGTACTTTGTGCAGGAATTGCTTACTCTATCTGTGGTAAACCAGGAATTGCACCAGGTGTAGTAGCAGGATATTTGTCAACACAGGTAAAAGCCAGTTTCCTTGGAGCATTAATTTGTGGAATCTTAATTGGTATTATGATCTTATGGATGCAGGAACATTTCCCAGATTCAAAAGCTTTGAAATCAATGTATCCGATCGTTATTTATCCGGTAATATCCGGAATTATAGCGACGCTGTTGATCATGTTTGTCTTTGGACCGCCTCTTGCAGCATTAACACAGGCAGCTATTGACTTCTTTATGAATATGAACACGGGATCAAAATTCTTATTAGGATTTATCTTAGGATGTATGACCGGATTTGATATGGGAGGTCCTGTGAATAAAATTTGTTTCTCTGTTGTCAGTGCATTCGCAGCCTCTGGAATCTGGGGACTGCAGCCGGAAAAAATGCGGCGGCTATGGCACCTCCAATGGGTATGGCAATTTCAGCACTGGTATTAACTCCTAAAAAATATACAGAACAAGAAAGAGAAGATGCAAAAGTTGCGATCGCAATGTCATTGTGTCAGGTAACAGAGGGTGCATTACCATTTGCCTTTAATGATCCGAAACGAGTCATTCCGGCGGTAACAATTGGTTCAGGTGTTGCTCATGGATTAATCTTAACTTGGGGAGTAACAGTTCCTGTACTGCATGGTGGAATCTTCTCGGTTCCACTGGCAAGTAATCCAATGTTATGGATTGCAGCATGGTTGATCGGAGCTATGGTTACAGCGGTAATTGTTTCTGTAACAAAACCAGCGCGTCCAGTTGAAACAGTACATGAAGATGAAGAATTGAAAGATGATTTTGATATTGAAATTGGATAATCAGACAATTCGCAGTAAAACGTATTTTATAGAAGAATAGAGAAGCTGCATTATGCAGCTTTTCTTATACCCAAAAAAGGAGAAAAAACCATGAAAATTGAGAAAAAATATTTAGATGAGATGAAAAGATGCTACTGTGCAAGCAATATTTCCTTTGATGGAGAAAATCATGTACTACTTGCAAGTGAAGATCCAGAAGTTGCCTGCAACATGTATTATGGAAAAGATTTCGAAAAGAAACAAAATGTCTGGACAATACCAGGTGGATGTATGTCAATCGTTCCAATTCCAGGAAAAGAGAAGGAATTTCTTGCAGTACAGGAATTTTATTTAAAAGTAACACCATCTTTAGCTAAGATCGTATGGGGAAAATATGAGGATGGAGAATGGAAATTTAAA
>ENA-OQAS01000737-OQAS01000737.1-human-gut-metagenome-genome-assembly--contig:-NODE-737-length-16847-cov-2.801017_pt1 | contig 16847 bp, 15 predicted proteins | sample MGYA00242733_ERZ504523 | MGnify/ENA primary metagenome ERZ504523 (study PRJEB26092, sample SAMD00036239) | human gut metagenome | host: Homo sapiens | study: EMG produced TPA metagenomics assembly of... | reverse complement strand
ATAATACAACTATCAAGGCTGGAATTAATTTCAGCGATGTCAAATGGCAGCTCGGCGACACTGACGATACAAGCCATAACATATATGTAGACATTCCTGAGGTTAAGACTTTATCAGCAGACATTGACTTGACTCCTTCAAAGTACTACACGAGGAGAACAACATTTCTCTCCTATAACACTTACTGAGCATAACGACTCTTTAATCCAGCTAAGAGAAAATGCTTTATCAGACGCAATAAACAGCGGCTTGTACGACAGGGCACTTGATAACGCTAAGACTATTCTTACTTCATTTATTAGTCAGGTATACCCTTCAAATGAATATAGCATAATATTCTCAGAGCGTGCTAGTGAGTAATACAACAAGTTACGACTCGCAGCTAAAATTCAGCTGCGACACAGACATATAATACAGCCACAGATTATCAGCCTATATTAATGTAAGAACGGAGAAAATATATGTTTCGATTATGGTGTAAACTTTTTGATGAGTCCAATCATCTTATGAAAGATATGGTATATGCTAATCCTGATATGGATATTAACAGAACCAAAAAGATATTTGATGGCATAAAAGAAGCCTGCTATACCTTTGATCTGAGCGAGCCTATATGGCTTGACTCTAATATAGCAGACTTCCAACGCCACTCTAAAGTAAGATTTACTAAAGATAATTTTATTGATTCAATTGACTTTGCTTATATGGAAGTTCAGGTTATTGAAGAAGATTAAATCTCAATATTCTCACCCTTAAGTCCAATATATGCACTATCATCAAGACCGCCTTCGGCGTGGCCTATAAGCCACTTATTAGCAGCCGCAAGAAGTGCATCTTCATTGATATTACTACTGCCAGTATTCTTATTTGAGGTGCTGGCTGTTTTATTATCTATTCTTATATGCTTTGACTTTAAAGGATAGTTAGTTCCCTTAGGAAGCACAACTGCCACCTGAAATCCCTTACCATCTATGCCGCAAGGTGCATAATGAAGTGTTGTAGAATACACTTCAACAGCCGTTCCTGCCGGAACCCTGAAAGCCTTTACATTAGCAGTGTCGTATGTATAATCATCATTAACATCTGTCAGCAATCCCAGCATAAGAATCATATCCGTAGCCGCGATATTAATCTCAGAATCCCTGTGATACTCAAGTGCATTAAGCTTTGAATTATGTCCATTACAGTAACCTATCTGAATTGGCATTTCACCATATACAACTGAGGAAATGTCAAGCCTTACAGGAAGTGCTTCAAGCTCCTTTACTGCTGGTTCATATACAACACCCGATGGTATGGGAGTTCTTTTTAATTCCTGTATAAGCTCTGTAAAATCCACATTATCAACTACACGTCCATATTTCTTAAATTCATCATCATTAACTGATAAAATCTGCATACTCTTCTCCATTCCGCTTATTATACTGCCATTTCTTCCACACTTACACTACCGCATTTCTTGATTCACCCTTAGTGAAAGCTGCAATATTCTCATATACTTCGTCCATAAGTCTTGTTCTTGCTTCTACTGTGCCCCACGCTACATGTGGTGTAATCACAAGCTTTGTGCTATCCTTAATTCTAAGAAGCGGATTATCCTTTTCTATAGGCTCTTTCCCTAGTACATCAAGTCCTGCCGCAGCAATCTTACCCTGTTCAAGTGCCTCTGTTAAATCTGCATCATTAACGATAGGACCTCGTCCAAGATTTAAAAGCACTGCACTTGTCTTCATCTTATCAAATGCTTCTTTATTAAAAAGATTATTGGTCTTATCATTAAGTGGTGCGTGGATAGATATTATGTCTGATTTTTTCAAGAATTCATCAAACGCTTCTCTCTCATAAGGCACATCCTGTGTCTTTCCACTTGCTGAATAATATATAACCTTGCATCCGAAATCTGAGGCTATCTTTGCAACACCTTTTCCTATAGTTCCAAGACCAACTATGCCCCATGTCTTTCCTGAAAGTTCGTGGAATACATTGGAAAAATGTGAGAAAATCGGACATTCTGCATACTCACCTGATTTAACATAGTTGTCATAATAATTCATCTTCTCTATAAGATACAGTCCCAATGCAAATGTATGCTGTACAACTGAGTCTGTTGAATATCCCGCAACATTGGCTACTCTTATATTCTTTTCCTTAGCATAATTAATATCAATATTATTATAACCCGTTGCTGTTTCTGCTATCATCTTTAAAGCTGGTGCACAATCTATAAATTCCTTGTCTGCAACAATCTTATTGATAATAACAACGTCCGGATTAAACCCTGCAGTTCTTTCAAGTGCCTCCTGCCTTGTACTTGTCTGGTAGCTCTTAACCTCACCAAGACCATAGAACTTGTCTACATTAACATCTTCTCCGTATGTAGACGAATCAAGCATAAGAATTTTCATAATAATAATACCTCCATTCTGCCTTTGTATGCCTTTAAAACATAACTTTTCACGGCTCATTTTCTGACATTTCAATTATACTTCTCTGTAATTTATAATTCAATTGTAAATGTTATCGTTTAATTTTACATAAGTTTTAATTTGTGTTTAAAATATCAAAGTGATATACTTGCAATCGTTTTAAGGAATAACATTTTATACATTAATATTTATATATGTAATATTAAATGTAATATTAAATATATAATCTTTATTAATAACTTTTTAATCACAATGGAGAAAGTGAAATATATGAAACGTATTGATTTTGAAAATGGAACTATAACCAATAATATTTTAAATGCGGCTATACCTATGCTTGTGGCACAGATTTTAAGTCTGTTATACAATATTGTAGACAGAGTGTACATTGCAAGAATTCCCGATGTCGGAACAAATGCCCTTGGTGCAGTTGGACTATGCTTTCCAATAATTATGATTATGACCGCTTTCAGCAATCTCTTTGGAAGCGGAGGTGCACCTTTATTCTCAATTAAGAGAGGAATGGGTGATGAAAAAGTGCTAACACCATTATGAACACTTCTTTTACAATGCTTTGCGGCTCCGCAATTATTCTTATGTGCATATGCCTCTTATTTGCAGCCCCTCTGCTCACACTCTTTGGAGCTTCTGACACAGCACTTAAGTACGCATATCCTTATCTGTGCATTTACCTTATCGGAACCCTTCCTTCAATGATAGCAACAGGAATGAACCCATTTATCAATGCACAGGGCTACTCAACAATCGGTATGCTCTCTGTTGCAATCGGTGCTATTGCCAATCTTATATTAGACCCGTTGTTTATATTTATCCTTAATCTTGGAATAAAAGGTGCGGCTGTGGCAACTGTTATTTCACAGCTTATGTCAGCTTCATTTGTAATATATTTCTTAAGATTTAAAGCTGAATTAAAGATAAGCTTTATAAGAAAAAATGAACTGCCACATTGTCTGAATTTTGCAAAAGATATAATCAGCCTTGGTACTTCCGGCTTTGTAATGCAGCTTACTAACAGCTAGTATCAATATGCTGTAACAATGTTCTCTCAGTTACCGGCGGCGATATTTACATTTCTGTAATGACTATTGTTTCAAGCATACGGCAAATGGTTGAGACACCTATATACGCAATCAACGAAGGTTCTTCACCAATTATCAGCTATAATTATGGTGCCAAAAGGCCAGGAAGGGTGCGTAAAGCCGGACTTACTATGGGGGCATTAATATTAGGATATACCGCAGTTATGTGGAGCATAATACTTCTTGCCCCTCATATGCTTATTAATATTTTCAGCTCTGATACTTCACTTATGGAAGATGCAGTATCAGCATTGAAGATATATTTTGCCGCCTTTATATTTATGGACCTACAATACATCGGACAGACCATTTTCAAATCCCTTAATAAGAAAAAACAGGCTATATTCTTCTCTTTATTAAGAAAGTATTTATTGTAATACCTCTTACATATATTATGCCTTACGCTCTTAATATGGGAACAAATGGTGTATTTGCAGCCGAACCTGTATCTAATATAATTGGCGGAAGCATATGTTTTATAACTATGCTGTGTACCATTCTCCCCGAACTTAAGCAGATGGAAAATGATAGATAATAACGACTTTTCTCCTTGTATTCGACAGACATTGATAGTATAATTCAATTAAGATATTTTGTGCGACAATATATCAATATAATGCCTTAATGGATAACATTTTAAATGTTATTTCGATATATTCTGGCATTATATCTTTTAATGTTGCAACTTATTATAGGTAATTGCGAATGGTCTTAGCAGTTTTCGCAATTACCTACAACTCAATTATACTAGGAGGAGATATTTTATGATTAATTGGAACAATCTTGACACACTTGAAGCTTTTAAGGAATTAAAGGAAACTCCGCTTGTTGACCTTAATAAGGTTATGTCGGGCGAAGCTGGTGCTGAACGTGTTAAGACATATAATATTCCTATGGCTGAGGGACTTAACTACAACTTCGCAGCTAAGAAAGTAGATGATACAACTCTTAAGGCACTTGAAAAGCTTGCTACAGAAGCTGAACTTTCAGACAAATTTGCTGCTCTTTACAATGGCGAAGTTGTTAATACCGGCGAGAACAGACTTGTACTCCACCATATGACACGCGGACAGCTCGGTGAAGCTGTTAATGCTGACGGCGTAGACAAGCGTACATTCTATACAACACAACAGAAGCGTATCGCTGAATTTGCTGACAAGGTACATAATGGTGCTATTACTAATGGTGCTGGCGAGAAGTTCACAACTGTTGTTCAGATTGGTATCGGTGGAAGTGATTTAGGTCCCCGTGCTATGTATATTGCTCTTGAGAACTGGGCTAAAAAGAATAATTCATTTAAAATGGAAGCTCATTTTATAAGTAATGTAGACCCAGATGATGCATCTGCTGTACTTGCTTCTATTGATGTTGCACATTCATTATTCATTCTTGTATCTAAGTCCGGAACAACTCTTGAGACGTTAACTAATGAATCATTTGTTAAAAATGCTCTTAAGGAAGCTGGTCTTGACCCTGCAAAGCATATGATTGCAGTAACAAGCGAGACCTCTCCTCTTGCCAAGAGTGATGATTATTTAGACGCATTTTATATGGACGATTACATCGGAGGACGTTTCTCTTCAACATCTTCTGTAGGCGGTGCTGTATTATCATTGGCATTTGGCCCTGATGTATTCGCAGATTTCCTTGAAGGTGCCTCTGCTGAGGACAAGCTTGCATTAAACAAAGACGTTCTTAAGAACCCAGCAATGCTTGATGCACTTATCGGCGTATATGAACGCAATGTACTTGGATATGAATGTACTGCTGTACTTCCATACTCACATGGCTTAAGCCGTTTCCCTGCACATTTACAGCAGCTTGATATGGAGTCTAATGGTAAGTCCGTCAACAGATTTAATGAACCGGTTAATTACCCTACAGGTCCAGTAATATTTGGTGAACCGGGAACTAACGGACAACATTCTTTCTATCAGCTCCTTCATCAGGGAACTAATATCGTTCCTTTACAGTTCATTGGATTTAAGAACAGCCAGCTTGAAAATGATGTTACTATTCAGGACAGCACAAGCCAGCAAAAGTTATGTGCTAATGTAGCGGCTCAGATTGTTGCATTTGCGTGTGGAAAAGATGACAATAACCCTAATAAGACTTCAAAGGTGGAAGACCTTCAAGCATTATAACTGGAGATAAGCTTACTCCTAAGTCTTTAGGTGCTTTACTTTCTCATTTTGAGAATAAGGTTATGTTCCAGGGATTTTTATGGAATATCAACAGCTTCGATCAGGAGGGCGTACAGCTTGGAAAGGTGCTTGCTAAGAGAGTGCTGGCACACGATACTGATGGAGCATTGCAGGTTTATAGTGAGATGCTTGGGATTTAGGGAGTGAGTTTGCTATTAGTGCATTATAGATGATATGCTATAAATTTCTGTAATATTGGATTTATGATTATATAATTATGGCTTATAACGGACGGAATTAAGGCAGACGGCTGGGTGGTTGTGTGGCTGGACTGGCGGGGAGCTCGTTACTTAAGTTATAAGACAATTGGATACTACTAAGCTTTCCCGATAGGCAGAGAGAACGGACGCACCGCTCCAAATTCGCCATCGTGGCTCAGTTGTCGCTTGCCCAGACCTCGTGTCTGGGCATTGCTGTTTGGTGAGGGGAAAGGCTAAGTTGTATCTCAATTGTACTTATAATACTTGCGTAACAAGCCCCGCCAACCCACGCTCACACAACCGCCCAGCCGTCCGCCTTAATTCCTGTGCTACAAAGTAATATACAATGTACTTCTACAGCTTTTTAACCGCTACATCTTGCCTTCCACTATATCAATACCTCTATTGATCACTATACTCCTATTTAAACCACAGCTTTTCAACCACTACACCTCTATTAATCACTGCTCTCATCTGCACCCCTCTACAATATCACCTCCTATATCAGCCCACATTCTTTCGCCCCTTATATCCCACTTCCGCCACACTCCTATCCCCCTTCCCAGCCATATTTCTGCCCTATTATCCGCAACCCACGGTAGTGTGTGCCCCTGCCATCGCAACCCGACAGGGGTGCGGGTAGGGGCTGTGGTGGTGCGTGTGAGGACTGACATTATAAGATAATTGCTGATATTTCTTAGTCATTCCCTCCACCATACAGCAATGCCCAGACACGAGTCTGGGCAAGCGACAACTGAGCACGATGGCGAATTTGGAGCGGTGCGTCCGGCACCATAACTCCACCGGGAATGACTTAGTAATATCCAATTATCTTATAGCAGTCTCACACGCACCACCACAGCCCTAGCCACAGCCCGTCCGTTTGTCACAACCATTTGCCACAACCGCACTCCGCGTCCGACATAATAAATCAGCAGAAATTATATCTGTCTATATCTATATCTGTCCCACCAATTCCTTAAGCAGCTTAACCGAATTCTCAATCGCCTGCTTCTCAAATGTAGGATAATCCATAGTCGCACTGTCATCAGCCTTATCTGAGATTGCTCTTAATATAACAAATGGAACTTTATTAAGATATGCTGCCTGTGCAATTGCTGCACCTTCCATCTCTGTGCAGTATCCATCAAAATTAGCTGATATTCTTTCTTTAACAGCCTTATCTGATATAAACTGATCACCACTTACAACCCTGCCAATATGTGTTCCTATCTCTGGAAGAACCTTAGCACAAGCCTCTTTGGCAACATCTATAAGGTGCTTGTCTGCTTCAAAAGACAATACGTCCATTCTTGGAATCTGTCCTAAAGGATATCCAAATCCTGAAGCATCCATATCGTGATGTAATACATCATTGATATAACAATATCTGCAATATTAATCTCAGCCTTAAGTGAACCTGCAATTCCTGTATTAATAACATAATCAACGCCGAAATCATCTACAAGTATCTGTGTACATACTGCCGCATTTACCTTGCCGATACCACTTCTTACAACAACAACATCTTTGCCATTAAGCTTTCCAGCCTTAAATGACATACAAGCCTTATCTTCCTGTCTTTCAATTTCCATAACTTCAACAATCTTAGCTACTTCTTCGTCCATAGCTCCAATAATACCTATCATAATAATCCTCATTTCTGCGCACATTTTTCGCATACTGGTTTGTGTATGGTACGCACAGACACAAATCCACTGTGTGAAAATCTGTTTTCCACACTAATCTCCTGTTATTACTTTATTAGTTAATTATTCACAGTTAAAATGCGTTTTACTTATTGTACCAATTAATTGCAATATCACAATGTTTGTGTCAGGCTTTATTTTTAAATATTAATCACTATAACATCATAAACGAAAATCATTTGATTTACTCTGATTTTCACCTGAATATTGAATTAATTACATCTTACATAATACAACTCTTTAAAAACTATGATATAATATGACTACTTCGTAGTCACTTAGAAGTTTCTTCGAAACTTCAGATGCGCTGAAAAACTGCGCAAAAACTATGATATAATATGACTACTTCGTAGTCACTTAGATGTTTCTTCGAAACTTCGGATGCGTTGAACGCACACAATGCATTTCCGTCTATATAACATTTTTGTATTAACTGACTGTGCGTAGAAATGAGGATAATTATGAAATATACTACAAGAGGCGTATGTTCACGTTCTATTGAATTCGATGTAGTCGATAATAAGGTTACTGGCGTTAAGTTTGAGGGTGGCTGTTCTGGTAATACCCAGGGTGTTGCCGCACTTGTTGAGGGCATGGACGTAACGAAGCTATCAAACGTATGGAAGGAATTAAATGCGGCTTTAAGCCAACATCCTGTCCTGACCAGCTTGCAACTGCACTCAAGCAATATATTGCCAATAAGTAATTTATGGGAAATATTAAACGCTTCAAACGAATATATATAGAAATAACAAGTTCCTGTAATCTGAAATGCTCTTTCTGTCAGGAAACCAAACGCCCGGCACATTTTATGCCGATTGAAGATTTCGGACATATACTTGATGAAATACGTCCGTATACGAATTATATATATCTTCACGTCAAGGGTGAGCCACTGCTTCACCACAGCTTGCCGACATACTTTCCTGTGCAGGGATTGTGGCATAACGGTCAACCTCACTACCAATGGAACGCTTATAAGACAAAGACTTGATACTTTGATTAAATATCCAGTACACCAGATTAATGTATCTATGCACAGTGCCGATGACAACGACTGCATAGATATGGATACTTATATTAATGATTTGTTCTATTCCTGTGAGACACTTCTTGATAAGACTGATACAGAGATTTCGTTAAGATTATGGAACACGAAAAATGAGCCATTTTTAATTTGGTGAGCGAAACTGCACTATCAAACGTCATCTTTATGTCAATGTGCAAAGTCCATTTGAATGGCCTGAACTTAACGGAAGTATTATAACGAACGCGGCTTCTGTCAGGGAATACGCACACATATTGCCATATTAAGTGATGGAACAGTTGTACCCTGCTGTCTTGACGGCAACGGCGTTATGGCTCTTGGCAATATACTTGATACTCCGCTTTCTGATATACTTGAAAGCGATAAAAGCAAGGCATTTGTTCAGGGATTCAATGACAAATATGCAGTTGAACCGCTATGCAGGCATTGCAGTTTCAAGGAAAGGTTTTCACACAAAATATAATAACACCGCGTGAATTCTGACACTCACTAATGCAACAGTAAATTACTGCTATACAATATTAAAATTTACCATAAACAATAATTATAATTAAGAAAATGAGGATTGGCTATGAAAAAGATTATATTAACAGGTGGTGGTACAGCCGGCCACGTAACACCTAATATAGCATTACTTCCAAGCCTTAAGGAAGCTGGCTACGAAGTATTCTATATCGGTTCATACACTGGAATCGAAAAGACATTAATAGAAAATCTGGATATTCCCTACTATGGAATATCTTCAGGTAAATTAAGACGTTATAAGAGCTTTAAAAATCTTACTGACCATTCAGGGTTATAAAGGGATATTTTCAGGCACGCAGGCTTATGAGAAGAATTAAGCCTGATATCATATTCTCAAAGGGCGGCTTCGTATCTGTTCCAGTTGTACTTGCAGCTGGACACAAGCACATTCCTGTTATCATACACGAATCAGATATGACACCAGGACTTGCCAACAGAATAGCTATTAAAAAGGCTACAAAGGTATGCTGTAATTTTCCTGAAACTATCAAGTACCTTCCTGCTGACAAGGCTGTTCTTACAGGCTCTCCTATCCGTCAGGAGCTTTTACAGGGTAATAAGCTTGCCGGACTTAAGCTTTGCAATTTCACAAGTGGCAAACCAATAATTATGGTTGTCGGCGGAAGTACTGGTGCTGTTCACGTTAATGAAGCGGTAAGAAAAGTTCTTCCTGAACTTCTTAAAGATTATCAGGTTGTTCACCTTTGTGGAAAAGGCAAGACTGATAACTCACTTAACAACATTGAAGGCTATGTACAATTTGAATATATAAGTGAGGAAATGCGCGATTTATTTGCAATAAGCGATATCGTAATATCAAGAGCTGGTGCTAACGCTATATGTGAATTATTAGCCCTTAAAAAGCCTAACCTCTTAATTCCACTTTCAGCTAACGCAAGCCGTGGCGACCAGATTCTTAATGCAAAATCATTTCAGGAGCACGGTTATTCAAGTGTATTATTTGAGGAAGACCTTACACCAGAAAGCTTATTAAAAGCTGTTAATGAACTCTATACTAACAGACAGACATATATCAACGCTATGTCAGAAAGCAAGGAAAGCCACGCTATTCCTATAATAATGAACTTAATTAATTCTACTGCTAAATAAAAAGAATATGCAAAATACATTCCCGTGTCAGGTGCGGTTGTTTGCGACAAACTACATCTTCGCACGGGTGTGCATTACCGGCACATATTGCTTTTTATCTAACAGGGAATTATATCGGATTTTTCTATTACATAAAATATATATAAAGCACCCACTGTAAGCCGTATATAAATAATATATGATTTGAAACTATTGTAAGAAATTAAGTGGGTGCTTATTTTATCTATTCCACAAAATATGTGTCTGGGTTTATTGGTTCTCCATATTGTGTAAGTTTGAAATACACTCCAGGACCTCTTCTATATAGTATGCACTTGGGCTTGCCACTGTACCAATCAGCTGTCCGGCTACAACCTTATCCCCTTTTTTCAAATTAACATTCTCTATAAGACCAGTTGTTGTTTCATAACCATTTCCAATTGATACTGTAACTGTTGTTCCTGTTTCTGAAAGATTAGCCACATCTGTTACAATTCCTGATGCAGCCGCTGCAACATTAGTTCCTACCTCGGATTGTATAATAATTGCCGGATTACATTTGTACATTCCAAGACTCTTAAAGAAAATGGTCTCGTCCATATTATAGTCGAGTACAATCTGGCCAAGCACTGGCCACGCAAGCTTGTTGCTCTCATCAAATGCAAAATTCTTCATTGCCTCAGCCATAACTTCTTCTGATGATAAAGTCGGTGGAACTGTCGGCTCAGTTTCCTTATCTGCATCGTCAGTGCCAGCTTTATGTGTGTTATAAGTATTATCTGCTTTATTACTGATATTATCTGTATCCACCGCCATACTTGCACCAGCATTAGCTTCCTGTAATTCATCATCGATATTCCCCAGCACATCGTCCGTCACATCTTCTGTCTTTATTGCAACATTTTCCTGAGTTTCATTAAGATTAACAATGTTATTCTCATTATTTCTATTGGAATTAACGCTTCTTACCACCGAAATTACTCCTATAATAAGTGTTGCAATAATTCCTAATGATATAACGATTGAAACTATCTTTGTCTTACTGGCTGTGTTCTTATCCATATTAACCTCCATTCCTGCCCATAAAGGGCATAAGTCCGGTGCTGTAGGTAAAACCTACAGTTATCAAAACCTTTCTATGTTAATATGCTTTCCATAATCCTGCGTATTATTCACTTATTATATTTATTTTATTATAAAATGTTTCTATAATATCTTCATAAGATGAGCCAGCCTTTGCCATACAATCTGCCGTATATACGCTGACACCAAAGCCTTCTCCAACACCGATTGTCGTTATCTTAACGCCAGTCTGCATATATTCAATACTAAAATTGGGCGAATTAATACCAAGTACATATGCAAATTCACTTCCCGACATAACAACATTCCCTATCTGAAGCTTTAACACATAACCAGCTTCATTCTTGGATACAATCTGAATTTGCTGTGCCAGATTATTTTTATCAAGATTAATGCTGTCGTATTTTTTCTCAAATGAATTAACAAAATCTTTATTGCTTATAGTCTTAACAACAAGATAGTCCTGTGCATTTTTATCATTATTACACTCCACTGCTGAAAGATAAGCATACTCATCACCTAGTATTGAAGCCCCTGAAAGCGTGCTTCCAGATGTTATATATGTATATCTTGCCTCAATATACTTATCGTTATACCTGATTGCAAGTCCACTTGTCGCAGCCGTGCAGTCCTTAACAAGATTATAATTATCCTCGTAATCCTTCCCCCATTTGCTTTTCATCTGCTGTGTCGTCATATATTCCATTCCAAGCTCACTGCTGTCTATACTCATTTGCTCACCCATAAGCCTGTATACATCTGTCCTTATCATAATGCTTTCTGCTTTAAGAACTTCTACTTCACTGCTCATATAAAGCCTTTTGGCAAGCACCATGCTACGAATCTGTCAACGCTTACCTCCTGCGTGGCATTTCTGTATTTACGGTTACCTTTCTTCCATCGCTGTAATCTTCATTCACAGGCGTGTACACAACTCCTGTGACATTCAGTGTAACAATAGTCGGTATAAGCAGATATATGGCGATAAATACAATTACCGCCACACATTTTTTCTTTCTATAACTATATGAATTGCTTAAAAAAAATTCTATCCAACATTCAGCACTCCTTTATGTCTGCACTTATATGGCGCATATTAAAGAGTATGAATTATGGATAGAATTTATTCTTGTTATTACTGTACTTTAACTGGTGTCTTAGTAAGCTTCCAGATTTCTGTAGCGTACTCTTCTATAGTTCTGTCCGATGAGAACTTACCAGCCTTGAACGAATTAATCATAACTGTCTTAGCCCAGCTTTCTTCATCTCTATATCTCTCATCAATCTTCTTCTGTGCATCTGCATAAGAACAGAAATCTTTAAGGATAAAGTAAGTATCTGCCCTTCTGCCTTCCTGTGTATTAAGAAGTGAATTGTAAATATCTCTGAACATCTCTGGGTCTTCCTTAGATACTTACCATTGATAAGTTCCATAAGAACTTCTCTTATATCCTGATCATTGTTGAAGATTTCCATTGGGTCATATCCGCCCTCATTCTCATAACGTATAACTTCGTCTGAGCTAAGTCCGAATATAACTGCATTGTCTGCTCCAACTTCCTGTACTATCTCTACGTTAGCACCGTCCATTGTTCCAAGTGTCATAGCACCGTTAAGCATAAACTTCATATTACCTGTACCAGAAGCTTCCTTAGAAGCTGTTGAAATCTGCTCTGATACATCTGCTGCTGCAAATATAATCTCAGCATTAGATACTCTGTAGTTCTCTATGAATACAACCTTAATCTTACCATTGATAGACTCATCATTATTGATTACTTCTGCTACATTATTGATAAGCTTGATTGTCTGCTTCGCAATCTTGTAACCTGCTGCTGCCTTTGCACCAAATATAAATGTTCTTGGCACAATATCCATATCTGGATTCTTCTTAATCTCATTGTAAAGATACATTATGTGAAGAATATTAAGAAGCTGTCTCTTATATTCGTGAAGTCTCTTTACCTGAACATCAAATATTGAATCCGGATTAACATCTATTCCATTATGCTCCTTAATGTACTTAGCAAGTCTTACCTTATTCTTATGCTTAATCTGCATAAATTCCTGTCTTGCCTTTTCATCATTAACATATACTAAAAGCTTCTCTAACTGCTTAAGGTCTGTTATCCAGCCGTCACCAATCTTGTCTGTAATCCAGTCTGCAAGAAGTGGATTAGCGTGAAGAAGGAATCTTCTCTGTGTAATACCATTAGTCTTGTTGTTGAACTTCTCTGGCATCATCTCATAAAAGTCCTTAAGCTCCTGCTTCTCTAAGATTTCTGTGTGAAGCTTTGCAACACCGTTAACAGAGTAGCCTGCACATATAGCAAGATGTGCCATCTTAACCTGCCCGTCATAGATAACAGCCATCTTTCTAACCTTTTCCTGATCTCCAGGATATTTAGCTTTAATCTCTTCTACAAATCTTCTATTAATCTCTTCTACTATCTGATAAATTCTAGGAAGAAGTCTTGAGAATAATTCGATAGGCCATTTTTCAAGTGCTTCTGCCATAATAGTATGGTTAGTATATGCAACTGTCTTAGTTGTGATATCCCATGCCTCATCCCATTCAAGACCATTTTCATCCATAAGAATTCTCATAAGCTCTGCAACTGCAACTGTTGGATGTGTATCATTAAGCTGGAATGTAACTTTCTCATAGAGCTTTCTTACATCACCGTTGTGCATACTCTTATATCTGTCAACAGCTCTCTGTACTGATGCTGATACGAAGAAATACTGCTGCTTAAGTCTTAATTCCTTACCAGCATAGTGGTTATCATTAGGGTAAAGAACTTCTACGATATTCTTAGCAAGGTTCTCCTCCTCAATAGCCTTCTGGTAATCACCTTTATCAAATGAGCTTAAGTTAAATGTATTAACTGGCTCTGCATCCCATATTCTAAGTGAATTAACTGTGTTATTGCCATATCCAATAACAGGAAGGTCGTATGGAACGGCTATAACTGAACGGTAATCTTCCTGAACGAATATATCACGTCCTGATGCTTCATCTCTGTAAGAACGTACATATCCACCAAACTTTACTTCATACTTGTATTCAGAACGCTTAATCTCAAATGGATTGCCATCCTTTAACCAGTTATCTGGAACTTCTACCTGATATCCGTCCTTAATCTCCTGCTTAAACATTCCGTACTTATATCTTATACCACAGCCGTATGCTGGATATTCAAGTGTAGCTAAAGAATCAAGAAAACATGCTGCAAGTCTTCCAAGACCACCATTACCAAGTGCCGCATCAGGTTCCTGATCTTCGATAACATTGATATCAAGACCTAATTCTTCAAGAGCTTCTTTTATCTCATTGTACTTAGTAAGATTAATCATATTATTGCCAAGTGCACGACCCATAAGGAATTCCATTGACATATAATATACAACCTTAGGATCTTCCTTATCATATGTCTTATGAGTTGCTATCCACTTATCTATTATAAGATCTTTAACTGCATATGCCACTGATTGGAACACCTGCTGTTTGTCAGCTTCATCTATGTTCTTTCTATACAAAGACTTACAATTGCTTACGACCTTCTTCTTAAATTCTTCTTTGCTAAAAGATACTGCTGTGTCTGTCATACTGTATTCTCCTCCTTATATATAGATATACCATCTGTATACCTTTTATTACCAAATTAAGAGTTAATTAATCATCAACTCCGCTTTCCAACTGTATCTCCAGCCAGAAATACTATTATAAGTAAATTATACACGATTACCACACCTATTGCAATTTAATAAACTTATTTTAGTGTAAATACAACATAAAATTGTTAAAAAAACAACATACTTTTAAATCAAAAAATATTACTGTCTAAAACACTTCTCTTTTAATAGGAATTGTTTTAAACAGTAATATTCTATAATTATCATTCAAAATAATAAATATATTGTTTTATCTACATTTTTCTATATAACTTATTCTGGTGTAACTGGTTCCAGCGTTATATTTCCACTACCAATCTGCGATTTATCCAAAATCGCTGAAACATTAACATCCACGAAACCTTTTTTATTTTTAAATACTTCGTCTTCTAATTTTATTCTAAGATTTTGTTCTTCTTCTGATAATTCCAAGCCTTTTATATCGTGTGTGGAAAATCCTATCAGCAGACACCGCTCGTCTCCTCCATAAAATTCAGCACTAATATTTCCTGATACCTTTTCATCCGTATTATTTAATATTACTGTATCCTTTATATTACCATCAGTATCTAATATATAAATATAATTATCATATTTTTTAAATTGCTCATCAAGAGGCTTTCCACTCAAAGCCATCAGATTAACACCCTTATATATATAGATATAGTTTCCATCATAATTCTTTAAATGTACATAACCATAGTCTTTTTCGTGCTGTAATTCCTGTACATACAAATCTTTGATATCTCCTGTACTTATATTAAGCTTTTTAACCATATAATTATCTTTATCAACACAAGTAAAATATAAGTTGCCATCCTTATCAAAATACGTTTCACTATTCCAATTTATAATCGTTGATGATATTTCAGGGTACTTTTCATTCATATCACACAGTCTACTCACCTTGTCTGTAGAGATATCTATCTGTTCTATATAATATAAGCTTTTATCGGCAGATACTCCACTTAACCAATTCACATATATCTTATCCTCTATTGGATATAACGATACTCTTTCATAATAATTATATTCACTCACATACTCTTTAACAACATATGCCTGTTCATCTGAATTCAAGGAAACTGCACATATAAACAATGAATTATCTCCTGATAATTCATAATACAGCTTACCATTAGTTATACAGGCGTTCTTACTATTTTTATTAACGGACAATCCATTTATTGATAAGGTCTTCTCTTCCTTCTTATCTCTCATCGTCTTATCATAAGAAACAAGTATATCTTTTTCCTCAGTTTTCTCAATCATATATAATCTTTCATTATGATACCATATCTTGCTTCCTACACAGATATTCTGTGATATATATGCCTCACATTCATCTGTTCTATGGTCGCAATCAACCTTAGAACATAATGGTATCGTCATATCTTTAATCATATCATAATAATATATATACATATTACTATTATTAATAACTGGTGCACCGTCTATGTAATAATATCCTGTCTCCGATGCAGCTGCGGAACCCGCCATATAATACTGCGGTGCATTATCGTCATAAGTATATGAAGAATACCTGTAATCATCAGTTACTGTTGATTGATTAGATTGCTTATCACCACAGGCAGATATTCCCAACATTGTCACTACCGTGATTATTATTAATATTATTTTTTTCATAGCCGATACACCTCTTTCTAATATGCTAAATCAATATAATATTTGTCACGTTATATTTATATATCTATTCATTATATCGGTTTGTACTCTATACAACTATCCAGATTGCCCCATTCATCAATAGATACATATATATAAATA
>ENA-OQAS01000736-OQAS01000736.1-human-gut-metagenome-genome-assembly--contig:-NODE-736-length-16851-cov-2.045264_pt1 | contig 16851 bp, 19 predicted proteins | sample MGYA00242733_ERZ504523 | MGnify/ENA primary metagenome ERZ504523 (study PRJEB26092, sample SAMD00036239) | human gut metagenome | host: Homo sapiens | study: EMG produced TPA metagenomics assembly of... | reverse complement strand
TGATTTGTCTGCCTCTCCCTTTGCATCTATTTTCTCCTATTGTTCTCTATTGCATTCGCAATGGCGATCACCGCCGGGAATAATACGGCAGCTATCACCCAGACATCCATCCTTCTTTCCAGCTTTCTGTCGGAAGACTAAATGACAGATAAATTGCTGTTGCGACCAACCAGTATACGGTTGTAATTACTGATTGGAAAGAACGATGCTCTTTCTTCGTTCTTGTGTAATCTCCTTCCTGAAGCAGTTTTTTAAAGCTTTCCCAAATAATCCCGACTGTGATGAAGAAAACAACACCAATTCCGGCGATTACAAATGAAATACAAAGCATCAAGCCATAAGCAGGTCGTTGTCTTCATTAATAACTACACCGCCAAACAACGGGATCAAAGCCGTTACGCAAAGACATGCACCGATCATATTGCTTCTCACATAATCACTTTTAAACTGGTCTCTACGCTCTTTTACCATCCGGTCACGCCGTACTCTGCAGTCAGGTCTTTAATAACCTCTCCTGCAATAATCAGCCCGGCGACAGACGGCACAAACGCCACACTGCCCGGAATATCTCTGCGCTCCGTACACTTATGCGCAGCACCCGGAGGACAAATACAATGCGATCTGCAGCTGATTGCCATATCTTCAATCGGTCTGATTGGCTGTTCTTCCGAATAAACAACCTTCAGTTTTTCACACCACGCTTCTTCAGCTCTCTGCGCATAACCTTCGCCAGCGGGCACACCTTCGTCTTATAGATATCTGCCACCCGAAATGCACTGGCATCCAGCTTATTTCCGGCACCCATACTGCTGATAACAGGAGTCCCTGCCTCTTTTGCACGCATGATCAGTTCAATCTTCGCAGTCACTGTGTCCACAGCATCTACCACATAATCATACTCACTAAAATCGAAATCAGCAGCATTCTCCGGAAGATAAAAACAGTTATGGATTCTCACATCTGCTTTCGGATTAATGTCCAGGATCCTGTCCCGCATCACCTCTGTTTTATATTGACCAACCGTTTTCCTGGTGGCAATAATCTGTCTGTTAAGATTCGTCAGGCATACCTTGTCATCATCGATCAGATCAAAGGCCCCTACGCCGCTTCTGACCAATGCTTCACATACATAACCTCCAACTCCTCCGATTCCAAATACTGCCACACGGGCATTCTCCAGTTTATCCATCGCTTCTTTTCCAAGAAGAAGCTCAGTTCTCGAAAATTGATTCAGCATAATCTCTCCACTTTATCCTGTCCCACTACATTCTCTACCTGCTGTTCCTCTACTGCCTCGTCTCTTATCTGCATATTCTTATTTCCCGTAACATACGCAGCCCTGCATGCCAGGATCAGAAGCACGATAAACAGAAACCAGAGCCAGATTTTTCTTTTATTTTTTATGACTAACCGTTTCATAACCTGCTCCACTATTCTACTGTGCAGACGCGGATCAGGTTTGTTCTTCCCGGAATTCCAAGCGGTACACCACCGGCAAATACAATAGTGTCACCAACTTTTACAAGTTTATGCTTCTGTGCTGCTTCGATTGCTCTCAGGCAAAGGATCTCAGAACTGTATTCTTCTTTGATCAGCATCGGGTAAACACCCCAGGACAGATTCAGCTGGCGAAGAACTCTCTCAGAGCTTGTACATGCACCGATCAGACATCCTGGTCTGTGTTTGGACATCATATGAGCTGTACTTCCGGATTTTGTCACTGCAAGGATTGCACTGGCCTTCAAGTCGATTGCGGTCAGACAGGTTGCATGTGCGATTGCATTTGTAATATCCGGATTCTCATTTCTGTCTGTTTTCTTAAAGATTGTATTGTAATCAATATTCTGTTCCATATGTTCTGCAATGCGGCTCATCATCTGAAGTGCCTGTACCGGATATTTACCTGCTGCTGTTTCTCCGGAAAGCATGGTAGCACTTGTTCCCTGGAAAATCGCATTGGCAACGTCCGTAGCCTCTGCACGTGTTGGTCTCGGATGAGAGATCATGGAGTCAAGCATCTGTGTTGCTGTAATAACCGGTTTTCCTGCTGTGTAAACTTTCTGGATGATTTTCTGCTGGATAACAGGTACATATTCCGGCGGGATCTCAACACCCATGTCACCTCTGGCGATCATGATGCCATCTGCTGCTTCAATAATCTCGTCGATATTGTCAACGCCCTGCTGGTTCTCAATCTTTGCAATGATCTGAATCTCTTCACCGCCGTTTTCTTTCAGGATTTTTCTTACTTCGCGGATATCGTTTGCAGTACGTGTAAAAGATGCTGCAACGAAATCAAATCCTTCCTGGATACCGAAGAGAAGATCATCATGGTCTTTTTTACTGATGAATGGCATCTTCAGGTTTGCACCCGGAACATTGACACCCTTCCTGTCGCCAATCACACCTGCATTAATAACCTTGCAGACAATGTCCTTTCCTGCGATGTCCTGAACCTCCAGGTCTACAAGTCCATCATCAACCAGAATATGTCCGCCCGGCTGCACATCCTTATAAAGCTCTTTATAAGTAATGCTTACGCACTCATTAGTTCCTTCAATATCTTTATTTGTAAATGTAAAAATCTGTCCTTCTTCCAGAGAAACCTTGCCATCCTTGAAGCATCCAAGTCTGATCTCCGGTCCCTTTGTATCAAGAAGTGCTGCAACAGGTCTGTCATATTTCTTGCGAAGTTCTCTCAGTTTCTGGATACGGCCTCTCTGCTCATCGTGAGGTCCATGTGAGAAGTTGAAACGTGCTACGTCCATTCCCTCTCTCACAAGCTGCTCCATAACATCGCCCTTATCAGTAGACGGTCCCATTGTACAGATAATTTTGGTTTTTCTCATTTAATCTTTCCCTCCAAACTGTCAACTCAATTTTATCTATTTTATTCCTGTAAAATAATGTAATAAAATTTTACCTGTTTCTATAAATGAAAACATTAAATCAAATAAAAATTACCATTATTGAGACTATCTGTCAATATAGAATTTCGACTTATTTTTGTTGATATTTGACAAAAAAATAACATACTTTTGTCGCAAATGTCACATATATTTTTGCCGATCCAACAGTTGGAAAATTTTTCACCCATTCTTATCAAAAACCAAAATCTGCATAATCTTCCGGCAGAAATCTGTGGTAAATGATATGGCATCCTTCATCTTTAAAACAATAATAATAAGGATCTGATCCGTCATCAAAGCGGATCATCACATCAAACTCCTCGTTATCCATTGGTTCAGTAATGATTTTATCTGAATAAGAATGGAACAGTTCTTTAATTTCCTCTATCGTACATCCATGTCTGCCAACCAGTTCGATCAATGCCTTGATAAATTCATTCTCTTTCATATTATTATGTACATATTCGGAAGCTTTTTCCGAAACAGTGAAGCAGAAACGATCTCCTCTGTGTGATACTGCTACTTCACCAAATTTCTCTTCTATATAAGAAGGAAAATCTTTTAAAATCTCCATCATGCCTGCAGCATCCGTCTCATTGCCAAAGAAATGATTCAGGGAACTGAGCGGATAATAAAGGCTGATCTTCTCCTTCATATATCCAAGCTTCGCCTGTTCCTCTTTGATCACATCGATCAGACTGTTTTCTAATCTGTTATAGTTCATTTATTTTCCCTCCTGAAAATCTGTCCTTTTGCTTTTTCTGGTTAATATTTTATCAGACATTGCCCGAAAATCAATGCATTTCTTTTTCAATTGTACGCCCGCTAAAACAATTTCAATGTTTTCTTTTTCATACAAAAATAAAGAGCTTGCGAAACTGTCCTTTTTTTCCCTCTGACAAATGACTCTGACTGGATAAAACAAAACAGATAAAACCAACCACTTCGTTGCTTTTTTTACCAAATAACTGCTTGATTCGGTTAAAAAAAAACAGCGTTCCGAATATTATTTATATCCGAAACGCTGTCATTATTCCAATTATTTCATTATGTATTTAATCCCAGTTCTTACGTCCGTAACGAAGTGTCACATCATAGATTTCCTTCTGGAGTTTCTTTGTAAGATCTCTCTTCTTGATTCTCCACTTCCAGTTCGTACCAACTGTAGATGGTTTATTCATTCGGAATCTGTTGTCCAGTCCCATATAGTCCTGCATTGGGATAACGCAGACACGCGCAGCACTGCGCATGATCAGACTGATGAAACATTTATACAGTTCTTCTTCCGGTGTTGCATGATCACACAGATAATCTCTCGCCAGTTTTCTCTCAGCTGCTGTGATGCTCTTCCACCATCACGATAGTTTCATTATCATGGGTTCCTGTATATGCCACGCAGTTCTCCGGATAGTTATGTGGCAGATAATCACTGGCACATCCGGAATCTCTGGAGTCAAACGCAAATTCCAGAACCTTCATTCCCGGGAAGCCGCTCTCATATACCAGATGACGTACGGAATCTGTCATATATCCCAAGTCCTCTGCAATAACCTGCTTCCATCCAAGCGCCTGTTCGATCTTACGGAACAGATCAATTCCGGGACCCTTTTCCCAGTGTCCGCCTCTTGCATCTTTATCTCCGTATGGAATAGAGAAATATTCATCAAATCCACGAAAATGATCGATTCGCACAACATCATACAGTCTGAAGCAATAACTCATTCTGGAAATCCACCACTGATATCCTGTATTTCTGTGATAATCCCAGCGATATAACGGATTTCCCCATAACTGACCGGTTGCAGAAAATCCATCCGGAGGGCATCCTGCTACTGCCAGTGGTACATTATCCTGATCCAGCTGGAACAGCTCCGGATGCGCCCATGCATCAGCACTGTCCATTGCAACATAAATCGGAATATCTCCAATGATCTGGATTCCTTTTGAATTTGCATAGGATTTCAGTTTCATCCACTGCTCATAGAACTTAAACTGCATATACTGCTGGAATTCAATATCAAAATAGAGTTCTTCACGATAATAATCCATGGCATTGTTCCAGCGGAGTCTGATATCCTCAGCCCATTTGGTCCATTCTACACCTTCGAAACGGTCTTTTACTGCCATAAACAGAGCATAATCTGACAGCCACCAGCTGTTCTCTGCTACGAATTTCTGATAGTCAGGATTCTTGCTGATATCACTGTTCTCGTATGCTTTTCTCAGAAGAGGATAACGGCCTTTGTAGATTTTTTCATAATCTACCTCATCAGGCTTCTTTCCCCAGTTAACTTTCTCGCAGTCTTTCTTATCAAGAACTCCTTCTTCCACAAGTGTATCCAGATCAATAAAATATGGATTACCTGCAAATGTAGAGAAAGACTGATATGGAGAATCTCCATAGCTGGTCGGTCCCAATGGCAGAATCTGCCAGTAAGTCTGTCCTGCTTCCTTTAACCAGTCTACAAATTCATATGCACTTTTGGAAAAACATCCGATGCCATAGTCTGATGGAAGGCTGCTGATCGGCATTAATATTCCTGCTGCTCTTTTTCCCATGATTCTTGTCTCCTTCGCCATTCTTCACTTTTACCGCCTATACTTTATCTAGTACATATAAGCAGTTTTTCTATACCTTATGCGCAATTGTTTTTTTTATTATATCTATTTTTTGTGCAAATTGCAATACAACTTTCATGTTATCCATTTTTTCGTGAAAATTACTAATCATTGCTTAGTTCTTTTCGTCATCTTCCATATTAAACACCAATCATTTCCACTCAGAGAATTGTCGTCAAGCGGATATTCACAATCTGCTTCGCTACGCAGCTCTATACCGAATAACTGCTCCGCATTTCATCAGAAGGAGCTTATTTTTTATCCATATCAAAAACTTATAATTACAATGCAATATTTCTATTTTACGTTTCATTTCTGATATGATAGGATGTGTTCGGTTAAAAAATAACAAAGTAACACTCCAACTTATCTGTTAAGAAACGTTTATCATTAACTACCATCAGAAAATTTCTTATACAGATATCTTCGACATCTTAAGCTATACACATCAAAGACAAAGAAAGAGGTAAGAAAATGGAAGACAACAAATTATGTCTGGAAAAGCAGCCTTTAAACCAGGAAATGCTTGACAAAATCGATGCTTACTGGCGTGCAGCTAACTATCTGTCTGCCGGACAGCTCTATCTTCTCGACAATCCGCTTCTGAGAGAGCCATTAACTATGGATCAGATCAAGAAAAAAATTGTTGGTCATTGGGGAACTGTACCGGGACAGAACTTCGTTTATGCACACTGCAACCGTGTCATCAAACGTTATGACCTTGATATGATCCTGCTTTCCGGTCCTGGACATGGCGGAAACTTCATGATTGCCAACACTTATCTGGAAGGTTCTTACAGCGAAGTTTATCCTAACATCAGCCAGGATGAGGAAGGTATGAAGAAAATGTTCAAACAGTTCTCCTTCCCATGCGGAGTCCCAAGCCACTGCGCACCGGAAACACCTGGTTCCATTAATGAAGGTGGCGAGCTTGGTTATTCCATCGCTCATGCTTTCGGAGCTGTATTTGACAACCCGGATCTGATTGCAACTACTGTTGTAGGTGATGGTGAAGCTGAGACTGGTCCTCTGGCAACATCCTGGCAGTCCAACAAATTCCTGAACCCGATCACAGACGGTGCTGTACTTCCTATTCTTCACTTAATGGATATAAGATCAGCAACCCGACTATCTTCTCCCGTCTTTCTCATGAAGAACTTGAATGCTTCTTCAAGGGCTGTGGCTGGAAACCATATTTCGTTGAAGGTGACGACCCAATGACAATGCACAAGAAGATGGCTGAAACAATGGACACAGTGATCGAAGAAATCAAAGCAATCCAGAAGAACGCCCGTGAGAACAATAATCCGGAACGTCCGGTATGGCCAATGATCATCCTTCGTACCCCTAAGGGATGGACAGGTCCTAAGGTTGTTGACGGACTTCAGATTGAAGGTTCTTTCCGTGCTCATCAGGTTCCGATCACTATGGAAAAACCGGAACATCTTGAACTTCTGAAGGAGTGGCTAGAAAGCTATCGTCCTCAGGAACTGTTTGATAAAAACGGACGCCTGATCCCGGAACTGGCTGAACTGGCTCCTAAGGGAAATGCACGTCTCGGTGCCAACCCACATGCAAATGGCGGACTTCTTCTGAAAGATCTTCGTCTTCCGGACTTCCGCGATTACGGTATTGAAGTACAGCCTGGCAAAACAAAAGCTCAAGGATATGATCGAACTTGGCGGATACATCCGCGACATCTTCAAACTGAATGAAGAAAACAAGAACTTCCGTATCTTTGGACCAGATGAAAGCATGTCCAACCGTCTGTACAAAGTATTTGAATATCAGAAACGTGACTGGAACGCAGAAATGCTTGATACTGATGACTGCCTCGCAAGAGACGGACGTATTATGGACAGTATGCTCAGTGAGCATATGTGTGAAGGATGGCTGGAAGGTTACCTGTTAACAGGTCGTCATGGCTTCTTCGCAAGCTATGAAGCTTTCATCCGTATCGTTGACTCCATGGCAGCTCAGCATGCAAAATGGCTGAAAGTTTGCAATCAGCTTTCCTGGAGACAGCCTATCGCATCCCTGAACTTCATCCTGACATCCAACGTATGGCAGCAGGACCACAACGGATTTACTCATCAGGATCCTGGATTCCTGGATCACATTGCCAATAAGAAAGCAGACGTAGTTCGTATGTACTTACCACCGGACGCTAACTGCTTACTCTCCTGCTTCGATCACTGCATCAAGAGTAAGAACTATGTCAATGCAATTGTAGCTTCCAAACATCCAAGCTGCCAGTGGCTGACCATGGAGCAGGCTGTTAAGCACTGCACACAGGGTATTGGTATCTGGGAGTGGGCAAGCAATGACTGTGGTGAAGAACCAGACGTTGTTATGGCCTGCTGCGGTGATACACCTACACTTGAGATCATGGCTGCAGTTACTATCCTTCGTGATGAAATGCCGGAACTTAAGATCCGTGTTGTTAACGTTGTCGACCTGTTCAAACTGGAATCAGACCACAAACATCCACACGGCTTAAGTGACGCAGAATATGATGCAATCTTCACAAAAGATAAGCCTGTCATCTTTGCATTCCATGGATATCCAACACTGATCCATGAGCTTACTTATGAGCGTCACAACCACAATATCTCTGTTCACGGATATCAGGAAGAAGGTACTATTACTACACCATTCGATATGCGTGTACAGAACCAGATTGACCGTTTCAATCTTGTAAAGGATGCCATCATGCATCTTCCACAGCTTGGAAACAAAGGTTCCTTCTTAATCCAGAAGATGAATGACAAGCTTGTTGAGCACAAACAGTATATTGCTGAATATGGCCAGGATCTGGAAGAGATTCGAAACTGGGAGTGGCATAAATAAATCCGTCTAACAGATGATAAATTCCTTATAAATATAATAAGTCATCAGGATTCACATCATGTGGATTTCCTGATGACTTTTCTATTTCAGCGGTTCTGTTCTTTCCGTTCTGCCAAAAACTTCTGGAATGCTTTAGATGCAATACTTTGAGGATATTCTGTATCATGGATCAGAATAATGCTTCTCTCCGGAAGTGTTTCATTTACATCTATCTCAAAAACCTTTCCGGATTCCAGATCATCTCCGGCAAATTCTTCTGGCAGGAATCCGATTCCCATATTATACCGTACTGCCGGGAGAATCATATCTGTAGTCGCCAGCTCTACATCCGGCGAAAACTGCAGTCCATTTTTGAAAAATACTCATTCAAAATCTCCTGCTGATTGCCTCGGAAGTCAGGCTGATCCATGGATAGGCTGAAAGTTCCTCCAACGAAGTCTTCCTCCCCTTCAGCTCCGCAAAACGACTGCCTCCGATCAGAATTTCCCTATACTTCGCACTACTTCATTTTCAGTGGCTCTGCTAACTGTAAAGAAGCAGATACAACTGCAAGATCTACTTTACCCTCTTTTAAGGCATTTACAGAATCTGTAGTGCTGTTATTAAGAATTTTAAAATGCACATTCGGGTATTGAATATTAAAGTCTCTGACTGCCTCGAACAAATAACAGTGCAATGCTGTCTCTGTTGCACTGATATAAATGGTCCCGTTCTCAAGGCTGATCAGATTATTAAGATTATCCTCGGCTTTGAAAAACTGAGCACAGCCTGCTGCTACATACTGATAGAAAATCTTTCCCTCAGGAGTCAGTTTCATGCCACTTTTGCTTCTGGTAAACAGTCTGCACCCTAATATATTTTCCAGATTATGTATCGTCCTGGTCACAGCCGGCTGGCTGGTCTTTAATACTGATGCTGCCTTTGTCAGATTCTCATATTTTGACACATAATAAAAAACTTTATAATATTCAAAATTTGCGTTCATTCTGTTCTCCGTCTTTCATTGTCTTATGTACAGTAACATATTTTACGCGCCTATTCTATCACAATTCTTTTTCTGTACAATCTGATATGTCCAGAGTGTGTATTACTGTTTACTTCGTTATTAGTTACTGTTCACTCCGTTCACAGTAACTTAGCCAAATTCATTCCAGATTGCTGCGGCAATAGAATTTGGCTTGTATGTCTCGGGATTTGGCATATTCATGCCAAAACACCTCGCGGGATAGTGATGTGTGAACAGTAACCGTTATTACTATTCTCAAAAATAATCTCGTTTTCTTCATTGCGTTTTTTTGCACAATACAATATAATAATTTCAGAGTTTATTTATGCAAAGACGAAAGGATGTACATATGAAACACAAAAAAAGACTGGTATAAAGATCTGGTGATCTACCAGATTTACCCAAGAAGTTTTAAAGATGGCAACAATGATGGAATCGGTGATCTGAAGGGAATGATTGAGAAGCTGGATTATCTGAAGGAGCTTGGCATCAATGCAGTATGGATGTCTCCTGTCTATGCTTCTCCGAATGTGGATAACGGTTACGATATTTCTGATTACTTCGCGATCATGGAAGAATTCGGAACTATGGAAGACTGGGATGCTTTCCGCGACGGTGCACATGAACGAGGCATCGCCATTATCATGGATCTGGTCCTGAACCATTCTTCAGATAAACATAAATGGTTCCGGGAATCAAAGAAATCCCGCAATAATCCTTACAGTGATTACTATATCTGGCGTGATCCTGCACCGGACGGAGGCGCACCCAACTGCTGGATGTCCGTATTTGGCGGAAGTGCCTGGGAATATGTTCCTGAACGTGGACAATACTATCTCCATTTCTTTGCTAAAGAACAACCGGATCTGAACTGGGATAATCCGGAAACTAAAGAGAAAATTTTTGATATTATCCGTTTCTGGAATGAGAAAGGTGTTGACGGATATCGCATTGATGCCATCAGTTATCTTGACAAAGGACTGGACGGACGTGCAGATATGAATGAACCCATTGGTACTGTAGCATGTGTAAATCTGGAGGGAACCCACCGCTACATCCGTGAAATGGTTGCAGAAACAATGACTCCCGACAATCTGATGAGTGTAGGAGAAGTTAATATCAACAATGAACAGGATGCCATCAACTATTCCAGCGCAGCAAGCAAAGAATTTAACATGGCTATTCCATTTGTCCCTCCGATTGTTGAAATCCAGACATGGTCACCAGAGAAAATGAAACGTGATCTTAAGAAAGATTATGAAATCCTGAAAAAAGACGGATGGTGGGCAAGATTTTTAAGTAATCACGACAAACCGCGTCAGGTTTCCCTTTACGGAAATGACAGAGAATTCTGGTCAGAATCTGCAAAAATGCTGGCATGTTATCTGCACACACTTCCCGGTACCCCCTTTGTTTTCCAAGGCGAAGAATTGGGAATGACCAATGTTGCCTTCCCATCTATCGATGATTACAATGACATTGATACCCGCAATTATTATAAAACCATGATCGAACAGGGAGCTTCTCCTGAAGAAGCACTGGCAGAATCCAGAAGTATCAGCCGTGATAATGCAAGAACTCCTATGCAGTGGAACGACAGTCCAAACGGCGGATTTTCTGAGCATACTCCGTGGCTGGGTGTCAATCCAAACTACAAACTCATTAACGCAGAAAGCCAGATGAATGATGACTGTTCTCTTTTCAGATTCTACCAGAATCTCATCGCACTGCGTAAGAAACATCCGGTAATGGCTCATGGAGATTTCAAACTCTGCTGCCCGGAAGATGGTCCGGTAATTGCCTATACCAGAAGTTACCAGGATGAAACATGGCTGGCAGTGCATAATTTCTCTGCATCCATGCAGAAATTCCATTATGGCGCTGAAGATATTGAATTACCGTGCAACACTCCCGTAATCATTTCCAATTACGGAGAAAATGAAGTTGAATACAGAATTGGAACACTTGTACTCAAACCTTACGAAACCGTAGTATTCCAGTTACATTAAGCAATTTCATCAATACAGACAATAAAAGCAGAACCATTGGACAACTATCCCTCAATGGTTCTGCTGCTTCTACAGCACATCATCCTCTACACCTCTAGTCAAACGGATATTCGCAATCCGCTTCGCTACCTGCTCATAACCAAGTCAGCTTTCTTAACTCCCGTCAAAGAGATTTCTATTTTATCTGTATTTGTCTTCCGGAATATAATAAACTTCCTTTCCTGCCTTTCTGAGATTATCTGCAATCTTATCCAAATTAATTCCTGTAAATCTTGGTATTGCTGCTTCCAACAGGTAAAGCGGTCTCTTTTGTGGAAATTTTTGTTCTATTTCCTTTGAAATCTGAATAATGTTTCCCTGACTTAGAACATAGTCAGTTAAATCTTGTGTTCCATACATTTTTCAGGTTATTGATTGGCAGACGTTTCAGAGAACTGGTGCAGCCGCCTGGGTAAATAGTAAGATATCGCATTCTTTATTTGCAAAATTCCTGATTTCCTGTATAAAATAAGGTTCCTGAATTTCAAATGATTCGACTGCATGCATATTTCTATTTATATTTACTTTTTCACATAAAGATTCCTCTGAACCCGTACTTTTCAAACTATGGATCTTCTTTTCATTTAACTCATCAATTTCAATATTCCATCTGTCAAAAATCATTTTCAATTCTTCTAATGGTGTAGCCAGTCTTTTTACAAGTGGTCCTCTATACAGAATTTCCACTGGTACTTTACATTGAATTTTCTTTTTTCTCTTTGAAAATCCCACATTGTCAGAACTTCCATACAGGAAGAATATATAATCACTCCTCTAATTCCTTCTGTATTTGCTGCCAGCTCTACTGCCTCCCATATTTTCTTTCCCTGTTTTCCCAGACTGTACTCTACAGAAGATATTTGACAAAGAAATAAACGATCCAATGAATTGATTCTTGCCGCTGAATCATACAGGCCTATCAGACACGCAGGAGTGCCGGCTGCTACAAGTGCGATTCCCGGGACTTCAGAATTTTTTCCGGTAGCGTTTCCATTGAACAGGTATCCTCATCCAATGTTCTCTCAATTTCAAAACCTCTCATAATTTATCCAATTTCCTACTTAGTTCCATACCAAATTTTTCTATCTCATCTACATTTAATGGAATAGGAAGTGCTTCCTCTGCTTTATTTTGTGATCTGCTTACGCTTCTCTCATCTGTCCTGCATATATCTTCTGAAAGTCTGCAAAACGCTTTCCAATTTTCACTGTCTGAAGCTGACATATTCTGAGTATAAATCTCTTTTCTGAAATCAGCCAACTTCAGTTCTTTACTTTCTCTGATAATTGCTGCCATTCTTCCTTTGACCCGGTTTGTAAACTCCTCTGCTATACATTCTTCTTCCTGCTCGCGAATATGATTAAATACAAAGCCTCCCAGCAGATTTCTTTCATCTGAATAGCTCACAACACCTTTTAATATATTATTTGCAGCATATAAAGACATAAAATCCGCAGAAGATACAATATAAACTCTATCTACATATCCCTGTCTCATTGGCACGGAAAATCCGCCACATACCACATCTCCCAGAACATCATAAATAATTACATCCCAGTCTTCCTCAAGCACTCCGATACGTTCCAGTTCTTTCATGGCAGTAATGATTCCCATACCTGCACATCCGTTTCCAGCTTCCGGACCACCGGATTCCACACACCAGACACCGGATTCTGATCTGTACACCAGATCCTCTCTCTCCGGATAATCTTTTTCTTCAAGTACCTCAAGAACTGTTTTTATCCGTTCTTTACACAAAAGTCTGGTAGAATCTGCCTTGGGGTCACATCCTATATGCAGAACCTTTTTCCCCTGCATAGCCAGTAATGCAGATACATTAGAAGCAATCGTTGATTTCCCAATCCCACCTTTACCATAAAAAGCAACTCTTCTGGTTTTCATTGTTCTGCTACCACACAAACCTTTCTTCCAACTTCTGGAATATATACAATTCGGGTTTTTACCTGATAAAGTTCCTCAAGTTTCTTTTCTGTAATAATTTCTTCTGTCTTTCCTACTTTCAATGTTCCATCCCTGCCAAGAATAGCTGTTTTTCCGCCTATCATCATTGCATGATCTGGCATATGGGTTGTCATAATAACCGTATAGTCTTTCTTAGAAAGATTTTTTATCTTATGGACCATACGGAGCTGATTTCCATAATCAAGATGATTGGTCGGTTCATCAAACATAATAATCTCCGGCTGCTGTGCAATAGCACGTCCGATCAGTGCCTGCTGTCGTTCTCCGCCGCTGATCTGTGTATATGCTTTATCAGCAAGCTTTTCAATTCCCAGTTCCCGTATAACTTCATCCACGATCGCATAGTCATTTTCCGATGGCTTTTCCAGCATTCCCAGATGCGGAGCCCTTCCCATTACTATAAAATCTCTCACTGAATAGTCATATACCGGAGCATGGTTCTGCGGTACATAACCAATCAGCTGTGCAACTTTTTCAGACTCATATCATGAATAGAGCTCCATTTACCAGAATCTTCCGGAATAAGGTTCCAAAATATTTGCCAGACAATTTAAAAGCGTTGATTTTCCGGCACCATTGGCACCAAGAAGTTGTGAGAATTCTCCCTTTCCATCTGGAAATTTACATTATGAAAAATAGGTTTCGCATTTTTACTATATCGAAATGATAAATCCTGTACATCTAATATCATGATAATTTCATCCTTTGTCTGGCAAGTATAATAATATAAAATGGTGCACCAATAATTCCTGTCAGAATACTCAGCGGAAGTTCTACACTTGTCAAAGCTCTTGCCAGAGTATCAATGACTACCATAAAAATAGCTCCCATTAAAATACTGGCGGGAATCACTTTCGTATTATCCGGACCTGTAAGCATTCGTGCAAAATGCGGAATCACAAGTCCGATCCATCCAATCGTTCCACTGATACATACTGCAGATGCAGTCAATAATGTCGCACAGATTATAATAAAGTTTCGAACAACTGTAACTGAAACGCCCAATGTCTTTGCTTCTCTGTCTCCCAGTGAAAGAATATTAATCCTCCATCTAAGGAGAAAAATAATCACTGATGCTGCAACAATCACCGGTCCTACAGTAAACAAATCTTTTGGCAATACCTTTGTCAGACTGCCCAGCTGCCAATAAGTAATAGACTGCAGTTCTGTCTCCGGATCTGCAACATATTTGATGATTCCCATTACAGAATCCATGATCCTTTGACAATGATTCCTGACAATACCAGCATCGTCATATTCGTATTCTTTATCAGGCGTGGAATAAATAAAGTAAGTCCAACTGCCAAAATCCCCGCCACAAATGCCATTGCCTGCACACCAAATGAATTTAAATGTAACAAAATTGCCACTGATGCACCTACACATGCACCAGAAGAAACACCCAGGAGATCCGGCGCAACCAGCGGATTCTTAAATACTCCCTGATAAGCAGCTCCTGATAAGGATAATGCACTGCCAACTAACACTGCCCCTATAATACGCGGAAGGCGTAGTGTAAATACTACGCCTTCTGCCGTGTTGCTCCATGTCTTTGTCACATTTACAAATCGGGATGCAAGTATCTTGGTCACTTCCGGAACAGAAACGCTGTATTGTCCTGCACACAACGCAATAATACATGCAACTGCCAGCAGTATGATCAGTCCGGTAATCAGTATTCCATACTCTGCTTTTTTATGCTTTTTGTTATCCTTCAATGTAATTGTCTCTTTTCTGTTTATTTATTTAAATCCAATCTCAGGAGGCTGTCCAACTGCTCATCACTGAGCTCATATCCATAATAATCTTTGTAGAAATCGCTGATTTCTGTTCTGATATCATAATCAGAGAAAATCTCCGGCTGTACAATGGATGCTGTCCATTTCATATAAAGTGGTTTTTCAAATGTATTTGGCGGAGCCCAACGGTATAATCCACATGGAACTTTATAAACCTTATGATTTTAACAGCGCTCACGTTACTCCAATCCTGTCCTTCCAGTTTGTTCTCATAGAAATCTTCCGGAGTTACATCATCGAAATTACTGATAAAAATAATCTCCGGATCATATTCTAGGATTGTTTCCATTGAAGGTTCTGTAATGTCTTCAGGAAGTGTGAAATTCTGTCCACCTTCAAGTGTTGTAATATAAGTATTAATCCCACCTGTATAACAGGTCATCTCATGTACATTCTGGAAATGAAGAACTCTTGGCATTTCATCCTCTGATAAAGCAGCAACCTCATCTGCCTTGCTGTTAAAATAATCCATAGTTTCATCATACCAGTCTGTTACCTGTTTTGCACGATCCTCGCAGTTTAATGCATCTCCTAGCATAGTAACCAGACTTTTCAGGCCGTCCATATCTTTTGCAGAAGACACAAGTACACATGGAATTCCCAATGCCTTTAACTGCTCTGCCTGTCAGTCTCTGAATCCCAGTTCAGTACTAAATCCACATCTGCATCTGCAAGAGCTTCTACATTTACTGAAAAGTCATCATTTACCATTGTAGTATCTACATCTTCCAGTTCCGGAGCCAGATCTTTCAAAATAGACATTTCCCATCCTGAATATGCTGCCGGTGGAATAGATACCATATTCTCTGCATTTCCCTGTAATGCATAAACCATATTGGGCAGAACCATTGCTGGAACTGCAATTCTCTTCGGATGTGCAGGCACTTCTACTTCTGCTCCGGTGGCGTCTACAACTGTTCTGGTTTCCTCCTCTCCAGATGTTTTGTCAGCTGCAAATACGCTGATTCCTGTAAGCGAGGAAACAGCTACTGCTGTCGACAGTAACATGGCAAGAAACTTTGATCTTTTTTTCATTCCTTATCTCCTTATCTGTAAAATAAAAAAGCACCCTTTTCATCACAAAAAAGGGCTCAAAAAACTTATCTGCAGCTCACCCTTTTTAATGACTCGTTAAATCGGGGTTCCGGCAAAATATCCAAGTATCCTGGCTTGACTTCTTCACATTCATATACTTCCCGGAAATCCCAGTGTATTTTTATGAATGCTCCATCCTACAGTGGCGGCACCGCTCCGGCATTTGACCGGATTCCATAAAATATTCTGCTTTAATTGTCTGTTCTACTATATCATGCAGATTAATCGATTACAAGAAACATTTCTTACTTTAATTTAATATAATTTCTATTGCCAGCAATCAATTTTTCTGATAGCATAATTCACAGAAGGAAGTTTTTATCTATGACATTGCAAAATCTGAAATATATGCTGGAAATTTCCAACAGTCATTCATTTTCTAAAGCAGCAAAAAATCTCTTTGTTTCTCAGTCTACACTTTCTGCTGCTGTAAAAGAGCTGGAATCTGATCTGGGTATTACTATTTTTAAACGGACAAATCGTGGCGTTTCCCTTACCTACGATGGAGAAGACTTTATTAAATATGCCAAAGAAATTGTAGA
>ENA-OQAS01000735-OQAS01000735.1-human-gut-metagenome-genome-assembly--contig:-NODE-735-length-16851-cov-4.178067_pt1 | contig 16851 bp, 21 predicted proteins | sample MGYA00242733_ERZ504523 | MGnify/ENA primary metagenome ERZ504523 (study PRJEB26092, sample SAMD00036239) | human gut metagenome | host: Homo sapiens | study: EMG produced TPA metagenomics assembly of... | reverse complement strand
GCACAGGATCAGCGCCTTGGCACCCTCGGCAAAGCCTTTTCGATCAGGCTGATGTCAAACTCATAGGTGGGCGGCACCAGCGGATATAGATGGGTTCCGCGCCCGAAAGAATGGCATCGGCACCGTAGTTCTCGTAGAACGGTGAGAAGATCATCACCTTGTCGCCGGGGTTGCAGATGGTCATCATGGCGGCCATCATGGCCTCAGTGCCGCCGCAGGTCACGCAGATCTCGGTGTTGGGGTCTACTTCGTGGTGCAGGGCAGGGCTGGTCTTTTTTGCCAGCGCCTCGCGGAAGTTGCGCGCCAAAGGTCACAGCGTACTGGTGCGGGCCTTTGTAAGCTGTTTCGGCCAGAGCGTCCAGCAGCTGCTTCGGCGGGTCAAAATCCGGGAAGCCCTGCGAGAGGTTGATGGAGTCGTACTGATTGTTGATGCGGGTCATGCGGCGGATGACAGAATCCGTGAAGGTACCCACACGGTCACTTAAAACAGGCATGCGCTTTCCCCTTTTCAGTCCTTAAAATAAGCCTTCTGGATGGCCAGCAGCACGCCTGCACGGCTGGCAGCAAAGTTCAGACCGCCCTGCAGGTAGCAGGTGTACGGCTCACGCAGCGGGCCGTCGCAGGAAAGCTCGATGGTGCTGCCCTGTGTAAAGCTGCCGCTTGCCATGACCACCTCATCGGTATAGCCCGGCTCCGGAGAAGGTTCCGGGGCGGCATAGCTGTCCACGGGACTTGCAGCCTGAATACCCTGACAGAAGCCGATGAGCGCATCCGCAGTGCCTGCATCAAAGCAGGTGACGATATCGTTGTGGTCGTCGCAGTAGCGCGGCACTGGATTCTTGCCCAGCAGCTCCAGCATACACTGGGCGTAAATGGCGGTCTTGATGGCCTCGCACACCACGCCGGGCGCGTAGTAGAAGCCAGATACATATCACGGGGCGTTTCCAGCGTGCAGCCAGATCCTTGCCGAGACCGGGCGCATTCAGGCGGTAAGCGCACAGCTCCACAAGGTCTTTGCGGCCCGCAATGTAGCCGCCGGTGGGAGCGATGCCGCCGCCGGGGTTCTTGATCAGGCTGCCCACCACAAGGTCTGCGCCCATCTGACAGTTCCTGCGTCTGGGTGAACTCGCCGTAGCAGTTATCCACAAAAATAATGATGTCCGGGTTTGCGGCGCGGGCGGTATCCGCAATTTTTCGGATCGTTTCCAGATCAAAGGCATTGCGCTGCAGATAGCCGCGGCTGCGCTGGATGTGGCACACCTTTGCACCGGGGGCCTTTTGGGCGATCAGGTCATAATCCGGGGTGAAGTCGGCTTTCAGCGGAGCTTCATCGTACCGGATGCCGTAATCCATCAGGGTGCCGGTGCCCCTGCCCTTGCCGTCCAGACCGATCACACCTTCCAGCGTATCGTAGGGACGGCCGGTGGCAGCCAGCAGGGTGTCCCCGCCCGCAGCAGCCGAACAGCGCCACAGCCAGCGTGTGGGTGCCGCTCTGGAACTGGCTGCGTACGAGGGCATCCTCTGCGCCCATCACCTCGGCAAAGATCTGCTCCAGCTTTGCGCGGCCGGTATCCCACAGGCCGTAGCCGGTGGTGCCCAGCATATCGGTGGAGGACATCTGGGTATCCGCAAAGGCTTTCAGCATTTTGAGCTGGTTAAAATCGCGGATCTCCTCCATATGGCGGAAGTAGGGCTGGCACAGCTCCATAGCCTTTTCGTCCAGCGCCAGAACTTCGGGTTTGTAATTGAAAAAGTGGTTCAGCATTGACATTATAATGGTTCCTTAATTTATGATTTGGGATAAAGCTTACATGAATTGACGCGTCAGCCGACAAACTACGATGGCACATAACGAATATACTCCGCAAGCTTTTCAAAGCCAAGCCGGGTATAAAAGTGCACCCGCTCCGGGCTGCAGAGAAACACCGGGTGCTCCCCCTTGGCGGCAAGCTCGTTCGCCATCTGCACAATGAGCCGCCCGCCGATGCCCTTGCCCCGCAAAGGCTGGGCTGTCTGCCCGCAGGCCATGTAGGCCTGCCTGTTCGCAAGGGCATAGGCCCCTACCGTGCAGATCGTTTCACTCCCCTGCCGCAGCGCCCACACAAGAGCTTTGCCGCGGGTGCGCTTTGTGCAAAGCTCGGAGTAAAAGTCCTCCTGCTTTGCGTATCCGCCGGGTAGAGCGCCTGTGCCACATCCATGGCAGAGGGTTTTCTGTCAAGGGTCAGTCCGGCCCAGATCGTCTCGTCTGCAGCGGGCAGCGGCAGAGCCTTGCCGGGTGCAAAGCCGAATACGGTCAGCGTTTCAGCTTTGCACCACCCGGCAGGCGGTGGGCATTCGTTTTCGTCTAAAATGATGCTCTCACACCCGCAGAAAGCCAGAAAGCTGGCCAGCTCTTCCGGGTTTGCGTGCCTGCTGCCCATGCGGTGCTGCCGCTGAGTTCCAGTGCCAGTGTAGGTCCTGCGTAGAATCGCCACGGCTGGCTTTTGCTAAAAAGGGCAAGATCCAGCGGCAGGGTCGCCCCCAGCACCCATTTCCCCCGGCAGGCATTTAAAAAGCGGGCGCGGTGGGCTTTTGTGCTGACCTGCGCGATCACTTCAGCTCGTTGACGATCTTCTTGAACTCGCGGCCGCGCACCTCAAAGTTGGGGTACAGGTCAAACGATGCGCTGGCCGGGGACAGGATGATGATGTCACCGGGCTTTGCGCAGGCACGGGCCAGCTCACAGCGTGCTGCATGTTGTCGGCGTGCTGGATGGGCAGCTCTGCTTCGTTGAAGTTCGGGTCCTCGCGCACAGCCTTTTCGATGCGGGGGCCGGTGGCACCCATCAGCACAAGGTTCTTCACGTGGGCCACCACTTCCGGTGCCAGCGGCTCATAGGGAATGTGCTTGTCGTAGCCGCCAGCGATCAGAATGACCTTCTGGTTAAAGCTGCGCAGACCGGCAATGGTGCGCGTCGGGCTGGTGCCGATGGAGTCGTTGTAGTACAGCACGCCGTCCAGCGTGCGCACCGGCTCAATGCGGTGCTCCACACCGGTAAAGGTGCTGCCCACCTTCTGGATGGCTTCCACGGGCACCTCGCCCCACACGGCAGCGGCAGCAGCCAGCAGGTTTTCAATGTTGTGCAGGCCGCGCAGCTTCACGTCTTTCTGGGCCAGGAAGGGGGTCACAACGCCATCCTCGGCCATGCAGAGCATGTTGTCTCCTTGCGCAGGAAGCACCGTTGTCGGTATCGTGCAGGCGGGTGAACCACACCTGCTTGCCCTTGCAGTCGGACTGCATGGAACGGCTGATCTCATTCTCATAGCCCAGCACAGCGCGGCAGGGCTGCTTCTGGTACAGCAGGATGTTGCGCTTGGCATCAATGTACTCCTGCATGTCCTTGTGGTGGTCCAGATGGTTGGGGGTGACATTGGTCACCACGGCAATGTTGGGGCTGGAATGCATGCTGATGAGCTGGAAGCTGGAAAGCTCCACCACAGCCACATCCTCGGGAGCCACCTCGGGCAGCATGGGCAGCAGAGCTGCGCCGATGTTGCGCCCAGATGCACCTTACGGCCTGCGGCTCGTAGAACTTGGAGATCAGGGTAGTGGTGGTGGTCTTGCCGTCGGAGCCGGTCACGGCTACGATCTCGCAGGGGCAGAAGTCGAAGAACAACTCCACCTCACTGGTGACCATGGTGCCTGCGGCCATGGCATCCTGCAGGGGCTTTTCAAAGTAGCCCACAAAGCCCGGGGTGCGCATGATGATATCCTGACCCTTGAAGCCATCCAGATAGTTTTCGCCCAGGCTCAGGTCGATGCCCAGCTCCTTGATGGTTGCAGCGTAATCGCCAAAGTCCTCCACGCTCTTTTTCTGGTCGCACAGGGTCACATGGGCACCCAGCTCCACAAACTCCTTGATCAGGGTCTTGTGGCTGACACCGGCACCAATGAAGGCCACTTTTTTGCCTTTGATGAGTTCAATCAGTTTCTGCTGATCCTTCTGCATAAAAACAGTTCCTCCTCCATAATATCGTATTCAGAACGCACCTCAAAACGGGTGCAGAGATGTTTCGCTGTACCATTATAGTCCATTTAGCCGCAATTGGCAACGGAAAAACGCCCTTTTTGCCCCAAAAAGCAAGGTAAATTCACAATTCTGCAATTGTATTTTGCCGCTGTTTCTGCTACACTTGTCGAAGCAGAGTGCTTTTTGTATACAAAAAGCCTTTTTTCGCAAATACCATAGAATGAGGTCATCCCCTTGAAACAGTTCTTCCGTATTACCGCAGCATTGCTTGCTGCTGCGTTCCTGCTTGCGCTCACCGGCTGCGGCAGCAGTTCCAGTGCGCCAAGCTTTACATGGTTCGTGGATACCATTCCCGCAAACCTCGACCCGCAGGTGGCTTCTGCTGCCCCGGACGTGATCGCCTGCGAGAACCTTTACAGCGGGCTTGTCCGCAAAAAGCGGATGGCGAGATCGTGCCCGATCTGTCCGAGAGCTGGACGATCTCCTCCGATGGCAAGACCTACACCTTCCAGATCAAGGACGGCCTGACCTACAAGGCCGTCAAAGGCGCTTCCACGGATCACACCATCACTGCCGAGGACTTTGTGTTTGCATTCCGGCGCATATTCCAGCCGCAGACAAATTCCCCTTATGCCGTGGAGTTTGCCGCCCTTGAGAACAGTGCTGCCGTGCTGGCTGGCACAGCCGATGCCAGCACGCTGGGCGTTTCGGCCGCCGGCCCGCTGACGCTGGTGTTCCGCCTGAGTGAAAAGGACGACAACTTCCTTGCCAAGCTCACCCTGCCCGGTGCCATGCCCTGCGATGAAGCATTTTTTGAGAGCACCCGCGGCACCTACGGCCTGACCGCCAAGACCACCCTTTCCAGCGGCAGCTCTATCTTTACAACTGGACGGCCAGCGGCCTGTTCCTGCACCGGGATGTCTCCTCCCCCATGATCGGCAGCCTGCGTCTGGTGCAGAACACCGGCAGCACCGGCAAGAGCGCCGCCCAGCTCATTGCAGACGAAAAATGCTCCGCCGCGCTGGACGACACCGGCGAGGATACCTCGCTGCAGTCGGTGGATTACTCCGACACCACCTGGCACTGCTGTTCAACAGCGCCGAAGATTCTATGTTTGCCAATCAGGAACTGCGGCAGGCGCTTGCCGGCATCGCCCGGGAGAATGTGGATGTGCCCTCTTCCGGTCTGTACACCGCTGCGAGGGTCTTGTGCCCACCGGCCTTTCCGTGGACGGCATCGATTACCGCAAGTCTGCCGGGAACCCGCTGCCCACCATCACCGACCCCCGTACATTGTACCTGAATGCACGGCAGGGCATGGCCAGCTCGGATTTTTCCGGCGTGACCATCCTGCTGCCGAAGGAAGCCGGCCTGACCGAACTGGCCGAGCAGATCAACGGCGCATGGCAGAAGGACTGCTCCCTTTTCTTCTCAGTGGAAGAGGTTCCGCAGGAGGAGTTCGACAAACGCCTTGCAGCGGGCAGCTACACCATTGCGCTGGCTCCCATCCGCGCCGAAGGCGGCAGCGTATACCAGATGCTGCAGCAGTTCACGGCCGAGGGCGGCGGCCTGACCGGCTGGTCCGACCCCATCTACTCTCAGCGTCTGGCCGAGAGTGCCCAACAGACCGGCAGCGCCGCTGTGCCCTGCTGGCCGATTGTGAGCGCCAGCTGCTGGAAGGCTGCGCCGTGGTGCCGCTGCTGGGCCAGAACAGGCGTCTGCTGGTGGCGGACGGCATCACCGGCCTTGTGTTCGACCCCTTCACGCCGGTGCTGGACCTGACCGATGCCCAGAAAAACTGACATTCTCCGGCCCTTGACAATCCCGTCCCTCTTTGCTACAATAAATGAGCAACTTGCAGGGTTAGCTCATCCGGTAGAGCGGCTGCTTCCCAAGCAGCAGGCGGCGGGTTCGGGTCCCGTACCCTGCTCCAAAAACAAACGGCAAACCGTGGAATATCGGTTTGCGTTTTTGCTTACAGCCGCTCCCTGCAAAATACGAAAGGACTCTGCCATGATCTTTGTTCCCCTGCTGCATTACTTCAAATGCAAAAATTCCTACAGCGGCAACGAATACGGCCTGCGATACCGGATGATCCCCGGCAAGCGCACCGTGCCGGACCCGGACGGCGGCGAGGGTGCCGCAAAGGAGGAAAGCATCCTCACCGTGGACTACTGGCCGGACCCCTGGACCATTGAAAAGACCGACCCTGCCCTGCGGGTGCAGAAGGTGTTTCCGCTCACCGACGAGGGCCGGGAGGCCACAGCCGCTTTTTTGCAGGACGCGTTCAATGCCGATCCTGACCGCTGGAAAAACTGCCCCAGCATGATGGACAGCGACCCGTGGGAGCCGCCTGCTGCCGAAGCCGAGCCGGACAAGCCGAAGGAATAAAACATGATCTATCGTTTAAAAGAACTTAAGGGCGATACCATTGCAGTGCCGCAGCTGGTATTTTCCAAACTGGGCATCGCCGAAGAATACAATGTGCGCGTGGCTCTGTATGTGCTGGCGACCGGCATCACCGACCCGGACAAGATCTGTGCCGACCTCAAGTTGCGCAGCCGCATCAGCGCCGAGAGCGCCCTCTCCTTCTGGGCAGGCGCTGGCCTGCTGGAGCGGTACGAAGAGAACGCTGCACCGGGCGAGGAACCCAGCGCCCCCGCACCCATGACCTGGGCCGAGATTGCTGCGGCCAGCCGCACCGACCCATGATCTCCAGCCTGATCGACTGCGCACAGACCGGCTTTGCCCGTCCGCTGACCCACAGGGAGATGGAAAAGCTGGTCAACCTTTATATGCAGGAGGGCTTTGCGCCGGAGACCGTGATGCTGTGCACCGCCTACGTTGCCAGCACCGGCCGCAGCACCATGGCCGCCGTAGTGCATGAGCTGAAGGTGTGGCGCACCGAGGGCGTGGAGACCGGTGAGCAGGCCGATGCCCACCTCAAACTGCTGGCACTGCGCCAGAGCCGCGAGCAGTATGTCAGCGGCCTTCTGAACATCCCGGAAAGCGAGCTGACCCTTGGCGGGCGCAAGGCCATTGCACGCTGGTACGAGGTTTACGGCTACGACGATGCCATGGTGCAGGAAGCTGCCGTGCAGGCCGGGGCCAAGCGCGACCTGTGGTACTGGAACAGTATCCTCAAAACATGGAACGCCAAGGGCCTGCGCACCGTGCACGATGTGCGCAGCCCGGTGGCTGCTGCAGGCGCAAGCCGGAACCTCCGGGTAGACCGCGAAGCCCCCAGCGGCAACGATTTCCTCAAGAACGCTGCCCGCCGCCGTCCGTTGAAAAAGAAGCCGGAATAAGGAGGAGCCATGCGTACCAAAAACGAACTGTATCAGGAAGCCATGCGCACCGTGGCCGCCCGGCGGCAGATGGCCAGAGCCAGAGCCGAGGATGCCCGCGCCGAAGCCGAAGCCGCCATTCCCGCCCTGCGCCATGCAGAAGAAGAGGTGCGGGTGCGGGGCATCCGCTGCGCACTGGCCGGTGCTGCGGGCAAGGACCGCACCGAAGCTGCCGCCGCCCTTGCCGATGCAAAGCAGAAGCTGACCCGCCCTGCTGGCACAAAGCGGACGGCCCGCTGATGCACTGGAGCCGTGCTTTGTCTGCCCCAAATGTCAGGACACCGGCAGCGTGAATGGCCGCACCTGTGAGTGCGTGCACAAGGTGATGCAGCAGCTGCGCCGCAAGGAGATCGAGGCGCTGTCCAGCCTGTCCATTGCAAGCTTTGACACCATGGAGCTGCGCTATTACCCGAACCGTGCCGATGAAAAGGTGGGCGGTGCCATCCGCCCTTACATGGCCGATATGCTGGCAGACCTGCGCAGCTACGCGGAAGAGTTTGACCACCACAGCGAGAGCCTGATGCTGTTTGGCAATGCGGGCCTTGGCAAGACCCATGCGGCCCTTGCCATTGCGGGCATCGTGCTGGAAAAGGGCTACGATGTGATCTATGTTTCCAGCCCGGACTTTTTCTCCAAGCTGGAAGGGCTGCACTTTGGTGCAGACCCGGCAGGTGAGGAGGAAACGCTGATGCAGACCGCTGCCGGGGCCGACCTGCTCATTCTGGATGATCTTGGCTCGGAGTTCAACTCTCCTTCCTCATCAGCAGCCTGTACAGTCTGCTCAACAACCGGCTGGGTGCAAAGCTGCCCACCATCGTCACCACCAACATCACTGACGGTGCTCTGCTGGAAAAGCTGTATACCGAAAAAATTTCCAGCCGCCTTTCTGCCTTTGTCCCCTGCCTTTTTGCAGGCGATGACATCCGCACACAGAAAGCAGCTGAATAAAACAAATGGCAATGCAAATGCATTGCCATTTGTTTTATTTAAAACTCTAATACAGGACTCATTTCGTTGCGGCGCTGTGCCTGCACGATGCAGTCCTTCTCCGGCACACGCCCGCCGCGCCCAGCGTGTTGAACACGGTCTGCAGGGCAAGCGCAGGCGTGTTGTTCTCCTGCGAAAGATGGCACAGCGCAAACTTTTGCACCCTTCCTGAACGAGTTCCAGCAGCTTTGCCGAGCACTCGTCGTTGGAAAGGTGGCCCCGGGTGCTTTCAATGCGTGCCCGTAAGTAATAAGGGTATGGCCCGCTGCGCAGCATGTGCAGGTCGTAGTTGCTCTCCAGTGCCACAAGGTCGCAGCCGGAAAGCGCCTCGTGCACCGGCGGCGTGAGCACGCCAAGGTCGGTTGCAATGGTCATGGTCTTGCCGTCCGGGGTGTGGATGCGGTAGCCCACACAGGCACATCGTGCTGGTGGGAAAGCTCTGCACACCAAACGCACCCACGTCCTCTTCTCTGCCTTCCAGCTCGTGCAGCTCACAGCTGCCGGTACGATGCCGTTGCTGTCCAGAAAATCCAGCGTTGCCGCTGCACCGTACACCGGCAGCGTGTTCTTTTTGAGGAAGGTGGAAAGCCCCTTCACATGGTCGCTGTGCTCGTGGGTGACAAGGATGCCGTCGCAGTCACTGGCGGCAAGGCCCAGCGCCTTGAGCGCCGCCGAGGTAGTGCGCACGCCCTTGCCCATATCCACAATGAGATACCGCTGCCCGCAGCGCACCACACTGCTGTTGCCGGAGGAACCCGAATATAACGAGATGAATTCTGCCATGAAAAACCTCTGATACACTCAAAAACAGCCCGCCGCATATGCAGCAGGCTGTTTGCTTTTTATAAGTTACAGTGCCTGATCCAGTGCAGCGGGCATACGCTCCACCTTGCTGATGTCTGCACCCAGACCGCGCAGCTTTTCCACGATATTCTCGTAGCCGCGCTCGATGTGGCCGATTTCCTCGATCTCACTGGTGCCGTCTGCCATCAGCGCAGCCACCACCATGGCAGCGCCTGCACGCAGATCCAGTGCGCGCAGCGGTGCAGGGGTGAGCTTATCCACGCCCTCAAACACAGCCACCTGACCGTCCACCTGCACATTGGCACCCATCTTGCGCAGCTCGTCCACATAGCGGAAGCGGTTATCCCACACGCTCTCGGTCACGGTGCTGGTGCCCTTGGCCACGCTCAGCAGCACGCCCATCAGGGGCTGCATGTCGGTGGGAAAGCCGGGATGCGGCATAGTGTTGATCTTCAGCGGCAGAATATCACCGGTGCGGCGCACACGCACAGCATCGTCAAATTCTTCCACCTCCACGCCTGCACGGCGCAGCTTTTCGGTAATGGGTTCCAGATGCTTGGGGGTGACGTTCTTCACCAGAACATCGCCGCCGGTGGCAGCAGCAGCCACCATGTAGCTGCCAGCTCGATCTGATCCGGGATAATGCTGTAGGTGCAGCCGTGCATCTTTTCCACGCCGCGCACCTTGATCACATCGGTGCCTGCGCCGCGGATGTTCGCACCGCACATATTTAGGAAGTTTGCCAGATCCACCACATGGGGTTCCTTGGCACAGTTTTCCAGAATGGTCTGGCCCTTGGCCATTACAGCGGAGAGCATACCGTTCATGGTAGCGCCCACGCTGACCTTATCAAAGAAGATGTGTGCACCGTTCATCTCCTTGGCGCGCACGCTGATCATGCCGTAGTCCACGCTGTCCTCTGCGCCCAGAGCACTGAACACCTTCAGGTGCTGGTCAATGGGGCGGGGGCCGAGGTTGCAGCCGCCGGGCATGGCCACCTGAGCCTTGCCAAAACGGGACAGCAGTGCGCCCAGAAGTAGTAGCTGGCGCGCATCTGGCGGGACAGGTCGTCCGGGACGTTGGTGCCGGTCAGATGGGTGGTGTCGATCTCGTAGGTGTTGCGGTTGATCATTTTGATCTGTGCGCCCAGAACGCTGAGGATCTTCAGGCTCACCGCCACATCACTGATATCCGGCAGATTCTCGATCACACAGACATCCGCTGCCAGAATGGTTGCAGGCAGGACGCCCACCGCCGCATTTTTGGCACCCGAAATGGTAACTTCGCCGTGCAGGGCTTGCCGCCCGTAATAACAAATTTCTCCAATTTTATGATCTCCTTGTCGGAGCCGCAGCCGCAGGCCTGTTAAGGTTCCTGAAAGCATTTTCCATAAAAGCTGCCTGATGTGCATGGGCCATAAGGCCGTACACGTACAGCTATCTTATTATACACAACTTTCACAAAAAAGCAAAGCCCCGTTTGGTGTTGTTTTATTATTTTCTGTTTTGCCCATTTTCGCGCAGGATATTCCAAAATTTTGATTTCTTTTTCAGGTATTTTACAAAAACCAGATACATTGCTGTTGCGCTTTCTTTACCAGATGTGGTCTTCGCACCGAGTCTCAGTGATCCAGCCAACTGGTAGGCAGCCACCAGCTGCTTGAGGTCGTGCACACGCTCCCGCAGCACCTCGCCCTCGTCGGTGTCCTCCACGAGAATGCGATGATTTTCGGTTTCCAGAATGTTTTTCTGGGAAATGATATCCAGATTATCCTTCACCGCTTTCTCAGCACTTTCAAAGGGCTGATGGGTGCGCAGGGACATGGTGCGGCTGGAATACACCAGCGTGTAGCCCGCAATGCCGGTCTTTTCGTGGTAGGCACGGCAGAAACCGCCGTCGATCACCACCAGCCGTCCGCCGCCCTTGATGGGGCTTTCGCCGTTCTTTTCCCGCACCGGCACGTGGCCGTTGACGATGTGGCTGGCACCGGGCAGGCCAAACTCGGCCAGAATGCGGCGGCAGACGGCCTCATCGTTATACCATGTATAATAGGGGTCCTTCACCTCGGTGTGGGTGGAAGCGTCCTCTACATAGAGCCGCTCGAAGGTGGTCATGGCACTGCGGCCAAACAGCGGCGAAAGCTTGCCGCACCACAGATACCACAAAAAATCCTGTCCGCTCTGGCGGGCAGCGCTGCCTTCCGGTGCATAGTAGCCCCGGCGGGCGCGGGCATCACAGTAGTCCATCAGTGCGCGGCCGGAGTAGTAGCGGCCCTCAAAGCGCTCCATGGCAAAGGTGCCGCGGCTGGTCATGGGCACAGCGCCATGGTAGAGCAGGTTGCCGTTCTCAATGTGGTACACGCTGCCCTTTGCATAGAGAAATTCCACATGCTGCTGCAGTTTTTCGCTCTGGCGGAAGGACTGCACCAGCTTGCGCAGCACCAGCTGTTCATCCGGGTGCAGTGCGGCCGGGTCGGCGGGGTCCACCGTGGGGAACGAGGTATCCCGCAGCGGATACTCCTTTTCGCCGATCTTTACCGTGTGCTTTTCCCAGTCGATGCGGCGCAGATAATCTCGCTCCTGCATCTGGAAGTCCGGGTTGCGGTCGATGACATGGCACTCCAGCTTGAACATCAGAATGCTGATGGCCTTGTGCATCACGGCACAGCGGTGCAGCATTCCCCTGGTGTAGGGGCCGCGGGCCGCATCGGTATGAGGCATCCAGATGGAAAGATCATCATTGCCGTAGAACTGCTCGGCCATGCGCTGCAGATGGCGCAGGTTGATGCCGTAGCAGTCCTCCAGCATTCCGTGGTTATGATAAGCCAGCGTGGTCTTGAGCACCGTGCAGATGCAGATGGGGCTGCCCGCAGCGGCACCCATCCATACTACATCGTGGTTGCCCCACTGGATATCCACATTGTGGTGGCGCATGAGCAGATCGAGGATGATATCCGGGCGTGGGCCGCGGTCGAACAGGTCGCCCACGATGTGCAGCTTGTCCACTGCCAGATGCTTGATCAGCTCGCACAGCCGCACGATAAAGTGGTCGGCGCGGCCATTTTCAATGATGCTGCCCACGATCTGGCCGTAGTACAGATCCTTGTCGTGATCCTCAAAATGGGCGTGGAGCAGCTCGTCCAGAATGTAGCCGCAGCTGGCAGGCAGGCATCTGCGCACATGGTCGCGGGTATGCTTAGAGGACACCAGACGGCAGATATCAATGAGCCTCAGCAGCGTTTCGGTGTACCACTGATCCAGCGCTTCCTCGCTGGTACAGCGTGCCTTGAGCTGGGGCAGCTTTTCGTTGGGGTAATAGATCAGCGTTGCCAGCTCGGCGCGGGTATGCTTCGGCACGGTATCGCCCAGCACCTGATCCACTTTTTCGCGAATGACACCGGAAGCGGAATTCAGAATATGCACAAAAGCTTCATTCTCGCCGTGCAGGTCGCTCATGAAGTGCTCGGTACCCTTGGGCAGCTTGAGCAGTGCCTGCGTGCTGATGATCTCGCTGGCTGCCGCCGCCTGCGAAGGATAATCCCGCGAGAGCAGGGTCAGGTACTTGAGATTATCGCGGATCTCATCGGTTTCGGTGCGCATGGTCTCCTCCATCACAACGTTCTCTCTGCCGCAGTCCGCCACAAGGACCTTGCAAAGATGTTGCTTTCCATATGTATTATTTTTTCCTTATCTTATAGTATAGCACGTCCGGGGCGAAAAGTGGTATACTGGGGCTGACAAACTTTCAGCAAAGGACTTTGGATATTATGCCGAAAAGCGATTTCGTCTCCGTTCCCTCTTCCTGCACCCTCTGCCCGCGCCGGTGCGGGGCCGACCGTGCTGCCGGACGCACCGGTTTCTGCGGCGCGGGCGGCACCTTAAAAGCAGCCCGCGCTGCCCTGCACTACTGGAGGAGCCATGCATCAGCGGCACAAAGGGCAGCGGCACGGTGTTCTTTTCCGGCTGCACCCTCAAATGCTGCTTCTGCCAGAACTATCCCATCAGCGCCGAGGGCCTTGGCAAGGAGATCAGCGTGGAACATCTGGCAGAGATTTTCCTGAATCTGCAGGAGCAGGGTGCCAACAACATCAATCTGGTCACGCCCGGCCAGTGGCGGCCCTGGATCATTGCCGCGCTGGATATTGCCCGGGCTAAGGGCCTGCATCTGCCCATCGTATGCAACACCGGCGGCTACGAAACGGTGGAAAGCGTGGAAGCATGGCGCGGATACATCGACATCTGGCTGGCCGACCTGAAATACGTCTCCTCCGCCCTCTCGGCAGAGCTTTCCTCTGCACCGGACTATTTTGCGCAGGCAAAGCCCGCCATTGAAGCCATGATGCACAGGCCGGGCACCGGTGTTCAATGCAGAGGGCATCCTGCAAAAGGGGGTCATTCTGCGGCACCTTGCCCTGCCCGGCCATGTTGACGACAGCTTTGCGGTGCTTGACCAGATGGCCGCGTGGAACGATGCAGACCCGAGTGCTTCATCCCCAGCGTCATGAGCCAGTACACACCGTTTTATAAAGCCACAGAGCACGGCATCGGACGGCGCATTACCACCTATGAATACCGCCGGGTGGTCAACTATGCCATGGACAAGGGACTGGCGCAGGGCTACATGCAGCAGAAGAGCAGCGCAAAGGAAGAGTATACGCCTTCTTTCGATTTGACAGGGGTATGAATTCGTCAAATCTCCCAAAAAAGGCTGATTATTTTCTCTTGCATCCCCGCGGAAATGCTTGCAATCCCATCCGGGCCGGATTATAATGGATACAACGATGTGTTAACAGAACTCTGATGAGCTGTAAATATCAGGAGGAGCGTTATGGAACATTTTAACCCGATCCTTGGCAACGATACCACCGGCCAGAAATTCATCACCTGCGGTGAGATCATGCTGCGCCTGACCCCGCCGAACTACGAGAAGATCCGTATGGCATCCGGCTTTGAGGCCAGCTACGGCGGCAGCGAGGCCAACATTGCACTGGCACTGGCTAACCTTGGTGTGGACAGTACCTTCTTCAGCGTGGTGCCCAACAACAGTCTGGGCAAGAGCGCCGTGCGCTGGCTGCGTTCCAACGACGTGCACTGCACCCCTATGATCCTGACCGAGCCGAACGAGACTCCTTCCAACCGTCTGGGTACTTATTATCTGGAGACCGGCTACGGCATCCGCCCGTCCAAGGTCATCTATGACCGCAAGCACAGTGCCATTACTGAGTACGATTTCTCGCAGGTGGATCTGGATGCTTTGCTGGACGGCTACGACTGGCTGCACCTGAGCGGCATCACCCCGGCACTGGCACCCAACTGCCGCACCCTCATTCTGGATATGCTCAAGGTCGCCAAAAACAAGGGCCTGACCGTCAGCTTCGACGGCAATTTCCGCTCCACCCTGTGGAGCTGGGAAGAAGCCCGCGATTTCTGCACCGAGTGCCTGCCCTATGTGGATGTGCTGCTTGGCATTGAGCCGTACCACCTGTGGAAGGATGAGAGCGACCACTCCAAGGGCGACTGGAAGGACGGCGTTCCTCTGCAGCCCAGCTATGAGCAGCAGGACGAGATTTTCCAGCACTTCATCGAGCGGTATCCCAACCTCAAGTGCATTGCCCGCCATGTGCGTTATGCGCACAGCGGCAGCGAGAACAGCCTGAAGGCCTTCATGTGGTACGATGGCCACACCTTCGAGAGCAAGCTGTTCACCTTTAATATCCTTGACCGCGTGGCGGCGGCGATGCCTTTGCCAGCGGCCTGATCTACGCCATGCTGCACAACTACAGAGCCATGGATATGATCAACTTGCGGTGGCAAGCAGTGCCATCAAGCACACCATCCACGTGATGCCAACATCACCGATGATGTGAGCACTATCCGCAACCTGATGAACATGAACTACGATATCAAGCGGTAAGTTTTATCGCCGTACAGAGAACGTCCGCCGGGTCTCCCCGGCGGGCGTTGCCTTTTCTATCAGATATACCGCCCGGTGATGCTCTCCGGGTTCTGTCTTACCTGTTCCGGCGTACCTGCCGCCACGATGCGTCCGCCGGCATCGCCGCCGCCCGGCCCCATATCCACAAGGTAATCCGCATTGCGGATCACATCCAGATCATGCTCAATGACCACCACGGTGGCACCGTTCCCGATCAGCTTCTGGAACACGCCCAGCAGGGTCTGTACATCCAGCGGATGCAGGCCGATGGTGGGTTCATCGAACACGAACACACTGTCTGCCTGCCCCTTGCCCATCTCGCTGGCAAGCTTCAGCCGCTGGCTTCGCCGCCGGAAAGGCTGGGTGTCTCCTCGCCAAGGGTCAGGTAGCCAAGGCCCAATTCTTTCAGTACCTGCAGGCGCTGGCGCACAAGCTTGCAGTCCGCACAGGCTTCCAATGCAGTGGACACATCCATGTCCATCAGGTCGGCCATGGAGGCTGGTTCGCCGTTCGCCGTGGGCAGCTTCACTGCCGCCGCTTCCCGACTGTAACGCGAACCGCCGCAGTCCGGGCAGGGCACTTCTACATCCGGCAAAAACTGCACATCCAAACTGATGACGCCGGTGCCGTCACAGGTGGGGCACCGCAGCTTACCGGTGTTGTAGGAGAAATCGCCCGCCTTATAGCCGTGGTCTTTGGCATCCTGCGTTTTGGCAAACAGCTTGCGCAGCTCATCGTGCACATTGGCATAGGTGGCCACGGTGGAGCGCACATTGATGCCGATGGGCGTTGCATCGATCAGCTTCACCTGCGCGATTTCCTCGGCCTCCACGCTTTTCACATGCGCTGGCAGGGCTGTGCCATTCACCTTTGCCTGCAAGGCCGGGACCAGGCTTTCCAAAATCAGGGTGGTCTTGCCGCTGCCGGACACACCCGTAACCACGGTCAGCCGCCCCTTAGGCAGTTCCAGTTCCAGCGGCTTCACAGTATGGATGGCCGAGGTTGCCAGATGGATGCGGCCCTGTGCAAACAGTTCATTTTCCGGCACATGAGGCCGGGCATTCACCCCCGCCCTGCCTGCAAGAAACGGGCCGATCTGAGAAGCCGCGTTCTGTTCAATTTTCGGAATGCTGCCCTGCGCGATCACATGTCCACCCTTTGCACCGGCTTCCGGCCCCATCTCGATCAGCCAGTCAGCTTCCTTTAAAATTTGGGTATCGTGATCCACCAGCACCACCGAGTTGCCGTCGGCCACAAGGTCGTGCATCACATCGGTCAGGCCTTCAATGTTAGAAGGATGCAGGCCGATGGACGGCTCGTCCAGCACATAGAGCACACCGGTGGTACGGTTGCGCACCGCACGGGCCAGCTGCATCCGCTGGCGCTCACCGGTGGAAAGAGTGGACGCGGAGCGGTCCAGCGTCAGGTAGCCAAGGCCCAGCGAGAGCAACCGTGCCGCTGCCGTCTGGAAGGATTCGCAGATATTGCGGGCCATGGGCCGCATCTCTTCCGGCAGACTGTCCGGCACACCCGCCACCCAATCGGTAAGCTGCACAAGAGTCATCTGACAAGCCTTGTCCAGCGTGATGCCCCGCAGCTTTGGGGTACGAGCCGCATTACACAGCCGGGTGCCGCCGCAGTCCGGGCAGATGCCTTGCCGCAGGAACTTTTCCACCCGCTTCATGCCCTTTTCATCCTTGACCTTGGAGAGGGCGTTCTCCACGGTATAGGTGGCATTGAAATAGGTAAAATCCAGCTCCCCGGCCTGATT
>ENA-OQAS01000733-OQAS01000733.1-human-gut-metagenome-genome-assembly--contig:-NODE-733-length-16881-cov-3.556106_pt1 | contig 16881 bp, 21 predicted proteins | sample MGYA00242733_ERZ504523 | MGnify/ENA primary metagenome ERZ504523 (study PRJEB26092, sample SAMD00036239) | human gut metagenome | host: Homo sapiens | study: EMG produced TPA metagenomics assembly of... | reverse complement strand
AAACAATATGCTGTAATCCTTTCCTACCGGATTACAGCATATAAATATCTTTATAAATTATATCAGTACTTTCTCAGATTCCCACAATTCTGAAAACAATGGCGATTCCCAGATAAGCCACATCACCACATAGGAAATGTAGTCTCTGGACTCATAACGCAATGGCTTCATCTGGTTCTGTTATCCCCTCCATGATAGCACCTTGCTTCCATGGCCATGGCCAGATCATTTGCTCTTCTGAACGCAGAAATAAACAGCGGAACCAGAAGCGGAATCATATTTTTTGCCTTCTGAATTATATTTCCGGTTTCAAAATCTGCGCCACGTGCAATCTGTGCTTTCATGATCTTATCGGTTTCCTCCATAAGGATCGGGATAAAACGCAGCGCAATAGACATCATCATGGCAATCTCGTGGATTGGCACATGAAGTTTATTTAACGGCCTGAGAAGTCGTTCCAGACCATCTGTAAGCTGATTGGGTGTGGTAGTCAGCGTCATAAGAGAAGAACCGATCACCAGATACGTCAGGCGGATGGCCATTCTTCCGGCCAGCTTCAGGCCCTCCTCTGTCACATGCAGGATTCCCCACTGCCAGAGAACCTTTCCGGGTGTCAGAAATATATTAAATACCACTGTGATCATAAGAAGCATCACGATTGCCTTCAGTCCCTTGAACATAAATTTCACAGGAACTTTGGAAAGAATGATCATCGCTGCCAGAAATATAGTTGCCACTGCATATCCCGGAAATGTATGGAATACAAAGACAGAGATGATGAACACCAGCGTACCCACCAGCTTTGCTCTCGGATCCATTTTGTGCAGAACGGAATCTGCAGGATAATACTGTCCTATTGTAATGTCTCGGATCATACTTCCTGCCCTCCCTCATTCTCTTCTTGTTCTGCAGACTTTTTATCCATTGTTTCCTTCTGAATGCTTAAATCTTCATCAGGCACATCTGAATGAGACTCTTTCGTCCCATCCTTAGTCAGATCAGCTTCCATCTCACTAATTAAGGTTTCTGCTTTGGCATTTTCTTTTTTCGACTGACTGTCTGAAACAGATTGTCTGTTACCGGACAATTTCCCGAGATTACATTTTCTTAAAACTGCAAGGATATTCTCTTTTGCCTCATCCACCGTTGTAGCAGTTACATCTACATCCAGGCCTTTTTCCTTCAACGCATGCATGATATAAGTAATCTGCGGTGCTGCAAGTCCCATGGCTTCCAGCTCTCTGTAATGAGCAAATACTGCTTTGGGAGCATCGTCATATGCGATTTCTCCGTCATTGACTACGATCAGTCTCTCCGCATATTTTGCAATATCCTCCATGCTGTGGGATACAAGGATAATGGTAATCCCTCTTACTTTATGAAGCTCTGCGATCTGGTCAAGGATATCATCTCGTCCTTTCGGATCCAGACCTGCAGTTGGCTCATCCAAAATAAGAATTTTCGGATTCATTGCCAGTACACCGGCAATAGCAACTCTTTTCTTCTGTCCGCCGGAAAGCTCAAAAGGGGATTTACTGAAATTTTTCTCCTTGAAACCTACGTGCTGCAGTGCTTTCTTTGCTTCTACTTCTGCCTCTTCCCTGGATAATCCCTGATTCATGGGACCAAAGCATACATCAGAAAGCACATCATTCTCAAAGAGCTGATGCTCCGGATACTGAAATACAAGACCAACCTCGCTTCGCAGGGCACGACGATCATATTTCTCTCCCCAGATATCCTCTCCATTATAAGTGATCGTACCGGAAGTTGGACGGATCAGCGCATTGAAATGCTGGATCAGTGTAGATTTCCCACTTCCTGTATGTCCGATAATTCCGATAAACTGTCCGTCCGGAATAGAAAGATTGATATCTTTCAGCGCATGGATCTCATAGGCAGTTCCCGGACTGTAGGTATAAGTTACATTTTTTAATTCTATTGACATAAGGCATTCACCAGCTCCTCTGTAGTCAGTATTCCCTCCGGAACATCCACTCCGGCTTTATGAAGTTCGTGTGCCAGAAGTGTTACCTGCGGCACATCCAGTCTGTATTCTTTCAGAGTTTCCACCTGTGAGAAAATCTCTCTGGGGGTTCCCTGCATCACCACTTCTCCGTTGTCCATAACATATACCTTGTCCGCATGAACAACTTCTTCCATATAGTGAGTGATCAGAATGACTGTCACTCCTTCCCGTCTGTTAAGGTCACTGACTGCCTCAAGAACTTCCTTTCGTCCATTCGGATCCAGCATTGCAGTTGGCTCATCCAAAATGATGCATTCGGACGCATTGCCATGACACCGGCAATTGCAACTCTCTGCTTCTGTCCGCCGGAAAGTTTATTCGGAGAATGATAACGATAGGATGTCATTCCTGTTTTTTTCAGGCTCTCATCTACACGCTCCCAGATTTTCTCTGTGGGCACACCCATATTCTCCGGTCCGAACCCTACGTCTTCTTCTACTACAGTTCCTATGATCTGATTGTCAGGATTCTGAAAAACCATGCCCGCTTTCTGTCGGACTTTCCATAATTCCGGCTCTTTAGACGTGTCAATCCCATCTACCCACAAAGTTCCTTCCGTCGGAAGCAACAGCGCATTCAGGTGCTTTGCAAGAGTAGATTTTCCGGAACCATTATGTCCCAGAACAGCCACGAATTGTCCGGCTTCAATGTCCAGGTTTACATCATTGACAGCACGCTGCGTATCCTGCACGTTACCATCTTCATCATACTTGAGATAGTCAAATCCCAGCTTGAATGCCTTGATAATTCCCATAATATTTTTTGTCCTCGTATTTTGTCTGTCTGCTGCTTATTTTCACAGGAAAAGAATCCCGTCAGTAAACAGCGAATATTTATTTTTTCAGGCTTCTTCAGTAGCTGCCAGTCCGGTCAACTCGTCAATCAGAGCCCAGATCTCATCTCTTCCCTGCTTCGTCTCAGCAGAGAAAGGAATAATAATGCCATCTTTGCTCAGCTTCAGCCCTTCTTTGATTGCTTTGATATTTTTCTGAACCTGGCTTCGTTTGAGCTTGTCAAGCTTCGTTGCAATAATGATCGGCTCATAGCCATTGTTCAGAATCCATCATACATCATCTTGTCATTTGCAGATGGATCATGACGGATATCAATAAGAAGGAAAACCGCCTTCAGGTTTTTGGATGTATGAAGATATCTTTCGATCATCTTGCCCCATTTTTCCTTCTCAGACTGTGAAACCTTTGCGTATCCGTAACCAGGGAGGTCTACCAGATACATGGCTTCATTGATATTATAAAAGTTAATGGTCTGTGTTTTTCCCGGCTGTGCACTTGTTCTGGCAAGAGATTTCCGGTTCATCAGCCCGTTGATCAGAGATGATTTTCCCACATTTGATTTTCCTGCAAATGCAACCTCCGGTCTGTTGGTGTCCGGGAGTTTGCTGGTAATACCGCATACGATATCTAATGATACATTCTTAATAACCATTGATTTCCTCTCTTTTTTCACAACAAATGGTCAATCTTTACTGACTGACCATTTATTTTATACCAGTGCCTTATTAAGCACTTCCTTCATCGAACTTACAAAGGTAATGGTAAGTCCGTCTGTGATTTCCTTATCTAATTCCTGAATATCCGGTTTGTTTTCTGCCGGCACTAACACCTCTTTGATCTTAGCATATTTTGCCGCAAGAAGTTTTTCTTTCAAACCGCCGATCGGAAGAACTCTTCCTCTCAGTGTGATCTCACCGGTCATTGCAAGGTCTGCCCTTACCGGCTTCTTAATAATTGCGGAAAGGATTGCAGTTGCCATGGTAATACCTGCGGATGGTCCGTCTTTTGGTACTGCCCCTTCCGGAATATGCACATGAATATCGTTTTCCTGGAAAAATTCCGGCTCAACTTTATAGTCAGAAGCAATGGAACGAATGTAAGTAATACCTGCCTGTGCAGACTCTTTCATAACATCTCCCAACTGTCCGGTAAGCATCAGCTCACCTTTTCCGGGCATTACATTGACTTCAATCTGCAGTGTATCGCCGCCCACCTGTGTCCAGGCAAGCCCGCGGGAAATACCAATCTCATCTTTCTTATTTGCCATAAGATAGTTAAAATGCTCTTTTCCAAGAAAATCTGACAGATTCTTTGAAGTCACTGTAACTTTCTTTTTATCTTCTTCCATGATCAGACGTGCAGTTTTTCTGCATATCTGTCCGATGGTTCTCTCCAGGTTTCGAACTCCGGCTTCTTTTGTATAATTGTTGATGATCTTCTTAAGAGCCGCTGACTGGATTGTCAGTTTACCTTTCTCGATACCGTTCTCTTCCATCTGCTTCGGAATCAGATGTTCCTTTGCAATATGTTCCTTCTCATTCTCAGTATAACCTGCGATCTCGATCAGTTCCATACGGTCAAGAAGTGGTCTCGGAATGCCCTGAACATCGTTTGCAGTTGCAATAAACAGTACTTCTGAAAGATCCTGTGGAACCTCTATATAATGATCCATAAATCTGCTGTTCTGTTCCGGATCAAGCACCTCAAGAAGTGCCGCAGAAGTATCTCCTTTATAATCACTGCTGGTCTTGTCAATCTCATCCAGAAGCATCAGAGGATTGCTCACTCCTGCCTGCTGTAATGCTGCAGTGATCCTTCCCGGCATTGCTCCTACATAAGTCTTTCTGTGGCCCCGGATCTCAGCCTCATCTCTCACACCGCCCAGACAGATACGTACATATTTCTTATGCATTGCTTCTGCAATCGATCGGGCAATGGAGGTTTTACCTGTTCCGGGAGGTCCTACCAGACAAAGGATCGGACTTTTTCCCTTATGTGTCAGTTTGCGGACGGAAAGGAACTCCATCACACGCTCCTTCACATCTTTCAGACCGTAATGACCTTCCTGAAGTACTTTCCATGCTTCTTTCAGATCATCAGAATCTGTGGATTTCTTCTCCCACGGAAGTGCCAGCATGGTCTCAATATAACCACGCAGTACTGCATTCTCAGATACATTGCTGTTGGTATTCTTAAATCTCTCGATTTCTTTGCTGATCTTCTCTTTTACCTCATCGCCGGCCTGAAGTTCCTGGAGTTTCTTCTTAAACTCCTCTGCGTCATCCGCAGTATTATCCTCACCCAGTTCCTCACGTATCAGTTTCAGCTGCTCTCTGAGAATATATTCTCTCTGATTCTTATCAATTCTGGCCTTCACTTTTTTCTGGAGATCTCTGCCAATCTGCATGATCTCAATCTCATTTCCAAGGATTGCACCCAGAACTTCATAACGTTCCTCCAGTGTAAGTGCCTCCAGAATCTTCTGCTTATTCTGATAAGATAAAGGAATATTTACGGCAATCTGCTCAACCAGTTCCTCAACATTATCTATATTTAAAATCTGTGCTACCAGCTCTTTGCTGACTTTTCCATTTTCCATGCAGTATCTGTGGAATAATTCCTTAAGGCTTCTGTGCATGGCTTCCATCACTGGTTCCGGCATCTGCATTTCTTCTTCATCAACAGGTGTGATCTCACTTCTGATAAACGGAAACTCCTGCTCAAATTTCATAAGTGTGGCTCTTCCCGTTCCCTCTACAAGTACCCGCAAAAGGTTCTGCGGAAGTTTCACAACCTGTTTGATATAGGCAATGGTTCCTACATGATATACACCTGCCAGATCCGGTGATTCCACCTCAGGATCAATCTGAGTAACCAGAAAAATCTTCTGGTCATGAAGCATGGCAGCTTCAATCGCCTTGACAGAACGCTCCCTGCTCACATCAAAATGAACGATCATCCGGGAAGGATGGTAGTCCCCCTGAGAGCGATCGCAGGCAGCACTATATTCTGATTTGTCATTTATTGTTCAGTCCCTTTCATCAGGCTGTTTCCGGTTTATCCTTCTTGTGTGTCCGGGACGTTCTTCTGCTTCCGGCTGTCTTCGCCTGTGCAGGAGCTTCTCCGCGGACGATCTCCGGCTCACCGGTGCCATCTACTACATCTTTGGTAATTGTACACTTGCGAATCGTGTCATCTGACGGAATCTTATACATCAGATCCATCAGTGAACCTTCCATGATCGCACGCAAACCTCTGGCTCCTGTCTTACGTTCCAGAGATTTCTTTGCGACCAGTTCAAGTGCATCATCTTCAAAATCAAGTTCAACACCATCCAGTTCAAATAATCTGTGATACTGTTTGGTAAGTGAGTTCTTCGGCTCTTTCAGAATACTGATCAGCGCATTCTCATCCAGCGCATCCAGAGTTACAACTACCGGCACACGACCGATAAACTCAGGAATCAGCCGAATTTGATAAAGTCTTCCGGCATTACATCCTTCAGGATCTCACCCACATTTCTGTCTTCCTTAACAGAAACCTCTGCACCGAAACCGATGGACTTGGTATCCTGTCTGGACTCAATGATCTTCTCGATTCCGTCAAAAGCACCGCCGCAGATAAACAGAATATTTGTTGTATCAATCTGAAGAAACTCCTGATGAGGATGCTTGCGGCCACCCTGAGGCGGAACACTTGCCACTGTACCTTCCAGAATCTTCAGAAGTGCCTGCTGCACGCCTTCACCGGAAACATCGCGGGTTATGGATGGATTCTCAGATTTTCTTGTGATCTTATCAATCTCATCAATATAGATAATTCCGTACTGTGCACGTTCAATATCATAATCTGCTGCCTGAATGATCTTGAGAAGAATATTCTCAACATCCTCTCCTACATATCCGGCTTCTGTCAGTGTAGTAGCATCTGCAATAGCAAACGGTACATTCAGAAGTCTGGCAAGTGTCTGAGCCAGCAGAGTTTTACCTGAACCTGTAGGTCCAAGCATCAGAATATTACTCTTCTGAAGCTCTACATCAGAATTTTTTGACGCAAGAATTCTTTTATAGTGATTATAAACAGCAACGGAAAGAGCCTTTTTTGCTGCATCCTGACCAATTACATAATCATCCAGAACTGCATGGATCTCTTCCGGTTTTAACAGATTAATATCAGAATTCAAAACCTCGTCATCATAAGGATTTAATTCTTCCTCCATGATCTCTGAGCAGATGCCAATGCACTCGTCGCATATAAATACTTTACCATCCGGACCTGCGATCAGTTTTCTTACCTGATCTTCTGTCTTCTGGCAAAAGGAGCATCTTACTTTTCCTTCTCTCATTTTTTCTGCCATGAATTTATGTCTGTCCTTTCTCTATACTAACTAATAAGACTCCTGTGACGATTCACAGGAGTCTTATCTTTCGCATTATTTATGCATGACTACACCGTCAATCAGTCCATATGCCTTTGCTTCTTCAGCAGTCATATAGTTGTCCCGGTCTGTATCACGCTCAACAACTTCTATCGGCTGACCGGTATTTGCAGCCAATAACTCATTTAAGTTCTCTTTGTCTGTGCGATATGATCTGCCACGATCTGGATCTCTGTTGCCTGTCCCTGCGCACCGCCGGATGCTGATGGATCATGATAGTGGAATGCGGAAGAGCAAATCTCTTTCCTTTTGCACCGCCTGCCAGAAGAAAGGCACCCATGCTGGCAGCCATTCCAAGACAAATGGTAGAAACATCGCATTTAATATACTGCATGGTATCATAGATTGCCATGCCGGCTGTTACGGAACCGCCCGGGCTGTTGATATACAGCTGAATATCTTTACCAGGATCTTCTGCTTCCAGGAAAAGAAGCTGTGATACGATCAGTCCTGCACTCACATCATTTACTTCCTCACCAAGAAAAATGATTCTGTCCTTCAGAAGCCTTGAATAGATATCATAGCTTCTCTCTCCCCTGCTTGTCTGTTCAATGACATAAGGTACTAAACTCATATAAACGCCTCCATTTACGCGGCTGACTTTTTTCCGAAAAAGGCAGACATCTGAGCCTGTCTCTTTTCGGTTCTTAAAATTCGATTACTTTAAAATTAAACTTCCTTAGCAGCGTCAGCGATAACAGTAACTGCTTTCTGTACAGCCATGTCTTTCTTCATCTGCTCAAGTTCACGCTCTCCAAGTAATTCTTTTAACTTGTCAGCTTCCATTTTGTATGCTTCAGCCATCTTGGAGATTTCTTCATTTACTTCTTCCTCTGTTGGCTGAATGTTCTCAACTTCTGCTACTTCTCAAGAACCAGTCTTGTCTGGATTCTCTTTAATGCCTGTGGTTTCATGTCTTCCATCATCTTGTCAGCTGTCATGCCAGTGAACTGGAAGTACTGATCCATGGATAATCCCTGGGACTGCATTCTTCTGCTGAAATCATCAAGCATCTGACGGCACTGTGTCATAAGCATAGCTTCCGGAATATCCATCTGTGCATTTTCGATTGCTTTATCTACTGCTGCATCTTCTTTTGCACGTTTTGCTTCGTCTGCTTTCTTATCTTCAAGGTTTGTTTTTACATGCTCTTTGTACTCTGCAAGTGTATCGAACTCAGAAACATCTTTTGCAAAATCATCATCCAGTTCAGGAAGTTCTTTTGCTTCGATCTTCTTAACTGCGCATTTGAAGATTGCTTCTTTACCTGCAAGTTCTTTTGCCTGATATTCTTCAGGGAATGTAACTTTTACGTCTACATCATCGCCAACTTTAGCACCAACAAGCTGTTCCTCAAATCCCGGGATAAATGTGTTGGAACCAAGTGTCAGAGGATACTCTGTAGCCTGTCCGCCATCGAAAGGTACTCCGTCTACAGATCCTTCGAAGTCGATTGTTACAATATCATTTAACTGAGCTGCGCGGTCTTCTACGCTGATTGTTCTGGAGTTTTTCTCCTGCTCTTTCTTGAGTTCAGCTTCTACGTCTTCGTCTGTTACTGTGATTTCAGTTTTCGGTACTTCTACACCTTTGTAATCACCTAATGTAACTTCCGGTTTAACAGCAACTTCTGCTGTGAAGATGAATGCTTTTCCAGGCTCAGCCTGTGTAATGTCGATTGTCGGCTGGGAAACGATCTCAAGTTCGCATTCAGCTAATGCTTTGCTGTAGTGTTCCGGAATCAGAGCGTTAACAGCATCTTCAAGGAATACTCCTTTGCCATACATCTGCTCGATCATTTTTCTTGGAGCTTTTCCTTTACGGAATCCAGGGATGGAAATTCTTCCTTTTGCTTTCTGGTATGCATTCTGCATTGCTTTTTCTAAATCTTCAGCGGCAACTTCGATAGTAAGTTTAGCCATGTTTTTTCCATTTTTTCCACCTGTAAACTCATGTTACAATGTTCCTCCTTAAATTCAGGTTATATTTTGCGACTGGTTTTTCAGCTGCGTTATATCATTCACAGTTTTTACCTATTTCTATATATTCAAGTCTGAGCTCCGCTCCCACCATTGCAGAAGCGGGAGAGTTACTGTTCACTCTGTGTCAGTAACGCAAGAAGTCTGTTTATAACTCAATTATATATTTACAGTCATTGTAGCAGTATAGCACAAAAAATCCAAAAGTGCTAGTGTTTTTTCGCATAAAAATAAGGGTTTTGGGATGTTTTAACGTGTGTAAACTACAGATTCTGCGATTTCTTTTGCTTTTTCTTCATTTTCGAGCTGTGAAATCAGGGAGAGTGCGAAGTCTACAGCCGTTCCCAGGCCGCGGCTGGTGGTTATGTTTCCGTCTACTACTACGCTGTCTTCACTTGTTACTGCGCCATCTTTGGAGAGAACTTCCATGAATGACGGATAGGAAGTTGCTTTGCGGCCTTTGAGGAATCCCAGTCCGGAAAATACGCTTGGAGCTGCGCAGATGGCTGCGATTTTTTGCCTTTATTGTTGAAGTCTGTCAGGAGGTCGATGAGTGGTTTGTAACCGGCAAGGTATTTGGTTCCCGGCATTCCTCCAGGAAGAACGAGCATGTCGGCGTCGGCGAAGTCGGTTTCAGCGAATATGGCGTCGGTGAGCATGGTGATGCCGTGGGATGTCTGGATCCGGGTGGTTTCTTTGATAGATACGGTTTTGATGTCGATTCCGGCGCGGCGGAGAAGGTCTACTACGGTTAAACCTTCAATGTCTTCGAATCCATCGGCGAGGAAGATGTATACTTTTTTACTCATTTTTTGTGCCTCCTGGTTGTTGTATTTTTTAAGATTTTTATCTTGTTTTTCTGAAATGGATTATAGCATTTTTTATGGATAGTTACAATGTTTGTTTGGATTGGGTAGGGACACTGGGCAGGGACGCGCGAAGCCATCTGTCTCCTGGGGTTCAGTTTCGTGAGCCTAAGTAACTCTAAGGTTTGGTAAATCTGCTAAAAACATGAAAAAGAATGCAAAACTCGCTCCGTTGCAAACTTCGCTCAGACACGTTGCGATTCTTTTCCATAACGCAGATTTCCCAAACCTAAGAGTTACTAAGACTCGTCAAATTCACCCCAGGAGACAGATGGCTTCGCGCTGGGAACTGGCAAAATGTTACTTTACCATATCTCTGGTTTCAGGTCTTTCGGTAATGGATTGGGATATGTTTCGCCGTTTAGAGTTTCTGTCAGTTCTTTTCTGGCTTGATTTGCCAGTTCTGGATTTTGTAAAAAATCCAGAGCTGTGAGGGACATGATTTTGGCGGCGTAGAGCATTCCTTTGTGAGCGATTGAGGATTTGCCCTGGGCTACTGCCTGCCAGGAGTGGAGAGCGGTTCCTGCGGCGAATGTGGGGATGTTGAGGTGGACGGTTGGAACGATCCAGCTTACGTCTCCTACATCGGTGGAGTATTTGAGGTCGCTGTACAGATTTTGACAGGCGATTGGTTCGAAGATTGGGGTTTTCATTGCTTCCGGTGCTTTGGGACCAAAGTAGTCCCGGGCAATTGTAGGAAGTTGGTTTTTGTCCTGATCCGAGAGGGACTGCTGGAATTTTTGTGCGTAGCATATTCCTGCTCTGTATATGGAATCGGGCCAAGTTTTTCCAGGTAGGTGTTCATATGGTCTGCAAGGATTTTGCTGGAAATCAGGTTTGAGTAAGCGGCTACCTGGCGGATTTCTACTGTAGTTTCGGTCATGAGGCGGCGCCTTTGGCTATATTACATACGCGGTTGTAGAGTTCTTTTACCTGAGTGATCTTCGGGGCGCGGATGGCGTAGAGTACCTGGGCTCTGGACTGGACTACGTTTGGGGCATCTCCGCCTGTGTCGGTGATGGCATAGTGGATTCTGGCTTCGTCTATCATGTGTTCACGCATGTAGTTTACGCTACGTCCATTAATTCTACTGCATCCAGTGCGGAACGGCCTAATTCCGGGCACATGGAGGCGTGTGCCGGGGTTCCGTGGAATGTGAAGAAGACTCTGAAGTTTGCTTTGGTGCTTCCGTAGCATGCGCGTCGTCCCTGTTCCGGGTGCCAGCAGAGGGCGAGGTCACAGTCATCGAAATAGCCGTCGCGTACGAGAAACGCTTTGCCGCCTGCGTTTTCTTCGGCTGGGCAGCCGTAGTAGCGGATTGTTCCTTTCAGGTTGTGTTCTTTCATGAAGTCTTTTAATGCGATGACGGAAGCAAGGGTGCCTGTTCCGATAAGCTGATGACCGCAGCCATGACCACAATTATCAGTATGTCCTGAATCTGGATTTTGTTTCTTTTCTCTTTCCGGCACGCTTTCATATTTTGAATCTGATGTTTTTTCTTCCGGGATTCTCTCGGTAGTATCTGCTTTCTGCGAGAGTCCCGGCAGGGCATCAAATTCGCCAAGAAATCCTATAACCGGTTTTCCGGAACCGTATTCTGCAATAAATGCTGTTTCCTCTCCTGCCAGATTTGATTTTATGGAAAATCCCTCTTTCTTTAATGTCTGCTGAAGTAATTCAGAAGATTTATATTCTTGAAATCTCGGCTCCGCATACTCCCAGATTTTATCGCTGATTTTGGCATAATATTCTTTTTTATCTTCAATTTTTTCTGATATTTCTTTTATGTATTCATCCATATATTTTTCCTCTTGTCCCATGCTGTTTCCTACTTCTTCTTCATTCCCCACAACATTTTTATCTATTTTACATTAAGCAGATATCATGTTACTGTTCACACACCACTATCCCGAGACATACAAGCCAAAATTCCATTGCCGCAGGCAATCTGGAATGAATTTTGTCTACGTTACTGTGAACGGAGTGAACAGTAACGATATCACCGTTTGATTTAAGTAAAATATGCGTTTTCATTATTTTTCATATATGCTATTATCATTATAGCACAAACTAAAGGATTGACACATTTTAACTCAATGGAGGAAATTTAAATGGAAATCGAACGTAAATTTTTAATATCCAAAGAAAATCTGCCAGCAGATCTTGATGCTTATCCACATCATAAACTCGAACAGGGCTATTTATCCACTGCACCGGTAGTCCGTATCCGCAAAGAGGATGATAACTACTATCTTACCTATAAATCCAAAGGTCTTATGACCCGCGAGGAATATAATCTTCCACTTACCAAAGAATCCTATGAACATATGCGTCCAAAAGCTGACGGAATCCTCATTTCCAAAACCCGCTATCTTATCCCGGAAAAAGATAGACTCACCATTGAACTGGATGTATTTGATGCTCCTTATGAAGGACTCTATCTCGCAGAAGTGGAATTTTCTTCTGAAGAACAGGCGCTCAGTTATAATCCACCTGTATGGTTTGGCGAAGATGTTACAAACTCCGGTAAATACCACAACAGTCATCTGAGTCAGGGAAATTTATAATAAAACAGCTCCGAAATATTGTTCTGTTAATATGTATTTGCAGGAATGTAGTAACTCTTAGGTTCTGGAAATTCGCGTTATAAAATCGCTCACTGTCTGAGCCGCTTTGCGGCGAGTTTGAGCGGATTTTTATGGTTTAGCGGATTTCAGAGCCTTAGAGTTACTGAGATTACATCTTTTTACCTTTTTCAGCAGCTCCATTCAGAGCTTCAAAACAGCACTTCTGAATCCATTCTGTTCCAGGATTCTTACTCCCTCAATGGTACTTCCGGCCGTGAACATACCATATCCTTCAGTTCTCCCGGATGCATGCCTGTTTCCAATACCATTTTTGCGCTTCCAAGTAAAGCCTGTGTAGCAACTGATAAGCCTGTTTTCTTGGCATTCCCTGGGCTACCGCAGCATCTGCCATTGCTTCTATGAACATAAAAACATATGCAGGTGAACATCCGCTTACAGCACTTACTGCGTCCATCAGACGCTCCGGAACTACTTCTGTACGTCCAAAGCTGTCTGTGATCTCACAGATCTGAGCCAGTTCTTCTGCCGATACTTTCTCATTGGCACATACGCCTGTCATCCCCTCACCAACCTGAGCAGGAGTATTCGGCATCATTCTTACCACTTTCAGAGGCTGTCCACATTTTTCTTCTAACCAGGCAAGAGTTTTCCCCGGCGCAATGCCTACAACTGTGTGTTCCGGTGTCAGTTCATCTTTTACTTCATTCAGCACTTCTTCATAAAACTGCGGTTTCACGGCCAGGAAAACCAGTTTTGTGTTTTTTACCACTTCATGGTTATCCAGGGTTGTAACCACTCCCAGCTTTTCTCTGCTTCGTTTGCTTCCTTCTTCTGTAAGATTGGAAACAATAATCTCATCTTTTTTATAAAGTCCTTTTTTCAGCATACCACTGATCATGCAGAAGCCATATTTCCGCATCCGATAAATCCGATTTTCATAAATCTGCTCCTCTCTTGCAATTCCTGTTGTTTTCTGATAATTTATAACTGCTTTTTTCATATCTTTTTCTTGTTATAGATAATGATAATCATCCAGCAATCTGCCGTAAAATACTGAACAGTTACAGATAATTATAATTCATTACTGTCCAATATGACTGTAAAGGGACCGTCATTCACAAGCTCCACTTTCATATCTGCCCCAAATTCTCCCTGCTCGACAATATCAATGTGTTCTTTGCATCTGGCAATTATGTATTTGTACAGATTTTCAGCCATATCAGGGCCCCTGCTCTTATAAAGGAAGGTCTGTTTCCTCTTTTACAGTCAGCATATAATGTGAACTGGGAAATAAGCAGAAGACTTCCGCCCACCTCCTTCAGGCCAAGGTTTGTCTTACCGTTTTCATCTTCGAAAATACGCATATTAACCATTTTATGGATCATTTTATCTGCGATTTCAACGGTATCTTCTTCTCCTACTCCGATAAGAACCATAAAGCCCTTGCCTATCTGCCTCGTACTTCACCATTAATTGTCACTTTTGAATGCATTACTCTCTGAATTACAAAACGCATAATTCACTCTCCTTAATCAACGGATTTCTGTCTGTTGATAGATAGCATAGCACATTTTTATCCGTTTTTCTATTGTAAAGTGTCACCTTGCGGCTGTTATCTCAAAATTTTGTTACTCGTCACTCCGTTCTCAGTAATGCTGCACAATTTCCTTTCATCATCTTATAATAAACCGGAATCAGAAGTGCACAGGCTCCGATCCACGCCATTGGGCTGGCAATACATACAGATGTATATCCGATAATTCCGGAAAGACCTACTGTTGCAGCAATTCGCATAACCAGTTCAATCATACAGGCAGCAAAAGGTGCTTTGCCATTCTGCATGCTCTGGATGGATGTACGGTATACTGCCAGCAGTCCAAGCACAAAGTAAAAGGGAGCTACGATCGTCAGATACATATCTGAATAGTGATAGATTTCTTTTGTGGGATCTGAGAGAAACATTCTTACGATCGGATGTCTCAGCAGCAGAATTCCAATACACATGATCAGGTTAAATGCTTCTGTCTGAATCAGACATGCGCGCACGCCCTGACGGATACGGTCCCATCTGCCTGCACCAAAATTCTGAGCCACATAGTTGGAAATTGCGGTCATCATTGCATTGTTTACCAGTACAGAAAGCTGGTCTGCTTTCGATGCTGCGGTATATCCTGCAACTGCTGCAGTACCCAGTGAGTTTACCACTGCCTGCATGGCAAGCTGTCCGATACACATGACAGACATCTGGAATCCCATAGGAAATCCGGTCTTTAAATGCAAAATTGCGGTATCCTTTAAATCTGTAAAATCTTCTCTGTGCAGATGCAGGATTGGGAAATTTTTTAATCCCACTACCAGACTCAGCACTGCCGAAAAAAACTGTGACAGAATAGTCGCCCATGCAGCACCGGCCACCCCCATATGAAACGGTACAATAAACAGAATATCAAGAAAAATATTTAATACAGATGAAAATACCAGGAAATACAATGGTGTTTTACTGTCTCCCAATGCGCGGAGCATATTTGAGATCATGTTGTAGAAAACGGTAGCACCTGTACCAAGCAAAACTACAAACATATAGTCGTATGCTTCACCGGAAATATCAGCAGGAATCTGCATCCAGCGCAGAATCTGATGAGAAAGCAGACAGCAGGTCAGTGTCAGTACTACTGTAAAGGCAATACTCAGAAGTGTGGAAACCGCAACGCTCTTGCGCATTCCTTTTTCATCCTTTGCCCCGCATTTCTGTCCCAGACAGATACCAAACCCACCTGTAAATCCATTGATAAAACAGAATACAAAATAAATAATAATACTGGTGGAACCTACTGCTGCCAGGGAGTCTGCTCCCAGCGTTTTTCCTACGATCACAGAGTCCGCCAGTGTATAAAAAGCTGAAACAGATTTCCCAGAATTACAGGAATCGCAAATTTCAGCAGTGACCGGAACGGATTACCTGTAGTCAGATCCATTTCTTTTGATCTTGCCATGTTTCCTACTCCTCTCCTTGCACGATGTGCATACCAACGTTATAATTGTGGTTATAACAAGCATTGTAATGAATATATCCTGTGATAAATTGTCAGATCGTGTTGATGATCATGCTTCTGTGAGCAATTCATCACAGCGTACATATAATAAAATCGGAGAACTGTAATATGGCTATGCGTAAAATTCTTGTAGATGAAACCAACCGCGAACTTTGTGAACATGGAACTGTCGGTTTTCCCATGACCGTTAATCATGATGACCTGTGGGCATTTGAGGGAAAAAGTGTACCTATCCACTGGCACAATGACCTGGAGATCAGTCTTCCCAGAGAAGGAGAAGCTATCTATCAGGTGTATCAGAAAAGCTACACTGTAAGACCTGGAGATGTTCTTCTTCTGAACCGTAATGTACCTCATAGCTGTCATTCATCTAATAACAGTCATGCCAGATACAGTACCTTTCTGGCACGTCCGGATTTCATATATGGCGAATACGGAAGTGATGTGGAACGCAGATGTTTTCGTCCTTTCCTCCAGAATTCTTCTGTTCCCTGCATCCTTCTTGCTTCCGGAAACTCATGTACCCGGACTGTGATCCAAAAGCTCAATGAAACAGAAGCCCTCTTTGATCAGAAGACCTTCTGTTATGAGTTGAAGATCAAGGGGCTTCTCTGTGAAATTTTCGGTATGATTCTCTGCGAACACCAGAATGATCTTGCAAAATTTGTTCCAGCCAACCAGCTGGAACTGGAAAGGCTGGAACAGATGCTGGATTATCTTAATACGCATTTTGAATCCGTAATCTCTCTGCAGGAGCTGGCAGACCAGGTTCATCTGTCCAAAGAGGTCTGCTGCCGCCTGTTCAAAAAAATGACCGGCAAAACAATTACCGGCTATCTGGAAGAATATCGTGTCAACAAAAGTCTGCCTCTGGTTCAGAGCTGTCAATATTCTATGATCCAGATTGCAGATATGACAGGCTTCAGCAACGCCAGCCGTTTTGCCCGGGCATTCCGCCGACAATTCGGATGCAATCCCGGTGAATACAATTCTCTTAAGCTGCAAAAGTGCTAGAGCGTGTCTGAAAAAGGCTTTCTGCAAGATGTGCGTCACAATTTGTGGGATATTTTGCCCGGATGAGGCGCCGTAGCGGGCTACGGAAACTGAATTCGGGTGAAATATCCCGCAAAGTGG
>ENA-OQAS01000732-OQAS01000732.1-human-gut-metagenome-genome-assembly--contig:-NODE-732-length-16908-cov-1.885466_pt1 | contig 16908 bp, 17 predicted proteins | sample MGYA00242733_ERZ504523 | MGnify/ENA primary metagenome ERZ504523 (study PRJEB26092, sample SAMD00036239) | human gut metagenome | host: Homo sapiens | study: EMG produced TPA metagenomics assembly of... | reverse complement strand
GGGCGGAGAGTTTATGGGTAGACTTGTCTACCTCGGGTGTGTATGAGTTTAACCGTGATACTCGTCTGGCATATACTTTGGGGTATGTTTATACGAATCCGATCGATATGGACGTGGATTCACGGAACGCGGAGGAGGAAGCGAATGATGACTTAATGGCGATGCGTTCGAAATCGAATGACAGCAAGTATTTAAAATATCGCCAGAAACATTCCGTAAAGGGGGTATTTGATCTGGAATGGAAACAGTTTAATATCGGAACGAATATGTCATGGAAAAGCAAGACATTGGCGGTCGATTATTTTATGGTCGATGAGCGTACGAAAGCGGAGCCTAACCTGATGGATTATATGCGCTCGATGCTATTCGGAAACTTACATGATTATTGGGCAGAGAACAATAAAGGATATTTCGTCATGGATATGCGTGTCGGGATGAAAGTGACGAAGAATATCCATGTACAAGGACTGGTGAACAACCTCTTAAACAAGCGCTATAGCGCCCGCCCGATGGATGTCGGCGCACCCCGGACTTTCATTCTGCAAGTAGGAGCCAATTTCTAACAAATTACCTAGTTGTAGAGACGGAGCGTGCTCTGTCTCTACAACATGTGATAGTTTTTCAATTCGCTTCGTAAACGAATCGCTTGATTGTCCGTCACCTTATCCATCAGTTTCCAGAATCTTTCGCTATGGTTCATCTCTATCGTATGGCAAAGCTCATGCAATAATACATAATCCACCAAATGCCAAGGAAGAAGCATTAATGATTGCGAGAGGTTAATGCTCTTCTTCATTGTACAACTTCCCCAATGCGTTTTGCTATTATTGATTTTCACCCCGGTCAACATAAATCCATGTTGTCTAGCCAATAGCGTGATACGTTCCGGCAACAACCGTTTCGCCTCGTGGCGGAGCGCCTTCTCCAGCATGGATTTCAATAAGGATTGCACCTCTTCCTCCTCGAAACGAGTCTCATTCGGACAAGCGATATGCAGTACTCCATCCTCCAATCTCATGTAGAAATTACTTCGCTCGGTGCGGAAGATATGCAAGCGGAATGTCGTAGCCTGTAACTCCGATCTTTCGTCGAGCAGGGGCCGGGCCGGATGCTTCTGGAGCGCTTTTACCAGCCGGGCCTTGTTCTCCATGATAAAAGCGATCATACGTTTCTCGTCTCCCCGGGTGGCATCGTGGCGGTTATCTTTCCTTTTGATATCTTGAGCGTGTATCGAGTGGCCCGGGGAGTGGTACGGAGCGTTATGACTCCCAAATCCTTGTCTTGTATATTCTTTCCATTCCTGCCACAAAGTAATACATTGAGAAAAACAATAATACGATGGAATTGATTATCTTCGCGATCGTAAAGGTTAAAAACATAATCAATATAATAAATTAGCAATCATGAGCAAAAAAGCACTTTTAATTATCTGTGATGGTTGGGGAATTGGTGACAAAGGTAAAGACGACGTGATCTTTAACACGCCGACTCCATATTGGGACGAGTTATTGAAAACTTATCCAGCCTCACAGTTACAGGCTTCTGGCGAGAACGTTGGTTTGCCTGACGGACAAATGGGTAACTCTGAGGTGGGCCACTTGAACATCGGTGCTGGCCGTATCGTTTACCAAGATTTGGTGAAGATCAACATCGCTTGCCGCGAGAATACGATCATGGAGAACCCGGAGATCAAACGTGCTTATAGCTACGCGAAAGAGAATAATAAGCAGATCCACTTCATGGGCTTGGTTTCCGATGGTGGTGTACATAGCTCTTTGGAGCATCTTTTGAAGTTGACGGATATCGCCAAGGAATACGGAATCAGCAAGGCTTATGTACATTGCTTCATGGATGGCCGTGATACGGACCCGAAGAGTGGTAAAGGTTTTATCGAGACGTTGGAGAATCATCTGAAGACTACCGGCGGTAAGATCGCTTCTATCATCGGACGTTATTACGCTATGGACCGCGACAAACGTTGGGAACGTGTGAAAGAGGCTTACGACTTATTGGTCGAAGGTAAGGGTAAGCAAGCCGAGTGCATGGTAAAAGCGATGGAAGAGTCGTACGCCGAGGGTGTAACGGACGAGTTCATCAAGCCGATCGTTCACGTTGAGAACGGAAAGCCGGTTGCTGTTATCGAGGAAGGCGATGTCGTGATCTTCTTCAACTATCGTAACGACCGTGCGAAAGAGCTTACGGTTGTATTGACTCAGCAAGATATGCCGGAGCCGGTATGCATACGATCCCTGGCTTGCAATATTTCTGTATGACTCCGTATGACGCTAGCTTCAAGGGTGTTCATATCTTGTTCGACAAAGAGAACGTAAATAATACGCTGGGTGAGTTCTTGGCAAACGTAGGTAAGACTCAGTTGCATATCGCCGAGACAGAGAAATACGCTCACGTGACTTTCTTCTTCAACGGTGGCCGTGAGACTCCGTTCGATAGCGAGGAGCGTATCTTGGTCCCTTCTCCTAAGTGGCTACTTACGACTTAAAACCGGAAATGAGCGCTTTCGAGGTGAAAGATAATTGGTGGATGCTATCAATACGAAGAAATTCGATTTCATCGTAGTGAACTACGCCAACGGTGATATGGTAGGCCATACGGGGATCTACAAAGCGATCGAGAAAGCGGTTGTAACGATCGACGCTTGCTTGCACGATACGGTTGAGGCCGCTAAAGCCAACGACTATGAGGTAATCATCATTGCTGACCATGGTAATGCGGATCACGCCTTGAACGAGGATGGCACTCCGAATACGGCTCATTCCTTGAACCCTGTTCCATTCGTTTATGTGACAGCCAACAAGGACGCTAAAGTAGAGGATGGTATCTTGGCCGATGTGGCTCCTTCAATCCTTCATATCTTGGGCTTGAAACAGCCGAAGGAGATGACTGGTAAGTCATTGATTAAATAAGAGCTAGGCGCATCTTATGATCCAGATAGATGACACTTTAGTAAGTCTTGACGTTATCGAGCGTTATTTTTTATGTGATCTTTCCAAATGTAAGGGGGAATGCTGCGTGGAAGGAGATTCCGGCGCTCCATTAGAGGATTCGGAGTTGGCGAAGCTCCAGAAAGTATTGCCCATTATCTGGGATGATTTATCCCCGAAAGCTCAAGAGGTCATTCATAAGCAAGGCGTAGCTATATCGATGAGGAAGGCGATACGGTTACCTCTATCGTGAACGGCAAAGATTGTGTCTTTACCTGTTACGACGCCGATGGTACTTGTAAATGCGCTATCGAGAAAGCATACCGGAAGGTAAGACGGATTTCTATAAGCCTGTTTCTTGCCATCTTTACCCGATACGTGTCACTCAGTATCGGGATTTCAAGGCCGTGAACTATCATCGCTGGAGCGTTTGTAAGGCAGCGGAGATCTTAGGAAAGAAAGAGCAATTGCCGGTTTATAAGTTCCTCAAGGAGCCCTTGATCCGTAAGTTCGGCCAGGCTTGGTATAAGGCCTTGGAAGAGTGTGCGGAGGAATGGAAGAAGCAGCGTGAGGAGTAGCTTTTAGATCGTTTATAAATATAAAAAATCCCTTCAGTCTCTCCCTTTGATAACTATACGTTAAAAACGGATGGAGGCTGAAGGGATTTTGTTTTATAGTCGCTCTATTTCCTCAAGGGAAAGGCCGGTGCATTTTGGATGATAAGAGGGGTTATTCCCTCGGCTTTCATATTACGTGCCGTAGATTCTTTCCCTTTTTGCAGTCCTTCTTGCAATCCTTCTTGTAATCCTTTTTGCAATCCTTTTTCCATGCCTTCTTCCATCCTTTTTTCATGCCTTTCTCAACGGCGAAGTCCAAGGTGTTATAATAATCATTATACATCTTCCACTCCGCCTCGTACTGCGCTCGTTGTTTGGGGGTGAGGTTCGCCATGGATCCGATGCGTTCCAACCGCTCGAATATGGCCTTGCGTGCCTTGAAAGGCATTCTGTCTAATGTATCCATATGCTTTAGTACATAAATCCAACGTTCAAAATCTGTCTCGCATTCTTCCTCCTCTTTGTTGAATCGAGGAAGCTCAATATAGATCTGGCGGAACTTGGGTTGAATACCTGTCCGGTCTCTCGGTCCGCCAGCACGATGTCCCTTCGGAACTTTCCTTCGTTCCTGTTATTGTTTGGCCTGTTCTTCTCATCCAGCGTGAAGTTCAAGAAGAAGACACCGTACACGGCCGCCAGCTCATAGTCCCATGTTCCCTTTATCCCCTGTTCCACCACCGAGTGCGAGAGGTAATACAAGGCCCTGTCTTTGAAGTGGGGCTGTTCCCTGTTCTGCATCTCGATTATGATCCGCTCGCCTTTGTCGGTCTCGCAATGGATGTCAAAGATGACTTTCCTACCTTGCTCTGTCTCGGGCAATCGCTCATTGTTCATGATTCTCAAGTCCTTGATCGTATGCTCCCCTTCGAGGAGGTCGTTCAGGAACTCAATTAAAATGTCCTTGTCCATTTCCCTACCGAATATATGCTTGAAGCCGAAATCGGTGAAGGGATTGATAAATTTTCCCATAGTGTTTATAGGTTTTAGTGATTAATAATGAATAATAGTATAATAAGACGGGGCACCCTGTCTTCCGGTTGTAAAGATACTACTTTTTTAATAGGATAGGCTTCGTTTTAGCTTTTAAGAAAACACGTACGAGTTTTTTCGGAAACACGTACATGTTTTTCGAAAAACTCGTACGTGTTTTTTGAGAGGCATAATGTAACTACTTTAAATACCGGATCAGCCGATAAATCGTGGGGATAATTTTCTTGAATGTATATTCCACCAAGGGATAGTATGGCTAGGCACTACACGATCTGATCATTTCATATTCGTGAAGAGATCTTTTCACCTACGTGATACAATCGTTTCGCATAGGTGAAAAGATTGTATCACAACCGTGAAACGATTTCATGGGCAGATAGAGCAAGCTACTGCCGATAATGTTTGTATTAAATAGAAAGGCTCAACGGTAACAACTCTTCGTAGGCATCTCTGCGCTCCCTTTCACATCCTTCACAACATATCACTGACATAAAGCAAGTTGGCCGACGTGAAACGTGTGATAAACAAATTGAAGTGTAGATAAAAGTACATTGCGAGATTATCCTCACTATTTATCGGGTGAGCCTGAAAAAGTCGATTCTCCGGGAGTTAAGAATACAAAATGTCAAAGTGTTACTTTGATATAGATATACAATGTACGCATGTACATTAGTATATGATAGTAAAGTTTGTATGATTAATAAATGCTTTTCTAGTATAGAAACGACTAGTTTAAACGATCGGTTCTTTTAGTCATTTGCAAAGGTACGCGTTTCTTCGATACTTGCAACCCTTCCAGACGATTTTTTTATCGCTTATTCTCTTTCTTATCAATAGGATAGGTTATCCTTCACGAAACAAGCGATTCCTTCAACAAACCTCCCGTTTCGACGCTCAAAAAACGCAAGATTTAGACGATCGTTTAGACTAGTCGTTTTTAATGGCAAACGACGATTTTCAATTAGTCTAACAAGTTGATTATCTTAATAAACACTAGTATTAATATTAATTTATTTATTATGAACAAAAAGATTTCTACGCTTCTTGCCGGTGTAATGCTGGCATCTGCGTTCTCTGTCAATGCTGCGATGGAGAATGGCAAATCTTATTTGCTGAAGAGCGGAAGTAGTTATTTGTCCGCTGAGACAGATAAGACTTCTGCTGATTATGGCAAACTTGTGTACGGCTCACTTAACACTAGCGATTTGAATGAAGTTGTTGCCGGTACTTGGAAAGTTTCAACAAAGACTACTTCTGGAGCTGTTGTCTACACCTTCGTAAATAAGGTGACAGGAATGACATTGGCTGTTGATCCTACTTTGGCGAAAACCGCGACCAACGGTCTTTCTGGTGATGTGACATTAGGCAGTGGTACGGTTTCTGAATGGGCATTCGATGCTAGTAACCACATGTATTCTTACTTCAAATCGGACTCAATCGTTTTCTTTGATAATACGGGTGCCCTGAACAAAGGTAAGATTGCGGACTTGTCTGCTGCTTTGGCTGTTACAGAAGATGTAATAAGCACTCCTATTCCAATAAGTGCAGATGATTTAAATACATTGATGTGGTCTGTTGATTCTAAAGACAATTATTTTGCGTTGAATATGGACCCTGAAGTGTCAAAAGGCAAGGCGAATCATTGACAGCGACAGGACTTCAAGCGGTTAGTGCTGGTAGTGGTTATGTTCAATTGAAAGCTAAGGACAAAAAGGCGGATGACAAACAATTGTATGTAGTTGTCGATACGGCTTATTATGAAGGAACTGAGACTAGCGGTCAGTTGTTGAAATATACCTATGACGTATTAAACGCAGACAATCGCTTGACTGGTTCTTATAAGTTCAAGTTCACTTATAATGTGAAAGAAGACAAACTCTATGTTCAAGTAGCGGAAGTTGCGGATAAATTAGTGAAAGCATCGGGTCAAACTGACGAGCAGTTTGCGAAGGATATCAAAGACAATAATAATAATTCTTATTGGTCTAATCAAGGAAAACTGTAACGACAAGATCTGACAAGTACATCTACATGGCTAAATTGGACGGTACGAATGTGTTGACACTGAATACGAATGAGACGGATGGTGGTACTCCTACCTTTGCTTCACAGAATATTACGGTTAAGACTTCTGCTGACTATAGTAGCCTTACATTAACTACGATTCCTTCTGGTGTATACTTGATCCAGTATAAGGCTGGTGGTTCTTACAATACAGAAAAGGTAGGTTCTTATGTATTCGCTAATTTGGCTGGTTATTTCGGTTGGGCTGCTCAAGCTCGTAACCAAGAGTTCAAGCATATGCCGGCTGCTCAATGGGTAGTAGAGAAGAAAGGTACATCTTCTATTGCGCCGATCTCAATTACGAACCGTGAGTTCTCTGATGATAGCTATAAGACTTCTTATCAAATTCCTTCTGATATGCAATTATTCGCAGTAGAGGGTAGTGCTAATGAGGTATTCTATTTTAATGGAAACCAAAAGGATACGGTTAGCTTTATTAAAGTTGACGAGGATCTTGTAAAGGATGCTAAACTGGGATATAAGTATGTATCAGAAAATGAAGCTAAGGTTCAAACTTATCTGTTTAACTATTTGCATGGATTGGCATTAGATAAATATCTTAATGTTCCGTCAGGGAAGGATTCTATTGTACGTGTAGATGAGACTGGAGCTAAAGCAAGTTTCCGCTTACAAGTGGTTGTTAAAGACGATAAGTATGGTTATGGCGATGGTTTGGTAAGAAATGTTTACCGTATCACGGACGGAAAAGGCCGTTATTTGACTTATGACGGGACAACGAAGAAGTATATGATGAAGACTTATCCTACTGATTATTCTTGAAAGAGAATAATGATATCGAAGGAAAAGAATATTATACTTGGTTGAGGCTAATTGCTTAATACATCTATGACACAGGCGCAAGCACAGGCATGGTATCCAGAATGGTGTAAGGGTATGGCTGTCGCAGATGCAATGACTATCGAGGAGCAATATACTCCGGAGGAGGATCTGCTACTTATGTGACTGTTGGCGGAACCTCTTATTTGGCTTATCCGGGTTCTTCTGATATTGTTGCTGTAGCGATGTATGATAAAGACGGCCAACGATTGGTAGATGATAATAGTAAGGTAGACTACTATACTTATCAGAATGTTAATGGTAAGATTGCGTTGAAGAAGTAGGAGCTGCTCAATATGCCTCTAGAAATTACGCTTCAGTGAAGGTCTCTGTTGACGACAATACGTTGGATTTGACTCGTGGCTCTTTGGATGATAATTCTATAGCAATCAAGAGATTCGTACATCTGCTTTTGCCGTAGCATGGATGATTCTCCTTTGTATCGTCGCTTCAACAACGCCGCTCTAGGTGAGAATGTAAATGACGGTCCTGATAGCTTGACATTCGTTGAGAGCGTTCGTAATGAGTACTTAATGGATGAGTGGAACCCGAACTTGACTACGGAAACTGTTGATTACGCTGGTATCTGGAATAAGGATAAGGCTGAGGGTAAATTAGCGTTCCGTATTGATACGGCTTGGTTGAATCGTGGTCTTGGAAATATCAAACCTCAATATTTGATCTCCGTGGCTCGTGACGACCAAGAGGGTGTTGAGACAGTTCCTTGTACAGAGGCTGGTCCTCACGTTGACGCTAACGGTAACATTACAACAGATCCTTCTAAGTGTGTTCATGCTCAACATGGTCGTGCTGGCTTCGCTTATGGCAAATACTTGGTTAACTTCTCAGACTCTGCCCAAGCGTTCATCGATAGAGAGGCTAAGGTTAATCCTTATATGTTCACAACGAATTCTAGTGCTAATAGCAGCTATACCCGTGTAGGTTTTGTTAAGGCTATCCATGCTGGTGACAGCTTGTTCGTATTGACAAATGGTTTCGAGAATGTAGAACCGGCTAAGTTAGATACGGCGACAATCATCGCTAACTATAAGAAAGCTAAGCTGGAAAACTTCATCGTAGACTTGGTTGGTGACAAACATAAGAATGTAACTTGGTCATTCCGTTATATTAACCCGGATAAGGCTGGTGCCGTAACAGAAGAAGGTGCAGAGAACGCATTCTTGTTCGAGTCTAATGTTTATGGCGAGAAAGATCAAAATTATAGAACCGTAAATGGTGACGCTGATCGTGCTATCGCTCCGACATATGCTGCCGCATGGTTGAAAATGCATAATGGTTGTTTGGTACTGACAGATATCAATTCACAGTTCTCTTCCGCAAAGACCAATGGTGATGGCGCATTAATCTTTAATGTCGCTCAGAAGGATGAAGAAGATATGGTTACATCTAATGATAACATCAACAATGTTGAAGGTGTATCTGTAGTAGCTGGTAATGGTACTGTAACTATCCAAGGCGCCGCTGGTAAATCAGTAGTTATTTCTAACATCTTAGGTAAGGTAGTCGCTGAGACGGTTCTTACATCTGATAACGCAACAATTACCGTACCTGCCGGTATCGTAGCTGTAGCTGTTGATGGTGAGGAAGCTGTTAAAGTGGTTGTTAAATAATTAAACAAATAGATAGGTCAAGAGATGGGGATTCCCCCATCTCTTCCTTTAAGAAGATATTTATAATTCTGAAATTCCCGTGTGGAGATAGATTCTTCAAGTACACCGCGATGGTAGAACATGCGGGAGTATTAATACTAAAGTAATAAATTAAAAGCTCAGGTCACGAGAACTTCTGTGAAGAAATGTCGTGACCTTTTTTTGTACTCTTAAATCTCGTGCTATGCTTATATCTACTCAAGAAACATTGATCTATAAATCAATTAGTCCGGAAGACATTTATTGTTATACTCCCGGAATCACCGTGACTTCGACGGGACGCTTGGTCGTGACTTTCGACTTGGGCGGCAAGGGGGTAAAAGAAATCTATGCTTCTTCGCAGCTGTATACGGAAAGGACAAGACGGTTCGGTATCGGTAAGATTTTTGTATCGGACGACCAAGGCGCTAGTTGGTGTTTTATCTCGGATTTTAATTTTTGGCATGCCCGCCTTTTTGTATAGGGGAAAAGATATATATCATAGGAAACGCAGGCGATTTATGTATTATATGCTCGGAAGATGATGGGAATACGTGGAGCGTTCCCTCGTTTCTCTCCCAAGGTGAGAAATGGCATTCTTCTGCCTGTAATGTTCTTTTCGCTAACGAGCGGGTTTACTTGGCGATGGAACAGCGTTTTTATAACTCGGAGATAGAAGGCTGGAATGTGGCGGGTTTGAGCCCTACCTTGCTATCTTGCTATATTCACGATGATTTACTGGATGCGTCTTCTTGGCGACGTTCCGATCCTTTTGTTTTCAGGGATAAAGTACATTTCCCGGAAGGGTTGGCATTCCTTTTTACGAGTCATTGACCAATAAGCCGCTAGAATTGGCTCCCGGTCGTTTTAATGCGCCCACTGGATGGCTGGAGGCTCAAGTGGTTCAAATAAAGGATAAACATCATATTTGGTATGATCCGGAAGGGAAAACGTTCCATATGTTTCTTCGTGCGCATACCGGAGGGATTGGATACGCTTGTTTATTAAAAGTGAGGGAAGATAAGAACGGCCAGATGGTAACCGGCTTTCAAGAGACTCCTTCCGGACAGACCTTGCTTTTCTTGCCCTTTCCCGGTGGCCATTTGAAATTCTTTATAGTGTATGATGAGATATCCCGGTTGTATTGGATGGCATCCAATCAATCTTTCGATTCTATGCGGACGATAAGCTCATTACCTGAGACTTCCCGGTATGGACTCCCGAATAATGAGAGGCATCGTTTACAATTATTATTCTCGAAGAATTGTGTGGACTGGTGTATGGCTGGGATGATCGCTTGCCAAGGGAATGAATTATATTCAAGAAATTATCCTTCGTTATGTATCGTAGGTGAGGATATGCACGTGGTTTGCCGTGCGGCGGATGATCATACAAAGGACCCTCAATACTCTGATTGTATTACATATTATAAAATTAAACGGTTTAGAATGTTAATCTATTAAATGAAGTGATTATGGAAAAAGTACTGATTGTAATACCGGCTCGATATGGTTCAAGCCGGTTGCCGGGTAAGCCTTTGGTTAAGATTAAAGGTATAGAGATGATAAAACGGGTCTCGGATATAGCGGATTTTGTATGTCGCAAAAATGAGTCTTGTTCTTATTTGGTAGCTACGGATGATGAGCGCATCGTCTTGTTTTGCGAATCCCGGGAGATTCCGGTGATGATGACTTCCACGAATTGTAAAAGTGGTACGGAACGTTGCTATGAGGCGGTAAGGAAACAGGACACCAATCCCGGACTGATAATAAATCTGCAAGGCGATAATCCACGTGTCCTCCTTGGATATTGCAAGATCTGATCGATACATGGAGAAAGGAGAAGGCGGATGTCCTTACCGCCTCGGTCTTGTTGGGATGGAGCGAATACGATCAATTACTGGCGATGAAAAAGGAAACCCCTTATTCCGGCACGACGGTATTGGTGGATCGGCTGGGATATGCCTTAGCTTTCTCGAAACAAACCATACCCGCTATCCGTAAGGAGGATCAGGCTAGGGATCTTTTGCCTAAAAGCCTGTCAGGCGGCATGTGGGTTTATATGCGTATAGCGGTCGAGCCTTCGAGTCTTATTTCTCATTACCTCCGTCTGTGTATGAACGCTCTTATATAGAAGGATTGGAACAGATGCGTTTCTTAGAGAATGGCATCAAAATGAGGGTCGTAGACGTTGATTATCGGGGACGTGAGACAACAAGCGGGGTTGATTCCCCGGAAGATGTCAAACGGGTTGAGGAAATACTTGAGAAATATGGAGAGTTCGATCTTTCGTGACTTAGATGGAATCGTAGATTCTATTTTATTTCCTTACCATACTTTGGAGGAAGTTCTACCTCCTGGCTGTGAGGCTGGTCCGGTATGGATGGAATTGCCTGTTGGGTAGACAGCCAAAGGTGGATATACGGGCATCGGAATCACCCTTATTCTTGAATATATGTGGTATACCCGCATCCGGTAAATCGTATTGGGCGGAGGAATGGCTATCAGAGAATGGACCTTGTTTGCATATCGCTTTCGACGCTATCATGGAGGCATTATCCGGGTATCAAGCGGATTACTCGCTAGATAGGGAGAATGCGTTCTTACGTTGGGAACTTCCTGCTCGTTTTTTAGGTTACCGTCTTCTTTTGTTGGGATTGAGGAATGGGTGGCCTATTTTATTTGAACATAGTAATGCATTGAGAGAACATGTGGATTTGTATAAGAAGATAAAGAGTCTTGGATATCGGATTCATATGGTGTGCATCGATGCGACACCAGAAATGGTTATCAAAAGATTGGCTCGGAGGAATCGTTTTTTCCCGGAGGAGCAAGTAAAAAACGTTGGGATTGCTTGATAGATTTGTTACCTGAATATCAAAAATAGTAGATGACTTTAAATTAATACAACCATGGAAAAATGTAGAAAACTTGTGATCGTACGGCATGGTAATACGTTTCGTGCGGGAGAGACTCCGACTCGGGTTGGAGCTAGACTGATTTGCCTCTGGTAGAGGAGGAACGAGCTAGATCTGCGGGACGTTATTTACGTGAAAAGGGGATTGTGATTGACAAGGTGATTTCGGCCCCCTTAAAACGTACATTGGAGACCGCTAACTATATCTTGGAGGAAATGAATGTGGATTTGCCTATCATTCAAGACTTACGTCTTAAAGAGATTGATTATGGGCCGGATGAGAATATGGTAGAAGATCATGTAATAAAACGTTGGGATCTCTCTATTTAGAAAAGGAGGGAATGGAGCGGAAAGACCTAACAGAAGATCGGAATCGTGGAGAGGGGACTTTCCGTGATCGCCCAATGGAATGAGAAGGCCGTGGTACCGTTAGGATGGAACGTAGATGTAGAGAAACTGATAAGCGGTTGGCTGGATTTGGCGGCTAGTATACCTGATGGTGAGACTTGGCTGCTAGTATCTTCCAATGGAGTGATGCGTTTCTCCCCCTATATTCTGGGGAATTATGAGGATTTCTGTGCGACTCATGATATTAAGGTTCCGACAGGTGGGGTTTGTATATTCGATTGTGTGGGTGATCATTGGAGGTGTACGGATTGGGGAATAAAGGCTTATAAACTTTTTAAATGATAAATCATGGAAGATATATGGAATATAACAGCTTTGGTAGTTAGTGTATTAAGTGTGCTTTTGTCTCTTTATGCTTTAAGACAGGCTACCACTAAAAATACCTCGGATATGTATCTGTTCTTTATCTCGCAATATGCGAAGGAGGACATGAAATTGGCTTTACGTAAATTGAAAGATATAAAGCGGGGGGTATATCGGTTGGAACAATGGGAGAGTGATATGAAAAATAATTTGCCGAAAGCCTTTGAGTATGACGAGGCGAGACGTTTGGTGAAATATTTTTATGATACTTTAGCCTATATGAAGTTGGAGAAACTAATAGAGGCTCGTTTTGTAAGATTGATTTGCTTGAAGAAAGGGGCATGGCTTTATCTGGACACAGTCGAAGCCATGGAAAAATTTTTTGACAGTGGCTATGATAAAAAGCCATATGCGGTTATTCGGGATGTATGCGAAAATTTACGAAAGGAAGGGTGTTGTCCTCCTTAGTTCATTATTTTCGGCTTTTGGTGATTTAATAAAGCCTTGATCGAAGAAACGATCGGGGCTTTTATATTTATTTCTTAATTTGCCATGACAATATTCCGCAAGTCGAAACCGAATTGAATATACTCATCCTCAGTGATTTGCCTCTCTGTTGTCAGGATGATTAACGCATGCCCTCGATAGTTGTTTCTGTAAGGGGGATGGAAATGGTTGTAACGGTTTTCGAAGAAGCCGCATTTTTTAATAGAACTTAATCGCTTGGAGGAAATTTCATCCGTAATAGGATCGATCTCTAATAAGATGATCTTATTCAGGCGTTTATTAAAATCCTCCAGCAATAAACCGCCGTATCCTTGTCCCCTAAAGTTCTCATGAATGGCGAAATGTTCGATATATACATAGGTGCTAAAATCCAGTATGAGATAAAGCCGATAAAGAGGTTATCTTTCAGATAAACCACTAGATGATAGTTGGGAGATTGGAAGGCCTGTTCTTGTTGTTCTTCTGTTCGTTGCTCAAATAGAGGGAAACTTGCCGTATATATTTGCTCAAAGGTAGGATAGAGAGGATCTTGCTTTCGCGTTATTTCTAGTATGTCCATATGACTTCGCTTTATTTTTGATGCGAAAATAATAATCTAAAAACATTGTCATGTCATATTAAAGCTTTATTTTTGGATGATCTTATAATTAAGATATTGTATACGATGATAGCGTGGTTTCGTTATATATGTTTAATTGTTAGCCTTATAATCACTATGCCGGAATTACTTTCGGCACAACGTCTGGTTTCTCAACGTCAAGAGGATGTGGAGGCCGGTCTTTTATATAACGAGAGCGTCTACATCCTATCTAATTATTCTTGTCTATCCTCCAATTCCCCGGAAAAACTTTCTTTGGACGAGTTGTTGCGGAAGCAGATCGAAGGCTTTTATTTCTATTTGAAGCGGGATACGGAGACAAATGTATTGTTACTAAGGAAACCTGATGGTACGTTTACCCCTTTTAGTGAGTCATTGGAAGCCATTAAGACGGCCTTGGATGCGGACTCCACTAAGGTTATGACGCTTTTCCTTGATTTCTATGTAGAGACGGAGCTGGAATCCTCTTTTAAGGAAATAGGCTTGATGGAGTATGTACTTGAGTATGATACGAAAAAACGATGGCCATCCCTGAAGGATATGTTGAGTTCCGGAAAGCGACTGGTCGTTTTCGAGGTTCAGAAACATTTGAACAGTCCTTCATGGTTGCATAATATGAGGGATTTCGTGGAGCATACGGACGCTGATTGGGGCAACCAACCGGAAGGGGTTGAGAGTTTTGATGAGCGGCTGAAAAAGAATTTGTCTTTATTTACCGGATATAAGTTCTTGGAGACTTCCCGGGGGAATAGCAATGATATCTCGGCTTTAGCCCGGCAGACGCCCTATTTAATTGAATCGTTTAAAAGAGCGTGGATCCGGGATGGAAGGGTTCCCAATTTTATCTTGGTAGATAAGTATTACGCGTGGTTGGATGTCTCGTTGGTTACTTTTCGGAATTTCGATATCATCTACGGTGCGGTTACGAATAACAATGAGCTGCTTAACTACGTGAATTGGGATGGGATGTCTAATTATACGACGGGTAAATATTGCTTTCCGCTAGAGCCCGGGGCCGAGTTGATGCTTTCCCCGATCTCTCCGGGCTATAGGATAGAGCCGGCTACGGTTTATGTCTCCGGTACCCAAAGGAAGGCTTTCGCTAGCGATTTTAAGGCTAGACCTTTGCGGATTGACGAGGATATAGAGATTTATTTACCGTTTGAGGGCGATGAGAAAGATGGTTCGTCCAATCATAATCTCACGGTATCTAGGAATGTCGAGTTTATTCAGGACCCTATACGGGGACAGGTCGCTTCCTTGGAGAATCAGGCCCGTGTGGATTTACCGACCGCTTCGGAACTTCATATGCGGGATCATGATTTCACTGTCGGCGTTTGGTTGAAAATACCTAAGTACCTGCCGGAGAAGGAGGATTATTGTATTCTGGGAGCTAAGAACAGTACTTATCAACAAGCGTTGCATCTGTTGATACGGAACCGGAAACCGTATATGGGATTCTTTAACAACGATCTGGTTGGTAACACGGAGATCGAGCCGGGCAAATGGTACAATGTCGTATGGCGGTATAATAAAAGGAATGGGGAGCAGGCTATATTCGTGAATGGAAAACTGGACGCGATCTCTTTTGATCGTCCGGCTTATCTGGGTAGTGATAGCTTATATGTCGGTTTCGTGAATTTCAGCCAGTCCTCGAACTTCGTGGGTGTGTGGATAATCTTTGTATTTGGTCTCGTGTGTTGAGCGATAAGGAGATATTGGGATTGAGCAACCAGTTATTAGATTTACATATATCGAATGCGATTACTTGGTTGGATATCCTTGGAATTGGGTTGATTTTGATGGCTCTGGTCTCGATAGCTTATCTAGGCTATCGGAAGGTGAAAGAAAAGCAAGGCAGGATGAGCTGATGCGGGAACGGTCGCGGAGGAGGGAATCGAGGAAGGAATCGAGGAGCCGGATCGTTCTTCGCGAGAGATGCCGGAGGAGATTGAGGAGGTTCCGGTTCTGCGCAATTATATCCGATTGTTTGGAGAGTTCTATGTGTTGGACCGGGATGGAAATGATATAACCTCTCTATTTACCCCAAAATTAAAACAGCTGTTTATCTTGATTATGCTTCACTCTTCCCGTGGAGGTTTCGGGATATCGAGCAAGGACTTGACACGGATGATTTGGGGGAATGACAACCCCTCGAAAAGTACGAAGAGCCTTCGAAGCGTATCTATATTGAAACTCCGGAAGATATTGGAACGTATCGATACGGTCGAGGTTCTATTTAACGCGAATCGATATATTCTCCAGCTTTCGGAAGATGTCTATTGCGATTATTTGGCTTGTTTGGATTGGCTGAAAGATAAACGGGTACGGACTCAGCCGGACTTTGAATATTTCTATGATATTATCAGCAAAGGAGAAGTGTTCAAAGGGGAATCGTTTGATTGGATGGATGATTTTAAAAGTTATATCTGTAATAGTACGGTGGATGTCTTGTCTCGCTTTATCGACACTTACTCGATCGAGGATGAGGCGGATCGGGTGATCCAGATAGCAGACCAGATCCTTCTGAACGATCCTTGCAACGAGGAGGCTTTGCTCTATAAGATCAAAGCTTGATTTACCAGAACAACTTTAAATTGGCCCGTTATGTGTACGACCGCTTTTGCGCTTTATACCAAGAGATGTATGGCGAGGCTTTCCCCTCTTCTTTTGAGCAGGTCGTACCGTCTCCGCTGATGAGTCAGCAATCTCCCCAGTAAGTATTATAGTGTGCCTGCTCATTGGCAGGACTGTGCCATTGCTATTGTCACACCTGTGCCATCGTTGTGGCAAGACCGTGCCACCGTTATGGCATGCCTGTGCCATCCGTGTGGCACTCCTCTGCCATTACAGTGGCAAATGTATGCGCCCCACTGATAGCGATCCTTCGAATAGAGAGGCAGGTGCTATGCCTCTGACTTATCGAAGATTTTTATAAATATTTCTTGATTTATTTATATTGCTGTTATTATGTGAATTATGCTTTGTGCTGATATGAAATTAGCCTTAAATTAGCCTAGGTTAATGTCTTGTTTAGCGTTCGTTAACTCATGGTTTACTGCTCATCCCTATATTCG
>ENA-OQAS01000730-OQAS01000730.1-human-gut-metagenome-genome-assembly--contig:-NODE-730-length-16927-cov-2.216845_pt1 | contig 16927 bp, 19 predicted proteins | sample MGYA00242733_ERZ504523 | MGnify/ENA primary metagenome ERZ504523 (study PRJEB26092, sample SAMD00036239) | human gut metagenome | host: Homo sapiens | study: EMG produced TPA metagenomics assembly of... | reverse complement strand
GTATGAAGCGAATGATCGCATATTTTTGGAGCCTCAAAATATCCCCTTGGATGTTTATTACGATGATGAAGATTTGGCAGTTATAAATAAACAGGCAGGACTAATTTGCCATCCTTCTCTGGGGCATCCCGATGGAACGCTTTCGAATGCCTTAATCGCGCGGTATGGACGCGATAATCTCGCGCATATTCAAGGAGATGATCGTCCAGGCATTGTCCATCGTTTGGATGGTGATACCAGTGGACTTATGCTTATTGCAAAAAACGACGAAGTGGGTTTTGAACTTCAAGATGAAATTCGCTCTCGAAATGTAAACAGACGATATTTATGCTTGGTTCATGGCAATATCGCAAGTGATACGGGGCTGATTGACGCACCTATTTTCCGCAGTGACAAAAATCGCTTGCGCATGCAGGTTTCAGACAAACCACAGGCACGTTCCTCGGTGACAACCTTTAAGGTTCTAGAGCGTTTTGAATCGGGAAACAAGGATAATGGTTTCTCCCTTATTGAGTGTAAATTGTATTCAGGACGTACGCACCAGATTCGTGTCCATATGGAATATATTAAGCATTGGTGTGTGGGTGATCCCACCTACGGAACGCCAGGTAAAGCGGACAATCTGGGTCTTCATAGGCAATTTTTGTATTCCTATTTCATTGAGTTTACTCACCCTAAAACTCAACAGACCCTTAACTTCCTTGCACCTTTCCCAGAGGATTTGCGTGAGGTAATGCATAAGTTACGTGATCGACGCATCGGTTTGACGGATGCAGGTCGTGAAGTGCTGAAACAGTATTGCGAGCAGGGTAGAGGTGTGGCAGAAATGTTAGGCGACACCGCAGTTGAATCATTTAGTCATCTCTGAGATTCTTCGAAATCAGAGTTTAATTCGATAGAAAAACAACCCTTTGAAGGCTTGATTAAACGGTTAATAAAGCCCTTCAGAGTTGACCTATATATGGTACAGCCACTTTTAAAACCCCTAATCAATAGATATACTTTAAGAATAAATTGAATCTCCCATAGAATAAGGTGATGGGGTATGGCTGCCAACAAAAATTCGAAGTTGAAGCTTCTTTGCATCCAGCGGATGTTGGAAGAGGAAACAGATGCTGACCATGGTCTGTCAATGGCAGAAATCATTCAACGCTTAGCGGAAGAAGGAATAGCTGCAGAGCGAAAAAGTATTTACCGTGATCTTGAGATACTTCGCGAATTTGGGCTGGATATTAAAACATATCAGCGCAACCCAGTTGAGTATGCGATTGAGCATCGGGATTTTACGCTATCGGAATTAATGCTGATGGTTGATGCGGTTGCTTCGAGTAAGTTCTTAACGGTACGCCAAGCTAATATTTTGCTTGCAAATATCAAATCTTTGGCAAGTTTAAGTCAGCAGGAAAACTTGACCGTAGCATTCACGTTGAGGGAAGAATCCGCTCAAAAACAGAGTGTGTTTTCGAAGCGGTTGATATTATCCATAGCGCTATTCGAAAACGAAAAAAGATCACTTTTCAATATCTTCATTACGGAATCGACGGAAAACGTCATCCAGCACATGGAGGTAGACGGTATGTTGTGACGCCTGTTGGAGTTTCCTATGATGGCGGTTACTACTATGTAACGTGCTGGAGCGATACGCATGGAAGGTTTAATGAATATCGTATTGACCGAATGGATCACTTGGCTATTAGCACCGAAGATGCAACGAGAAACGAATCGATTGCTCAATTTTCTTTCAATAAGAACACGTATGAATATTTTGGTCGATTCGATGGGCCCCAAACGGTAGCTTTGTTAGCTGTTCAAGATGATAAGGTCGAAATCATCACTGATCGCTTTGGTTCCCATGCTGAATTAATTCCTGAGGGTGCTTATGCAAAGGCAAAGGTTTCTGTTAGAGTGAGCCCGCAATTCTTTGGCTGGATTGCGGGCCTTGATGGAGCGGTACGCATTATTGGTCCTCAAAACTTAGTTGATGACTATAAAGCGTATCTACAATCGCTGATTGACGGATGCTAGACACTAGACACTAGATGCTAGACACATAGAGTTATTGCTCCTTGTTTATTAATGAAGGTGTAGGTGCGTCCGTCATTGAGTGAAAGATTAAAGAGACAACGTTGTGAATTTATTTTTTCACAAGGCGACTCTTCAGTGGTTTTCGTAATCGAGAGCATATGAATGCTTTGTACTTGCTTTCCAACGAGCCCCTTTATCCTGCGATAGGCAAGCCAGTGAAGACATGAGTTTTCATTGGCTTGTTTGTTTTCGGCTGAATTATTTCTTGCTTCATAAACAGGAGCATTTGTGTCGAGATATCCTGTCCACACATTTATATTCTCGTTGTCGTGATGGGGAGCAAGAACAACATCAATGGTTTCGAATCGCAATAAGAGGGGCGCTTCATTGACCCATCTGCCGTCATATCCTTCCCAGATACGTTGGATATCTACTAGGTAAGTTCCAGGCAGCCTTTTGAAGATTCGCTCATTCCAAACATCGGTGGTTTTATCGGCGCTTCTGTTGAATGAATTACCGAGAATTAAATGTCCATTTTCATAAAATGGACCACTGTTTAGAGCACTAATGAAAGTTCGTTTGTGGGGAAGGATTGGTTCAGGGCAGGATAGTGCATTAAGGGCATTATTGAGATTTTGAGGAATAGGTATGTTGTCTGGGATGGTAGCTGCATTATTTGTGTTGCCGTAGAGCATTTTCATGGGAGATTCTTTAAGAGCAAACATACCGTACTCCTTTCTGGTAGAAGAGCTGCCTTTTTGTGGCGGCATCTATTTTTTTGGTTGAGTTTTATTGCTGCTTTAGCTGTAGTCTAGAAAAATAAGGACTTATAGCTGTCCAATAATAGGGACACCCTATTCTTTACCCCTTTATCTCTAAGTCGATAACGTTTACAAACGGTTTGACAGTTATGCCAACGTAAAGGCCAATGCTTGGTTACAATGAATGCTTGAAAAGACGAAGGAGGCTTTGCGTGCAGAGTGGTGTGTTTGCATGGTAAATCAGGCAACTCAAGAATCAATAAATAAAACAGCAGCAACTCTCGATAGGTTAGAGCCCGGAAAAGATGCGGTGATATCGGCAGTTAAGTGTACCGACGTTTCGCTCCGTAAGCATATTTTAGATATGGGTCTCACTCCGGGGACGGAGGTTATGTTAGTAAAGCGAGCGCCTATGGGCGATCCGCTTGAGCTGAGACTTCGTGGTTATGAGCTTACCTTGCGCAATGACGATGCATCGTTTATCGAGCTTGAAAATGTCCACGATGCGCACAATATTCCTCGTCCTAATCCTAAGCTTTCTTCGAGCCCTCATCCTGGTACGGGTGAGGCGGGCATATTTCATCCTCGAGGAGAGGGTCATCCGCTGCCTGCCAACAAGACTCTTACCTTGCATTGGCGGGTAATCAGAATTGCGGTAAAACAACACTGTTTAATCAGCTTACTGGCTCTAATCAACATGTTGGCAATTTTCCTGGTGTTACGGTAGGAAGAAAAGACGGGGTTATTCGCGGACATGAGAATACCTTGATTACAGATCTTCCTGGTATCTATTCTCTTTCCCCTTACACGGGAGAGGAGGTAGTTACGCGAGAGTTTATTCTTCAGGAAAAACCCAATGCAATATCAATATTGTTGACGCTACCAATATTGAGCGTAATTTGTACCTCACCTTGCAGCTTATGGAATTGGATATTCCTATGGTACTGGCGCTTAACATGATGGATGAAGTAGCAGCAAATGGGGATCAATCGATATTAATGGTCTTGAACGTCAGCTAGGCATTCCTGTTGTTCCCATTTCGGCTGCTAAGAATGAAGGCATTACTGAATTAGTCGAACATGCACTTCATATTGCGCGCTATCAAGAACGGCCTGGGCGTTGGATTTTTGTCCGGCAGATGGACCCGATAAAGGAGCACTTCATCGTTGTATTCATGGGATTTCCCGTTTGATCGAAGACCATGCCCAACGAGCGGGTATTCCTCTTCGTTTTGCCGCTACGAAGCTTGTTGAAGATGATAATCTCGTCCGCGATGCTTTAGGGTTGGACATAAACGAAAAAGATGCCATTGAACATGTGGTTTCTCAAATGGAAGAAGAATCGGGTAGCGATCGCATGGCTGCTCTTGCTGATATGCGATTCAGTTTTATCGAAACCGTATGTGCTTCAACAGTAGTAAAGCCTCATGAAAGTAAGGAACATAAACGCAGCCAAGCAGCTGATCGCATTTTGACCGGTAAATATACAGCGTTGCCTGTATTTATAGGCATAATGGCAGTGGTATTTTGGCTTACCTTTGGTGTCTTAGGTCAAGGCTTATCTGACTTATTGGAACAAGGTATCGGATGGTTAACTGAGCTTGTTGATCAAGACTTACCTTATGGGAGGTAAATCCAGTAGTTCATTCCCTTATTATTGATGGGGTGTTTGCGGGAGTGGGAAGCGTTTTAAGCTTCCTGCCTATTATCGTAGTACTGTTCTTTTTCCTGTCCTTATTGGAAGATTCAGGATATATGGCACGTGTTGCTTTCGTGATGGATAAGCTACTTCGAAAACTCGGTCTTTCTGGGCGTAGCTTTGTACCGATGCTCATTGGGTTTGGATGTTCGGTTCCTGCCATTATGGCAACGCGTACGTTGCCGTCTGAGCGGGACCGTACCATGACCGTAATGCTCACTCCCTTTATGAGCTGTTCGGCTAAATTACCTATTTATGCGCTTTTTACGGCAGCATTTTTTCCCGAACAAGGGGCCTTAGTAATGATCGTGCTTTACCTGCTCGGTATGGTAATTGGCGTTTTAGTAGCTTTAATTCTCAAGCATACTATGTTTAAAGGTGAACCTGTTCCTTTCGTAATGGAACTACCCAACTATCGTCTTCCCTCAATGGGCAATATGCTTCGTTTAGTTTGGGAAAAAGCTAAAGATTTCCTTACTCGTGCGTTTACTATTATCTTCCTTGCTTCAGTGGTAATTTGGTTTTGCAGACCTTCGATATCCGTTTTAATGTAGTTGCTGATTCTGCTGATAGCTTATTAGCGTTATTAGGTGGTCTCATCGCTCCTATCTTTATGCCACTTGGTTTTGGAGATTGGCAGGCATCAACGGCATTGATTACGGGATTTGCGGCAAAAGAAAGCGTCGTGAGCACTCTCACGGTTCTTTTGGGTGGATCGCGTGCTGCCCTAGCAAGTATGTTTACTCCTTTGACTGCTTTTACGTTTTTGGTCTTTGCCCTTTTATATACACCGTGTGTTGCTGCTATTGCTGCGGTAAGAAACGAACTAGGCGGCAAGCGTGCTATTGGAGTAGTAATTATGCAATGCGTGGTTGCTGGGTAGTGGCGTTTATTGTTCACGCTATCGGTCTTGCTCTTGGCTTGGGTTAGTGTGCGCCTTGTGCTGCTCTTTTGTATCCGTGTAAATGGCAAGCATGACACGGGTGAGGGAGTTCTTATAAAAAGAGACTGCCTGATTGAGGAGAGTTTTGTCCGTGAGCTTTTAAGTGCTCTTTGTATTTCTGATAATTTGACTCGCAAGGGAGCAAATCATAGGGCATACAGCGCTTGATCATGTAGAAGAGTGCTAACAAGGGAAAGGCAACAAAGCTTACTTGCAGCGCTCCTGCGATCACCACAAGCCGTAATCCGTAAATACCATTCGCAGTAATTCCGGACCGAGGCGCTGTCTCAAAGGACATTCGAACAAACTTCCCTCCTAACGTGCTGCCATGATGCAACCAAGGAAATACTCCTTGAGTGAAAAGGAAGGCAAGACAACCTACTACAAATGAAACGTTTGTTGCTGCAGTTACTCCGTTGCTGCTATCAAATCCAAGAAGGGCAAAGGCAACTTGCACTCCGACCCCTGCTGCAGTGGAAAGCGCAACAACAAAGGTCATATCGAGGCAAAATGCTACAACGCGCCGAACGAAGCCTGGATTATGGGTAAGCGTTTTTTCCTGAACTATTCGGGATGGTAGTACTTTTTCGGAGGCAAGATAGAGTGCCCATCCCAGTGCAGTACCTGAAGTATTCCAGAGAAGATCGCATACATCAAAAGTGCGATAGGAATAGGGGTAGAGGAAGAAGAGTCCCGTTAATTGTGCTATTTCAATAAGGAGGGAAATAACTAGTCCTAAAAAGAGGGAGTGGAATAAAGGTGCACGGAGTAATCTTCCTGCTATAAAACCAAGCGGAACAAAGAAAGCTATGTTGGCGATAATTTGAGGTATGGCTCCGATACCATCTTTTGCAAGATCGTTCACAAAACCAAAAGGATTTAGCTGTGGGGCAATACCGTAGGTAATGCCTAGCCCACTTTCACCTGAGGGAAGAGGATAAAGGGTAAAACAAACAAGTGAAAGGGCATAAAGAACCGAAAGATAAGCACCTATAACCGTGTTAAGGTGCATTCGTCCATCGCGATGGTACAGAAGTGCGATTAGGGCACGCTCATAACACCAGAGGCGAGTGGCCATAACGCTAAGGCAACGATGAAATTATCGCTGTAATTATTGATAAAATGTGCAATCAGTTCCATGATCTTGCTCCCCGCCTTTTTAAACTTTGCTCACTTTTAATTATTCAAATGAACCTGTCAGCAACCTGACAGGTCGCTAAAGCTTTCTCAACAATTGAAGGGGAAGTGAAACGTGGTGGGATTTAGCAATATGCGATAAGCCACACGAAGGGTGGTCTTTTGTTTGCGCATATCAAGTGATAATTCTGTTTAAACTTTAGTCTGAAGCGCGCATCTTTCAAGAAAGTTAGCTGTTTGCAATGGGTACACTAAAACCATCTATGCGCTAGTTTTTCAAGGATTTGGAATGGATATTCGTCAACTTACCTATTTTGTTTCGACGTACGAACATAATTCTTTTTCGGCTGCTGCAAAGGAATGCTGTGTTACGGTACAGACTATTTCTAAAGCAATTAGTAACTTGGAACAAGATCTTAATAATGAGCTGTTGTTTGTTCGGAAAAATAATGGCGTAATTCCAACAGAGTTTGGTAGAGCGTTTTATCCAAAGGCAGTCGATGCTTTAAAATCATTTGATTCGGCAGCGAGCTATATTGATGAATATCATGAACAGCGGCAACCTCGTGAAGTTCTAACAATTAAGCTTTGTGTTCCAGACTTTCCGCGTAGCAGATCTATTTGTGCGAATATCGATAAGCTGTTACAGGTTGTTACTCGAGATATAAAAGTGGAAACTCAGATTGCCACCTTTCCTCAAGGGATTAAAGCACTCGATAGTCTTGAAGCAGATATGCTGGTTACTCTTGGCGAACCCGATACAAATGCTTATGATGTGGTTCGAGTGGGAGTAATGCCTACTGCTGCAGTTGTTACCGAAAATCACCCTTCGCTTAAGCGAGAATATGTTACACGCGAAGATCTAGAATCATTCCCTGTGATTTATGCAAACGATTTCGACATGGATCGGTCTGGTTCAATCGTTAATATGTATAAATCAGGGGGTATGATATTCATTTGCATAAACCAAAAAATCCCTTCTCTTTTGCATTTACGCTTGTTAAAGATAAAGCCATGTGTTTAGTAATAGGAATTCCTGCTATTGTTCCAGAGGGACTGGGATTGGTTATGAAACAAATTGACCCAAACGATATGCTCCCGGTTCCTATTTGCCTGATTACAAGAAAAGGTTCTAAGCCTCAGGGTTATAAGGCAGTTGAAACTTTCCTTCTCAATGATGGTCTCATGAAGGGATTTTCATCGTTTAAATAAGCCAGTATCTTTTTATGAAAAGAGGATATTTTAGGGTTTGGTTTGCTGCGGCTATTTACAGGTAATGGCGCGTAGTATCTTGCGTGGTTCGTATACAATAGAGAAGGTTTGTGCCCTTGATGTGTTCTGTTGTATAGAATTATGCGTAATCGGACACGATGCGATTGTTTAGAAAATCCATCTTGCAGGCAAGGGCAAAGTCACTTTGTGATACTGGCAAGTGAGGTATGTAATGTCTGAAACTTCTGAAGATAAACGTGCTCCTTTTGGATACTGTACCCAGTGCGGAGAACCTTTACAGGCAAATGCGAAGTTTTGCGTTCATTGCGGTGCTCCTACTACAGACGATCAGGATAATAATGAAAGCAATTCTGATGAAGCTCTGCCAAACTCAAATGATCCCTCACCTGATTTAGCTGAGAAGATTATGACTGAAGGAAATAGCGAGGATGGGGCAACCAATAAGATTTCTGCAGATGAAGTTATTGCTGCTGAGCAGGCAGCTGAGCGCTCCGTTGAAGAGACAAGTCGCATTTCTTCGGTAGCTGATTCTCCTACCGTGCCTCAGTCTGGATTGATTCAAGATGAGGCCACTGCACGTATACCAATCTCAGATCAACCAACCTTGCAGTATCAGGCTGGTCAGGCGAGCCGATCACCTTTTACTCCTGGCGATACTGCAGAACTTCCCGTGGCGGAAACTCTACGACAGACAGCTCATCAAGGGGTTTCTTTTTCTGCTGAAGATCCAAAGGCTACCAAATCAGTAAAAGGGAAAACTATAGCTATTATTGCAGGAATTGTAGTAGCTCTTATTGCTCTTGCGATTGTTTTAGCAGTTTTTGTCTTTGGGGTAGGTCAGCCCTCTCAAGAAGCGACAGATTCGCCCGAGCAAACTTCTTCTCAGCAAGAAATCGTCGTGGAATTGACAGATACGTATTCCACTCAATTTGCGACAGAAAATTCGATTACGTATCCAACCTTTAGTTTTAAATATCCCAGCTCTTGGTCTTTAACCGAAGAGTTAGTTACGGCTCGCGGAGAGACGGTTGAGCTTACAAGCAGCGATGGTGCAGTAATACAATACGAACAACGCGCTCAAAGTACAAGTTCAGCTGACTCTGTGTCATTAGAAGACATGGAAAAGGTTGCGGATGCTTCCTTTGTGCCAACAGCGGTTCAGGGCAGTGATTATTCTGATCTTGGGCAGTTCATTGTGGCAAAGGGCACTCTTAACGTTAATGGCAGGAGTGAGGGTACTTGTTATGCGCTAGTTCCTGCTTCAGCGATGCATAGCACTATGGATCTTGATCTCCGTTGTGGGGTTCCAGGATTTTGGTATGCCTCTACAATTACCTTTACCTGCCAGCCTTCCGAGGGAATTAGTGAGCAGACCACGCAAGAGATTATTGCCATTCTTGCAAGTTTCACTGAATCGAATGCTGCCGCCCAGCCTGAAGATGAAAATGCTGATAACAATGAAGTAACTACTATTACGGATGATTACGTATTGCCCGATAGTAGCTCGCGCACGTATTCTGAAAGTGAATTAAGAGAGCTAACTAATTATGAGCTCTACATTGCACGAAATGAGATTTTTGCTCGACATGGACGTATGTTCAACAATGAGGATCTGCAAGCTTACTTTGGTTCTAAAGATTGGTATCACCCCACCGTAGCGGCAGATGATTTTGATGAGTCAGTTTTCAATTCGAGCGAAAAACAGAATATTGAAACAATGGCCAAGATCGAAAACGAACGTGGTTCTCAGTTTATTAGCTAGAAACATTCAAAGATTACCTTGCAGGGCGCTGACGGTAAGTGCTTTACAGGGCATCCGAGAGTCTTTGAAGGTAAATAATTGAGGTGTAGGCGCAGCATGGATTGCAGGATGACTTATGCTTCCCCTTTAGGGAAAATGCTACTTTCGGCAGATGACGAAGGACTGACGGGTGCGTGGTTTTTAGGGCAAAAGTACTATGCATCTCGCTTAGAAAACGCATGTGATGTTACAAACGCTTTTCGGGATTTCAATTCTGCGCAAACATGCGAGAGGGAATTGGGCTCTTTCGAAAACAATGTACAAAACCTTGTAATAGATCCATCTTTTTATGAAGTGACTAACTCAAAACCTTTTCAGATATTGAGTAGGGCAAAGTGTTGGTTTGATCATTATTTTTCTGGAGAGGAACCTTGTGTGGAAGTGCCTCTTTCATCTGATAGGTAGTGATTTCCAGAGGGAAGTTTGGGAAATTCTTCAAACTATTCCTTATGGCAAAACCATTACCTACGGAGATATTGCAAAACAAATTGCAACAAGACGGGGACTTTCGCGTATGTCTGCACAGGCGGTAGGTGGTGCAGTAGGGCATAATCCTCTTTCTGTTATAGTGCCTTGCCATCGGGTTGTTGGGTCTAACGGTAATTTAACAGGATATGCGGGCGGCATTGATAAAAAAGAAGCGTTGCTTACGTTAGAAGGAGTAGAAGTATCTAACCACTCTATATCAACATCGAAAAAAGCCACGCAGCCACTTATCCCGAACATAAGTAATAAAACGAGATTATTCCAATATTCAGTTCAAAGGTTTCCCGATTTTTAAGAAGGTACTGCCAGACAAATCCTAAGGTTATGGTAACTAAGGGAGTAATTGCGACATCCATTGAGGAAAGCACGTTGTTCCGAAGAGAATGCTTACTGCGAGCAGTAATACACCTGCATAGCTGGTATAACAACGGCTCGCGAAAAGTAGAAAAGCTCTTTTTCGGATTACTAAACAGCACACCAATTCCTACTTTTGAAGCAAACGATTGATGGGGGAGGTAGGATGATGAGTAGAACTGTAAATGAGTGTGAAAGCCAACAGAATTGCTGCAATAAATAAAAGGATAAAGCCTGGCGTACTGCTTGCTGCAAGGGGCAGCGTTGCAAAGGCTGCTGCATAGGGCAGTGCTGCTACCGTACAAAGAGTACTGCTGAAGTGAGTGTCAAAGAAATCATCGTGACTTTCAGGTAATTCGCGCATGACGATACAGTACGCCTGCGATGCGGTATTGATTTCTAACTTCGGTTGATAGATGCTGGAGTAAATCGCCTGCAAGCATCATTAACGAACCGAAAAGCCCAACCACCATTCCGATAAGAAGGATGCTTTCCGAATCCATCATGGGCGCTCCTTTCGTTCGTTGTAATAAACAACGTCCATAACCCCTCTTGCGCCTAAAAAAAGTATATAAATTGGCTGATAAACGTGTGTTTACAAGAAATAATTCGTCAGCGAACGGCGTAAAACTATCAGCTCATTGGATAAGTAATTCATCTCTTGTATAAAGCTATGCAAAGCTTGAACCAATGGGTTTTATTTTCGGCGGTACAATACGGCAAGGGAGGTAACAAGAAGCAAGACTTATCTAATTAACAGCACGTTTTGTAACGTATTGTGTGTAGATGCCTTGCGGGATTTTTTATATTGAACGGGGGACTCATGAACGATTTTACGTTTTATTCTCCTACCGAATTTGTTTTTGGTAGAGGCATAACCGATAGTGTCGGAGAAAAACTATCTCAAAAAGGATATAAACGGGTGCTTTTGGTATATGGGAAAGGATCCGTTGTTCGATCAGGTACGCTAGATCGCGTAAAAAAAATCTCTTGCAGCATCTCATATTGAATTTAGTGATCTATCGGGAGTGAGACCAAATCCTGAAGTCAATCAAGTACGCGAAGGAATTGAGATTGCACGATCCTTTAATGCAGACTGTCTTTTAGCAGTTGGTGGAGGAAGTACGATAGATTGTGCAAAGGCAATTTCTATTGGTGTTCCTTACGAAGGTGACGTTTGGGATTTCTTTAGTGGTAAGACTGTTGCCTCAGAATGTCTACCGGTTTGTTGCGTGCTTACAATTCCTGCTGCTGGCTCCGAAGGTTCAAATTCATGCGTGATTAGCAATGATGCTGAAAATAAAAGAACGGTTTAGGTAATGAACTTTTCCGTCCAGTGGTTTCTCTTATGGATCCTGAACTTACTTTTACCTTGCCACCGTATCAAACAGGCGCTGGTATTACTGACATGATTGCTCATATTTGCGAGCGTTACTTCAGTGGCGCACCTGCGGTTCCTGTTACTGACAACATTGCCTGTGGCTTGATTCGCGCCATTATTGATTCAGCAGAAAAACTCGTTGACGACCCATCTGATTACGATCGCGTGCCAACATTATGTGGGCGGGAACTTTAGCTCATAATGATCTCGCAGGCTGTGGTCGCGCAAAGGGTGGTCGAGCAGGTGGTTGGGAAAGCCATGCGCTCGAACATGCGCTATCGGCTCTCAATCCTAAGGTTGCACATGGTGCTGGGTTGGCGGTGATTATGCTGCATGGATGCGTTATGTTTGGCGGGAAGATCCTTCACGTTTTCTTAGTTTTGCTTATGAGGTATTCGGACTTGAACCGAAAGATGGTCGGGAATCATCGATTGCCGAAACGGTGGAGGGTGCTATTGATGAATTGCAAGAGTTTTTCGCTCGTCAGACTATGCCTACCACTTTGGAAGAGTTGGGCTTTACTGAAGGTGATATAGATACGCTGGTGGATATCGTGATTGCTGCAAAAGGTAATCCCTTTGGTGTGTTCAAACCATTAACGGAAAAAGATATGAAAGCAATTTATTTATCTGCGTTTTAAAGGAATATTGTAGGAACTTATACTTTCGGAATAAACAGTCTAAAGGTAGTAATTCCTTGCTCGCTCGTGGCGGTAATATCTCCGCCGTGGGCGAGCATTATTTCTTTTGCGATCGCCAGTCCTAGGCCAGCACCCCCTTGCTTAGAGTTTCTTGAACTATCCTCTCGGAAAATTTTCAAAAATACTTTGAAGATGAGTGGGAGATATTTCCTTGCCTTTGTTTTGAATCGCGATGATGGTACCTTTTGGTGCTTGGATTATCTCAAGTTTAATAATGCTTTTGGGTTCTGCATAAGCGAGGGCATTACGTAAAACATTGGATGCTGCTCGAGCTAGTTTTTCTGGGTCAGCGAATATAACGAGGTTGTCAGAGGAATGGTTGTTAAGTTTTTCACTATTTTCGGTTGAGCTAGTGCTTAAGGATTTGTTTTGTGAAGTATCTGCTGTGGTATCGCTTGGGTTTGTTACACAGACTTCGATAGTGACATTTTTTTGTTTTGCTTCGGGATAAAAATCGTCTGCGATTTGCTGACAGAATAGTTCAACGTTAAAATTTTCCCGTTCGAGAGGAATTGATTGCAGATTGTAGCGTGTTATCTCGAACAGTTCCTCAATTAGTTCTTCAAGATGCTCTGCTTTATTGAGGGCAATTTCAGCATAGTGTTTACGCTCGGGATTGGGTAAAGTTTCGGGTTCTTTCAGCAAAGATAAGTAACCCAGAATTGACGTGAGGGGAGTTCTGATATCGTGTGCTAAATACGCTACCAGTTCGTTTTTTCGCTTCTCGGCGTCCAGAGCATGTTGCTCAGCGGCAAGTGAATTCTTTTTTAGCGTGGTTAATTCGCTTCTAACAATCGAAAGATCTTCTGGAAGGTCTACGTTGGGGTCTTTGTCGGTCAAGAGTTTAGCAACTGAATAAGACAGGGTATCAAAATACTGTAACGACTTATTGAGCATAATGAAGGCAATACCTAAAGCACCAAGAAAGAAGAGACAGAGTGCTGTAGGGATTTTAAAAGAGCTTAGAGTGTTATAGATCGTTAAATCGCGCAGCGCATATTGCGTAGTTCCATCTTCGGTGGTGCCAGAATACACTTGCAAGTTGTACAGTTGTTCGGGAGTTGCGTTCTGCATAAAGGCATCGTATTGTTCAGGATTGTAATAGAGCCACTCTGATGTTCTATCTGCGATGGTATTGGCAATTTGGGGAACTAAAGCACTGTTTGCCCATATTGCCAGAAGGGCAAAACATGCTGTGTAAAGCAGGAGATAAAGAAGTGTTTTTCTAAAAAGAATGCCGCGTAAAATGCGTGCCTGGGGGCTTTTCGGTTGGTTTTAATGTCCATGTAACTTTTCATTGTACTTTCGATTTTATAAGGTGATCTTGTAGCCAACGCCCCATGCGGTATCAATGAAGGTTTCCGATGAGTCGATATCTGCTAGCTTTTTGCGGAGGTGACGGATGTGCACCATTACGGTATTGGCATCGGAGGCGTTGTAAGGGGTTTCCCAAACATCTTCAAATAATTTTTTAGTGGAAACAGGTTGCCCTTTTGCTTTTAAGAGCAAGGATAAAATTGCAAATTCTTTTGGTGTGAGATGAAGTGGCTGATCATGTAGAGTTGCCTCGTGGGAAGAGGTATCGAGTAAAATCCCGCGAGCAGAAAGAATATGACTTGTTTCTACGGAATCGAGTGTGCGTGTTCTGCGTAGACGCGCCTTAACACGAGCAATTAATTCTCGTGATTTAAAAGGCTTTGATACGTAGTCATCTGCTCCTAGCATGAAGCCAATAACCTTATCGGTCTCTTCGTCTTTTGCGGAAAGGAAAATGATAGGAATTGAACTGGTTTCTCTAAGTTTGCGGCATAACTCAAATCCATCTATTCCAGGCATCATGATATCAAGAATGGCTAAATCAAACGTGTTGGCATGAAAAGCTTCGAGTGCTTCTTCGCCAGAAGTACACGTAGTAACCGTCATTCCTTCTTGTGAAAGAAGCGTTGCGACTAAGCTTGCAATGGCCAGTTCATCATCTACTACCAATATGTTTGCAGGTTTATTCATGGAAGTAATTGTAAAGATCTCCTCAGCTGTTCTGATTAACAAATGAGATTCTTAAGGAAATCTTAAGCCTTCTTAAGTAAGTTGTTGATTTTACTCAAGGGACTTTTAAGGCGAGTTGGAAATAGTGTTTTGGTAGACCGAGAGAAAGGCTATCAAATGAGCTCTTATCACTACTATGAATCTCTTGCTTATCGAAAACCAGTGGATCCTTATACTGCTGAGCAGCAACAAGCAAACCGTCGGCTTTATGAGTCGTATTCACGAGCACAAAGATATTCGTCGAATAACATTATTTTTTCTTCTGAGAAAAGACGTAAGAAAAGAAGGCGCCTGCGTATACTTGCGATCGTTGGTATTTTGCTTCTTGTGATAATTGTGCTGTGCCAGGCGGTACCAGCATCTTTAATGACCAAAGATTTAATTGCGCCTACCAGCACTCCTCGAAGTGAGTGGCATAAAGGAGAAATGCCCTATTTATATCAAATTGATTCTCAATGGTCAGAGAAATCATATTCGGGTGGAACAATGGCGGAAAACGGTTGTGGTCCGACCAGTTTAGCAATGGTGTATATCTATTTAACCGGATCCGATCAATTTGATCCGGTAGCTATGGGTAATTTTGCCCAGCGAGAAGGTTATGCGGTTGATGGAGCTACGGCATGGAGCTTTATGAGCGAAGGAGCATCTCAGCTCGGTCTTACCTCAGAACAATTACCAGCTGATCCAAACAGAGTACGAAACGAGTTAGCAGCGGGACATCCAATTATTTGTATCATGGGACCAGGAGATTTTACTACCACGGGTCATTTCATTGTTTTATCAGGGATGACAGAAGATGGACGTATCGTGGTGCATGATCCTAATAGCGAAGTGCGTTCGTCGATGACCTGGGAACTCGAAACAATTTTAAACCAGTGTCAGAATTTATGGGCCTATAGTATCTAAGCGTTATCCTTTATAAAGATAAGATGGTGCGATGATGTTCTCAATGATGCTATGGCAACAAATGCCAGTGAATTTCAGGAACCACAGTGTATTGAGGTGCGGGGAGCGCGTACTCACAATCTAAAAAATATATCAGTTAAAGTTCCCCTTCATAAACTTGTAGGGATAGCAGGTGTTTCTGGTTCTGGGAAAAGCTCTCTTGCTCTTGGCACGCTCTACGCTGAAGGTTCAAGACGCTATTTGGATGCATTGTCAACCTATACGCGACGACGAATAACACAAAGCGGACGATCTCAAGTTGATGAGGTGCTTCATGTTCCCGCAGCGCTTGCGCTTAGGCAACGTCCTGGTGTTCCTGGTGTTCATTCTACTTTTGGGACTTCTACGGAATTATTGAATATTTTACGTTTGCTCTTTTCTCGAGTGGGAACCATTGCTGTCCGAAAGGGCATCGTGTACCTCCAGGAATGAATGTCGCTCTAGAGCAGCCTTTTATTTGCCTGAGTGCGGTGTTGAATTTTATGGCAAAGGCGCCGAAGACATGGCATTTAACAGCGCGGGCGCTTGCGAGACTTGTGGTGGTACGGGTGTAGTACGAAAGGTCAATGAGGCTTCTTTAGTTCCCGATGAATCTCTTTCCATTGATGAGGGTGCAGTTTTACCTTGGGGAACCCTTATGTGGGATTTAATGAAGCAAGTTTGCAGGGAAATGGGAGTACGTACTGATGTCCCCTTTTCGGAATTAACCGAACAAGAGAGGGAAATAGTCTTTCACGGTCCAGCAGAAAAGAAGCATATCTTATATAAAGCGAAAAAGGGTGATAACTTCGCTGAGCTTGATTTCACTTATTACAATGCTGTGTATACCGTAGAAAATGCACTTTCTAAGGTTCATGACGAAAAAGGGTTAAAACGGGTGGCTAAATTTCTTACAGAGACAACCTGCCCAGATTGCGAAGGTACTCGTTTTTCTTGCTCGGTTCGTTCAGTTTTTATTGATGGAATGAGCATCGCTGATATATCAAAATTTTCTTTGATTGATTTGTTTGAGTGGGTAAAAAGGGTTCCCGAAATTAGTCCTGAGTCCGTGCGGTCAATGGCTCAAACTATTGTTGATGAGATGATAGAACCTATGGAGCGTTTACTTCAGCTTGGGCTGGGATATTTAACGCTTGATCGCGCTAGCTCTACGCTTTCAACAGGTGAGCGTCAAAGGGTGCAGTTGGCGCGTGCGGTACGAAATCGAACAACAGGCGTATTGTATGTCCTCGATGAGCCTCTATTGGCTTGCATCCTTCAAATGTGACTGGCTTACTTGGGGTAATGGGTGACTTGTTACGTGATGGTAATTCGGTTGTTGTGGTTGATCACGATATCCAGGTGCTTAAGCAGGTGGATCACCTTATTGAGTTAGGTCCTCGCTCGGGTGCGCAGGGAGGAGAAATTATTGCGCAGG
>ENA-OQAS01000729-OQAS01000729.1-human-gut-metagenome-genome-assembly--contig:-NODE-729-length-16942-cov-2.549509_pt1 | contig 16942 bp, 22 predicted proteins | sample MGYA00242733_ERZ504523 | MGnify/ENA primary metagenome ERZ504523 (study PRJEB26092, sample SAMD00036239) | human gut metagenome | host: Homo sapiens | study: EMG produced TPA metagenomics assembly of... | reverse complement strand
CAATCTGAATCCCATCGAAGTCCAAAGTATTTATGGCACCTTTATATTGGTTTGCCATAAAATTTTGCCAATCCGTATTTAAGGGATTAAACGTCATGAGCAGCGGCGCGGGCTTTCCTTCCAACGGGAATAGATACTGATCAATTCCAGAAATTGTGCTGTTGTCAGAAGGATTGTAATCGATATTATGATTCGTTTGGCTGGAATACAGCCCCCACTTCGGATCTACACCATTTTCTGTGTATCCTTCACGTGCCATATAAGACATCTGGTAAGCCATTGCCTTTTGATTATAGGCGTGACCGGCATCAATGCGCTGCTGAATCGTCTGCCTTGAGAGGGTATGTCCAAACATATCGACCCACTCATCTCCCTCATCCGGAAGAATCTTTTCATGCCGATACATCCAGTCATAATATTGAACGATATTGACATGGTAGACCTGTGCGAGTTCTTTCATCATCGCATCGCTTTCAGCGGAAGTCTCACCGGGCATAAAATCGACACTGTATCCATAGCGGGGATAAGTTGTCACATCGCTGGACACATCAATTGCCGTCACGATTTGTTTTCCATCAATCGTAATTGACACTAAATATCCCTGATGATCCGTTGTCGGCGGAGTCCAGCTGATCGGAACTGTCGTTTTTCCGCCGTTTGCGGTAAACGTCACATCATTTTCCCAAACAGTCTCATTTAGATGAGTAATTTGGATATGCGCCGTCTTCGTTCCAGTCGCGCCATCAACATCAACGTAAATCGTTGCCGCCTCCCCCGGCGCATAGGTGGCTTTATCAACATATGCCTTTGTGATGGTTGTTGCGTTGGCATCATCGGCAAACGCTGTTGCAGGGAATGTACCAGTGCAACGCAAAGAGAAAGTGCAATGGAAGACATCTTTATAAAATGATGCTTTTTCATATTGTTTCCTTTCTTGTGTCGATCCAAATGGTTGTCCAATAGTTCAGGCTTGGTACAGTAAAGTCAATAAATTTTCCGGTTTTTGTTGCTCTTTCTGTAAACGAAAGCTCTATTGCGTCCATGTTTTCCCCGTCGGGAGTGCTGAAGCAAATCTTTTCAACCGGGGTATCAACCTGCACGGTAAACTTTATATCCTTTTGGATGTTTGGTTCTTCTTTACCCTCGTTCCAGTAATCCTCGCTTTGGCCGCACAGGTTGAGCAAATAGATGCACTTGCGATAATCTTTTTCACGGAGAATCATCCAGATTTTCCCTGCTTCACCGTAGGAACTCACCTTATGGCTGGTGCATTGATACTCATAGTTATCCCACCCGGTATGGGTCATCGTCACGTCCTGCAATTCGGGATCAAAGAACAAATTTTCATACCGAATCATATAGTCGTAGTATCGTCTGATGGCTTCGGCTTCGGAATCGCTGAACTTTGTATAATCGCTGTAATACCCCTGTGTCAGAGCCGTTTGGTTTTCGCCGGTCAAAAGATGTGTGGCACCATTTGAGACAATGCTTCCCATCAGCAACTTGGCTGCTGGGAGGGCTTTTTCACGTTTGCCTTCCCGGAATGGTTTCAGATAGGCTGCCAAAATAGTGCTCTTATCATCTTTGGCATAAGTTCTTGCATCCCGGATAAGCTGCGCGATGCTTGCATACCGGTCGTAAGGAGGCCACACTTCAATATAGACAGCATCTTGCTTTCTATCTGCGGTTCTCTGGACAGGCCATGCTCCGACATTGTTAAAAATCAAATAAGGTTCTTCCTCACCATGTACATTTTCGCGCGTTTCATCAATGAGAGTGGGAAGTTCGTCCTCCAATTTGATTTCTTCGGGATTGCATCCAAATGAGAATATGCTGTTTTGGGAAATCCATAGGTGTCCATGTGGATGCCGGAAAATCCCATCATGCTAATTGCACTTGGTATTCTTCAAAAAGATGTTTCCTCCAAGGCGAGCCCTCCGCAATATTCATGATATAGAACACATCAATAAATACAAACGGTTCCTGACAGGAATTGTAAAACGCCCATGTCGGATGCTTTTCAAAAAATGGTTTGCTGGCGGCGTACACAGCACCGTATGCGGTTGGGTGCATCCCCAGCGCTTTTGCCTTTGCGATTTTTGCTTTAACTGTACTGCCGGAGATTTCCTTGCCCATCATATCATGGTAATCTTCTTGCGGAGCCACAAGAGAATCGTGGCGGTAAGACCAGTCATAGAACTGTATGAGATTGATGTGGCATTTTAACAGCCATTCCAATGCACCATTGTCTCGGTCTTTTTCTGTGAAGTCGCTTAAGAATCCATACCGTAAAAGTTTTCTAGGAGATTCTGCAACATCAAAGGCGGTCTGCAAAATTGGTTTTTCCAAATCATTCTGCTGATAAACATTTACGCCATATCCTGCAAAAGTAGCAGAGAAAGCGCCTATGGATACCGTTGTTTTGTTCTCGGTCAATACAATGTTTTGCTCCCATACCGTTTTGGAGAGGAGCAGTACCCGGATATGGACAGAGATGGGCAGTACATCATCACAGATAAGGCAAAGGGTTACAGTTTCATTTGTACTAAACTGTGCTTTTGACGGATAAATGTCCATTCTATAGCTCCTTACCCCTTAATCGCACCTTCCGTAAGACCCTTCATCAGGCTCTTCTGGAAAATAAGGAAAATCACAACGACCGGCACAATGGCAATGACCGCCGTAGCTGCCATCAGATTCCATTTGGCTCCTGCGAACTGCTGGAAATAGACGGACAGTGCCTGCGGCACATTATGCTTTGCACTGCTTTGCAGGAAAAAGACCGCCTGCGAGTAGTTATTCCAGATGCCAAAGCCATTCAAGATGACAACCGCAGAAATGGAGGGCATCAGCAGCGGAAAAACAATACGCCAAAATGCCATAAAAGGCGTACAGCCATCAATAACGGCTGCTTCTTCAAGCTCTCTCGGCAAAGCACGGATAAAACCGGAGAACACAAAGACCGCCTGCGGCAATGCGAGTGTCGCACAAACACAAGCCATGCCCCATAAGGTATTTACCGCTTTGATTTTAATCATCAAAGTATAAAGCGGCACCGTATTGATAATGCCGGGAATCATCATGCAACAAAGCATAATGTTGAACACCATACGGTTGAATTTGTTCGGGTATCTGGCAACAGCATAACCGGCCATTGCTCCAAGGAAAACAATCAGCAGCAATGCGGTCAAGGTAATAATACCAGAGTTGATCATAGCTCGACCAATATTGGATTTAGCCCACCCCTCTGCATAGTTTCCGAAATAGAAATCCGGGATCAGAACATTGCCATCGTACATATTGCTGCCGGGTTCGTTCAGAGACAAAATCAGCAGCACTACAAACGGGCAAAGGCAGAGCAAGCAAATCAGAACAATCGCCAAATAGCGCGGGAAAGTTGCTTTCGATTTCATTTTAGTCACCACCAGTTATCAATCTCTCGTGCGTGTCAGGCGCAGCGAAATCAAAACAGGAATCAGAACGATCAAGAACATAATCATGCAACTGCCGTAGAATAGCCTGTTTTGCTACCATAACACATACGCATAATGTAAATACTTAATGTTTCCGTCTGATAACCGGGACCGCCACTCGTCAGCGACATTACAATGTCGAACACAGAGAGCGAACCGATGATGTTAGTAACCACATTGATACGAATGGAAGGAACCAGCAGCGGCAGTGTAATAAATCGGAAGCTCTGCCAGCCAGTGGCGCCATCGATCATAGCTGCATCATACAAATCTTGCGAGATGTTCTGCAAGCCTGCCAAATAGATAATCATCGTCATGCCAGCATACTGCCAAACATTCACGAGAACAAGCACAACGATTTCTGAGGTATAGCTGCTCATCCAGTTGGGGAACCATTCGGGATGCCCCATCTGATTCAGCAAATTGAAAATGACGCCGCGCCCCGGCTGAAGAAGCAGATACCAAATATAACCCATAATCAGGGGCTGATGATAGCGGGCATATAAATGCAGGCTCTTGCAACGGATTTTCCTTTGAACTTACTGTTCATCAGAAGAGCATACAGCAAGCCGACAATATTAAGTAGCGGCGCACTGCCTAACGCGAACAGAACGGTCGTCTTTATATCCGAAATAGCACGGCTATCCTTGAAAAAGTCAACAAAGTTTTTCAGACCTATAAATTCAGCTTGCCCGTAGCCATTCCAGTTTGTCAGGCTCATGCCAATGCCTTTTGTCAACGGATAAATAAAGAAAAGGCAATACAAAGCAAAAGCGGGTACAGCCATAAATGTATGTAAACCGATTTTTCTATTTTTCATGTAATACACCTGCATTTACAAGTAAGAGGCGCACCGTGGATTATGCGGTGCGCCTCTGCTTGTATGTCACCTATTGAGATTTGATACGCACGACTTAGAAGGAGAAAAGAGTCGTTTTAAGATGCCATACCATCCGTCCAGGCTTTCTCATAAGCCTCGGCAAACTCGGCAGGAGTATACTGGCCAGCCAGCAGTTCCTGCACCATACGGCCTGCATCATCGCCAGAGAAACCGGCAGGCTTCTCATTGGTGAAGCCAATATTAGCAGCACTCTTCAGGGCAGCATTAACTTCCTTCACGATGTTTTCCGGTGCCCACTCAGCATCAACATCGGTAAATGCGCTGGGAGCTTGGCAACTTCGCTGTACTTTTTCTGATTCTCAGGGCTGAACAGGAAGTTCAGGAACTCGATGCACTCTTCTTTGTGCTCGGTCGTTGCAGAAATGCAGTAGCCGGAATCTTCGGCGCTCAGGACAACAGGCTTGGAGTTGGGCATATAAGCGGGATACGGTGCAAAACCGATTTTATCTGCCATATCGGGGTTGGCTTCAAGAACGCTGGACAGCGCCCACATACCATGCTGAACATGGCGGCCTTGCCGTTTGCGAAGTCCTGTACGCAGTTGTCGTTCGTGGCAGTCAGCACGTCAGCGTTGATGAGGCCCTTATTCTGGAGATCGACCAGATCCTCAGCAAAAACAGCCATCGGACCATCTGCTGCTGCAAACTGGAGCTTGTCCTGATCGTTGGCCAAGAAAGCCTTCTTAGCGTCAACAGCGCCAGCGTGGACTTGATGTAACCATGAGGCAGGAACTCAATCAGGTGGCCAAGGTGCCAAGCCTCACTACCGAAGATGAACCACGGAGTAACATCAGGTTCTTTCTCCTTGATGGTCTCCAGCATGGTTTCAAAGTCTGCCCATTCGGTCGGGAACTCGGTATAACCAGCTTCGCTCAAAATATCCTTGTTGTAGAAGAAACCGGCCATCGTCATGTTCGTGCAGATACGATAGACATTGCCAGAGCTTACATCCGTGCAAGCGGCCTTCATATCCGGGGACATACGATCCCAGAACTCGTTCAAGTCCGAGATGTCCATGTACTTGCCTTCATCGGCAAAGCCCTGTTCGTAGGTGGTCATAATGTCAGGTACTTCGTTGGAGGCGAATTTGATCTTGATGACGTTGCTGGCATCTTTCTGATATTCTTGCTCAACAACGATATGATCCTGAGAAGCGTTGAACTCATCGATGATTTCGTTCATCACATCGATAGTTTCGATTTTGCCGGTAAAGAGCTTGATATTTACTTTTTCACCGGAGGTTTCGGTGCTTTCTGCCGTAGAGGTGCTTTCAGCTGGGGTAGAATCTGCACTGCTGGATGCCGTGCTGCTGGCTGCGCCGCCGCAACCGGCCAACGTGCCGCCGAGCATTGCCACTGCCATCGTCATTGCAGCGAACTTACGAAGTTTCATAGTATTCTTCCTTCCTTATGTGATTTGAATTTCAAATTGATCAGTTTGAAATTCGGAAAATCATTTTGGAAGCGCGTCTTCCTTATGTCTCTATTGTACCACAGTCGTAATTGTAATAAATACCCAAAATTTTAGATAAAGGTTTCTCTTTTTTGGGAATTTAGCTTTTCCCATTGCACATTATGTCCTCATGAGTTTATAATTATTATGGAAGGAGGGTGCCGAAATTGACCCCTTACAAATCGAAAAAATCTTTTAAGACCCGGTTGGTCATTGCCATCAGTATTGTAAACCTCGCCGTCATTTTGGCGATTACTTACCTTACCTACCGTTGGAATGCACAACAATTACAAGAACAGACGATTACCCAAACCCAACAAACAATAGAGCAGGCCGGAACCAACGTCAGTACTTATATGGACGAGTTGTATCGCCTTACGCTCACCCCTTATTATAATGATGAAGTTCTTTCTCAACTAGAGTATTCACCAACGAATTCCCGCGACAAACTAAATTCCAAGCGCATCGTAGAAGGATTTCTTTCCTCGGTTATGACTCTTCCGCGAAGTGAAATTCTTCGTGTATACATAGCAAACGATGATTCGCTTTACAGCTATACGCGCACCCCGAACGACATGCCAGACCTTGCCACTTATGCTGAAAGCTCTTGGTATAACGAAGAAAAAGAAACCACCAAACCTTTGTTTATTGAGCCGCACATGGAAAGAGTGTACGGTGAAAAGCCAACCACCGTATTTTCAGTCGTTCGCCAGCTCAGAAGCAAAAACGATAACAGCAAAACCATCGGCGTTGTAAAAGTCGATGCGGATTATTCCGGTATCAGTAAAATTTGCAATAAAATCAATCTAAATGCAGGAGGTCTGCTTTTAATTGTAAACTCGCAGAATCAGGTGTTGTATCGCTCTGCGCCTATTCCCAGCGGTTTGGAAGACGCAATGGCCGATGGAAATAAAATCGGGCAATCTGGAACCATTACACTGAATGGCCAAAAATATCTGGTAAATGTGCTGTCACTCTCCAATTACAGCATTAACATTGTGGCGTTGCACTCTTACCGCACATTGATGGCTCCGCTGCGCTCCAATCTTATGAAGAGCATTGCACTGGCGATATTCTGCATCATGCTTGCTGATATTGGCTTCTACATCATCATTCAGAAATTCACACAGCAGCTGTTTGAGATCGTTGCCCTCATGCACCATGTTGAGGACGGCGATTTAACCGTAAAAGCTCATGTCACAACAAACGATGAAATCGGCTACTTGGCTGAATCCTTCAACCAAATGACAGAGGCATTGCAAAATGTCATTGATCGAAATGCACAATTGGCAAAAGAAATCTATCAGGCGCAATATCTAGCAAAAGAAGCGCAGTACAATTCTTTGTGCAGCCAAATTCGTCCGCATTTCTTGTATAACACCCTGAACACAATCAGCCTCCTCATCAAATGTGAAGAATATGATACTGCAATTAGAGCCATCGAGTCCTTTTCTGCATTTTTAGGCGGCGTTATGAATGTTTCCAAGGACATTTCGTTGCAAAAGGAGCTTGACATTTGCCAAGCGTACTTAAACTCGTACAACTACGCTATCAGGATCGATTGCAATATGACATTTCTGTTTCTGCCGAACTATGTAGCGAACAAATCCCATCACTTACCATACAGCCCTTGATTGAAAACGCAATCAAATACGCCTGCGAACAAAATCGTGGGCAAACTGTAATCCACATCGTTTCCTGTGTAAGTCAGGACCGTTACTCTATCCAAGTATCTGATAACGGTCCTGGCATTAAGCCGGAGACGCTGGAGTCTTTGCAGCAACGTATCAGTACCCCCAGCCACGATGAAGCTGAACCGGCTCATGTAGCAACATCGGCTTAGTCAATATTGCCAAACGGCTGCGGTTAAAATATGGAAACTCTGCCTCGCTGGACATTCTTTCCTCTGACAGTGGTACAACTGTCTCTATCAGCCTTCCATTTACAAAGAATGAGGTAACTCAATGAACCATATCCTTGTTGTTGATGACGAGCCACTCATGCGAACGTGGCTTTCAAAAAGTATCCCCAAACATTCAACGTGCTTTGACGTTCCTAACACAGCGCAGGATGGAATTGAAGCAATCGAATATTTGAAACAGGCTGCTTACGATGTTGTTATCACAGACATTAAGATGCCCGGCATGGATGGGTTAAACCTTGCGAAGTTCATCCAAGAAAATTATCCTGACACCGTTGTCATCATCATTTCTGGTTTCAACGATTTTGCTTATGCCAGAAAAGCTATCCAGTATGGCGTAAAGGATTATCTTTTGAAGCCATTGGTTGATGATGATCTCATCAAACTGCTGAACGACATCAGCAAGCGCCTGCAAAAACATACGCCCACACTGCTCGCCAATCCCACCGAGGAAGAACGCTCCAACCTCGCGCAATGCTGTTCCGTGCCATACTGGAGGATGACAGCGACGGAATCTATCAGGGTTATAAAGTCTTTTCCAGCACGGACACCGATCCTATGCTTCCGTATGCTTGTGTCATACAAGCGGCATTGCTGCCTATTGCCCGCGACAATGCCGTTCTTCCTACGGAGGCACACTCTCGCAATTATCGTCAGAACCTTGCGGCTGTTTCTTTGTGTAAAAAATACAACTGGACACCTTTCTTCGGGAATAATGGTGACACTTATATTGTGGCAGAAGGCGAGACCAAAGCAGCTCTTATTGCAAATCTCCATGAATTTCAGAGTGACTTTTCGGCATCGTTCCGCTTTGCGCAGGATGCAAATTTATTTGCCGGACGCATAGTGGATGACAGTATGGATTTATCCTATTCCCTTGCAAGTATTGCCGGTTTGCGCTCGTTGCCGCTGTTCACATCGAACGAGCTACATTCTTACGCCCTACTAAGCGAATATCAGCAGCAGATCATCGAATTTGAAAAGGCAAATAAAAAGGTGCTTTCTGATTTTGCTGCTTCCCAAGAAACAACTCTGCGTACAGATATTGACCAGTTGTGCAGTCTGGTTCCGCACAAAAATTCCGCAGCACTTTGGGAAATGGGCTGTTATATGATTCAGAGCATTACTGACTGTTTTCTTATTGAGGATACACTTTTGACATCCGCTTGGAAAGAGCTGACGGATTTTTGTACTTCTTGTGCTGGTGGCGTTTCTGATGCCAACTTCTCTCACGCTGTATATCAGTGTGTTTTTTGCCTTTTGGGAAAAGAGCAGACAATTACGCAGGATACGATGCCCGTCATAAAAATGGCAAAAGAGTATATTAACCAGCACTTCTGTGAAAGTATCTCCTTATCCGAAGTGGCTGATTACTGCAACGTAAACAGCAGCTATTTAAGTAATCTTTTCCATAAGCAGCTAGGAATCTCGTATAGCAAATACCTTATGCAGATCCGCATGGAACGTGCAGCCGCTTATCTGAAGGATTCACCCGAAACCAAAATATACGAAATCGGCGAAAAACTAGGATTTGTATCCACAAAACATTTTATTTCCGTTTTCAAAAAATACTATGGTGTATCGCCAACCACCTATCAGAAAGAACAACGTGAAAGCTAGTAGGGGCTGGTCACAACGACATCACTCCACTAAATAGCTTTTTACGGAAATTCTTACTCCATATCATTTTAAAACCAATTCAAGTACTTTTTTATCAAAAGAAAAAGCATGTGCAACAACCTCCTAAGATTCGTATTCTAACGGACTTTGGTGCACATGCTTTTGTGTTTTTGTATCTGTTAGGTTACGAACAAGAGGAAAGCGGGGCCGAAGCCCCGCTTTCCGTTATTTGAATTTTTCAATTACGCCAAGAAACGCAATCACAAGGTTCTGGTACAAGTCCTCATCAAATTTTCCGTTGACGTAGCTGTACTTTTGATGGTTGGCTGGCATCGCTTGTACAGTTCCATCACTGCCTCAGAATTATTATGCTTGGCTGAATTAAGCAAATCACGAAGTGTTCCCATTAGTAATCCTCCATAACTTCATCGCGGATTTTATTGATCGCACATTTCTTATAATAAGTAACCGTAGCAGGTTCAACACCCATCTGCGCGGCAATTTTCTTGGCAGAAACCGCTTAACATACAGTCCAATCATAACCTCACACTCTTTTGGATTTAGAAGATGCAGATGTGTTTTCAGTGCCTCCCAAAACAGCAGGGATTCAATTTCATCGTCTGCCGCGCTGCTCTCTTGCACAGTTTCCTTTTCGGCATCTGGCAAGTCCTCGTAAGGAATTTCCCGCTGTTTCCTTTTGCTCAGGGCTTTCAAGTAATCTGCGCGGCAATTACGTAATGTCGCATCCAGATATTTATCAAACCTTGCCGCCAGAATGGCGTCCTCACCGTAGATTTTGTACTTATTTGAATCTTTATATCGAGACATAATAACCTCCAAATTTTGGGTTTCATTGAATAGACCTCAAAACTCGGAGGGGCGCGGGCAGAAAACGGCAGTCCTCTGCCGCCAAAGCAAAAAAGAAGCAAAAAAATACGCCAGATGGTTATAAAAACCATCTGGCATACGAATAATATACGAAAAACTACGCGGCGAAGGGACTTTTGAAAGGACGCAGTAGCGCTTGACGGGGTTTCTGCCTTAATACGGCATGGCTCCGCTTACCGGAGCGTCAAGCACATCTGCCATGCAATACGCCTTTCAACTAAATATGTTCCACAAAAAGAAAAAGCCCGGCAAGCAAAAACTTGTCGGGCAGAAAGCGGATTTACTTTTCTTCCATCCAACCAAGGAATGTCTGCAATTTCTGTATGTCACCATCATCGAGGTCTTGCAGTCGGTTAAAAATGTTGATACGGTCGGTTTCATCCCCGGCACCGGTAAAGAATTCCTGCGGGGTTACGCCGAGGTATTCACAGATGCGCAGAAATTCGTGCATTGAGGGCAATGCCTTGCCGATTGAAATACTGCGCATATAGCTGCCGCTTTTGCCAAGGTCAAGGCTCATTTTATGCTCGGAAACGTGGAGGCGATGGCGCAGCTGCTAAGATGGGGTCACTTGCTGGGGGTCTTAGGCTTGTCCGCCGCAGGCTTTTTCTCCGGGCGGTGGGGCTGGTAAAGACCACTAGGCGTATTGGGCGGCCAGCCGCCATACTCGCGGCGAATCATAGCATCGAGGGTCTTGCGGCCCAGTGCATGGGGCAGGGATTCTTTTATGTTCATGATTTTTCTCCTTTTGGATCACTGTGTCTGGTTTATTATAAAGCTATTGTGCACCATAGCCTCGTAACGAAATTCCAAGCAGCAACGCGACTGCAAAAGCGGCGAACGCCGTGCAGGCCCCCCAATCGGGGCGGACAAATAAAAGAGCCATTGTAAGCGCGACCACGATCAGCAACCGAATGTAAATGCGCGGCTGAAGCGCTTTCAGTTCTTCCGCGCTCAGGTGCAGTTCCGGGTGGTTGGCGGGGCCGAACAGCGCAATCGACAGGCAGGCAAATCCCGCGACAAACGCCGAGACGACGGGGTCCGGCATCCGCGTCGATAAAAACAGCATCACAGACTGGCAGCAGACGGAACTAAGCAGGCAGCCGTGCGGCGTTTTGGCGTGGTAGCCGCCGGTACGTTCCCGCAGAAAGCGAAAAACAAACGTGTAAAACAGTACACCGCCCCAACCGACAATCAACGTCCCCAAGGGCAGCAACAGCACAAGCGAGGCAATGCTCATCATATTTTTGACCAGCATATAACGGCACCACTCGGTCTGTTCCTCAGTGATATACTTGTGCTGAAGAAAAAAATCGGTCATCGTTTCGGCAAGGTGTTCCATGCTGTGCGCCCCCTTGCTGAATACGATAGACCGATCAAGCTACAAAGTCCAGAAAAACGGCAAAACTGCAAAATTCCGTGCGCAACTGCAAGTTTTGCCTATTTTTGTGCAGCAGCAACGGCTTTTTCGTTGGCGGCATCCGCCCATTCAAGGCAGAATAAGAAAGAGCCGTCCTTATAATCCATCAAATAAAAAACATCATATTTGTGCAGGATATCCATCACATTCGGCAGGCCGAAGCCGTGCAACTCGGGATCGGGCTTGGTGGTGGGGATATGGTCGCCGAAAATTTCGACCGGCTTGCTGGCATTTTCGACCGAGAAAAACAGCGTCGGCGGGTTATCGCTTTTGTTATAGAATGCTTTCACGGTCATGCGGCGCTGCTGCTTTTCCAGATTTTCGTTGGCTTCGATGGCGTTGTCCAGCAAATTGCTCATCACGACCGTCAGATCGACCGAGGGAATCGCCACGTCGGAAAGGTCGTTGATCTCGAAATGCAGATCAATGTCCTGTTCTTTAGCCGCATAGCCCTTTTGATTGAGAATCGCGTCGATGATCGGATTGTGCGTATTCACCAGCAGGATGCGCTCGGTTTGGCGCACCTTCAATTCGTCAAGGTAGGTCTGCGCGGCCGCGTATCGCCGTTTGCCAGCATATCGGAGAGTGCGAACAGGTAGCCGCGGAACTCGTGCGTCATTTTGCGCTGTGCCGTGTAGGAATTGCCCAGCGCCTTGACGTTGGCGCTCTGCACCTCGGCGCGCTGGTGTGCAACGGCCAGTGCCTCCCGCATCTGGGCAGTGGATTCCAACTGATCCAGCAGAAACAGCGCGACCATATCGACCGCGCACAGCACAAGCAGGCAAAACGTCCATGCATCATTTTCACCTGCGGCACTTCCTGCGTTGTACACCCGGTAAAGCACAAACAATGTACACAGTGGGAACAGTGTTGATGCAGGTATCCATGCGCGCGGCTTTTCGTTTTCTTGCGGCGGTGTGTGAAAATGCCGAACCAGCATAACAAACGCCACAACGCACAGCCACCGCAAAAAGAGGAACGCGGTGTACAACGGTTTATTATATACATACTTCGTCTGCGTCATACCCAAATAAAGCAGCCATGCCTTTTCGGATAGTGTTGCAATGGAAAAAAGCAGGCATAGCCCGTGATTACTACAAACAAACGCCGATCCCAGCGGCCACAGTACAGCGTCAAACACATTCCATAAAAAAGGGCAAGTTCCATTACAAAATCAACTGCATAACTATATCGAAAATCATTCGGCAGAATATTTACAGACACAGTAATGGCGGCAGTCCATATTACCAAATACGCCCAGAACGCTTTCCCACTGAACCGTCTTGTAAAAAAGCTGTCCCACAGTTTTGTGTATAGCCATGTCTGCAGGGCACACATCAAAATACTCAACGCATATCCCATCAGCGCGCCCTCTCCATGCCATGTATTTTGTTTTGATCGTCTTATACCGTGCAGGCTGACGGGAAGCGTCTGGTCGGTGGTCAACGTAACGCCGCTTGTTTGCAGGGCAGCAATATAGCTCATATTGACCAAGAAGCTGTTGTGGATGCGCAAAAAGCCCTCCTCTGCCAGTTTCTCTTCCAGTGTGCGCAGGCTCATGCGGCTATTCAGCGGTGCCGCCGGTTCCGCACGATGGAAATCAGCATCCGTTCCGCAGTTTCGACATAGACCAACTCGTCGAGCACGATGTTCGTGCCCTCGCCGTCGCACAGAACATTCAGCGTGCGGGTTCGGCTGCGGCAGGCGACCAACGCCTGCCGAAAATAGCCCGCAGTTCGGCCAGCTGCAGCTTGGGCAAAAGCGGAACGCGCTTACCTCGTATCCCTCGGCGCATATTCGCCGTAATTTGTCACAAAGATCAGCACCGCGTCCTTGCGGATCGTGCGCATCTGCCGCGCCAGCGCAATGCCGTTCACATCGCCCATATCAATGTCCAGAAAAATCATGTCGGCCTTTTGCACGGCTGCCTTTTTCAGCGCGTGGGGGTCATGGACACACTCGATCTGCATATAACGGCGGTTAAACTCCGGCTGTGCTTCGATCAGTCGTTTCAGTGTTTCGGTAAATATCGCGTCATCGTCACACAGCAGAATGTGCAGCATACCGTCACCGGCTTCGTCGTTGGATTTTTAACGCTTGAAATTGTATCCAAAATAACGCGCCCCTCTTTCGTTGTCAAGCCAAATTGCCCCGTTGCGGACAAATATGATGTTATAAATCATAGTATCTGAATATTTGTCCGCTGTCAACCGATACACTATAATCAGTAGGAGGTTGACGCAGATGATGATCGATTTTGCAGGCAGGCTCAAACGTCTGCGCATAGAAAAAGGGTACTCTCAAGCGACGTTGGCGAAAAAAATCACCGATGCAGGCCAAAAGCTGGGCGAAGCATCCATCGCCAAATACGAGAGCGGGCGCACTATCCCAATTTGCAGACCGCCGCCTGCATGGCGGATTGCTTCGGTGTTTCAATCGATTATCTTGCCTGTGGTGAGAAAGCCGCGGTCGTTTCGGTTGACGGTCTGACCGACGAGCAGATCAATTTGATGACCGAGCTTACCCGTGCGCTGCGCCAGCAGAACAAAAGCCGCTGGGGCAATCCCAAAAGCACCCCAACGCCGGAACAGCAGGAGCTGGTATTTAAGCTGGTCGCACAGTTTTTGAAATAATGCCCTGACGATACGGCAAAGGCCGGACGCTTTCACGCGTCCGGTCTTTTTTGCAGTTGCGCACGAATTTTTGCAGTTTCGCTGTTTTATTTGAAATCTTTGCTGGCGCGTGCTAGAGTAGGGGCAAGCAAAAGGGATACGGTGCATCCCGCAAAATCCCGTCGAAATGCCGGTGCACAGGCGTTTTGAATATCCGCCCCACAACCAACCCGACACAAGTTTCTTTCAGAATGGAGAAATACATCATGAAGAAACTCAGCAAGCGTTTTCTCACCCTTGCAATCGCCTGTGTTATGGCTATGGCTATGGCTGTTCCGGCGTTTGCGGATTGGACAATCGAAGTTGATGATAACAGCAACCGTTATATCAACGTGTATGGCACATATGGCAGCTCTTTGAATATGCGGTATTTAACTCTCTACAAAACCAGTGCTCCGAATAGCGAACAACGCTCCATCTATACCGTTCGAGCGGCTTCGGGAACAATTTTGTTCTGTGTGCTTCTACAAACTCTCAGTACGCAATGAATCGTAATTCCAACAATGGTCGTGCATGGCTGTGGAGTTTATCAAACAATGGCTATGGTGACTCTCGTTTAAAAACTCCACAGTCGGATTCTTCGACCCTTTTGGTTTCCTACCGCTATGGAACAATTGGCGTATCCGGCTCTAATGTTATTTTTGGGGCCTCTGGCGCAAGTTGGTTTGCATCCGGAACGCCAGAGTTTCCTTTGAGCACGACGAATGTGGATATAAATCCATATCTTTAAGCAGTTCGAATATCGCAGACGATTGTTATATTGTATAAAGCGGATCCTTGCTTTATGAAAGCACTTCATCTCATCAGATTCTAAAAAAGTCGTTTCTACTAAAGCAGGGGTCCGTCTTTTCTGTAAAATATAATGCATTTGTAGCAGATCGAGAGAACAGAATGAAACATTTTAATCTGTTGGCAATTGGAACCTTGTCTTTGCTTTTAGTCGGATGCTCCTGCAATGTCGGCGAAGCAACGCCAACGCCATCATCGCAAATGGCATCTGATGATATAGTCACCCCCTCAACAACCGAACATACATTATCACTTTGCGTTCCGAGCTCCGAGAAAGGGATGTATACTGTAGATTCGATTGCTAATGGGTATGGCAACATTTTTTATATTGATTTTGAGACAATGCAGCAGATACCTTTATGCGATACACCAAATTGTACACACTCAATGATAGCTGCACTGCCTGGCTGCAAATTGATGAAAGCGGTTTTCTCCCCGGAATTTTACAACTTGGGAATTCAATTCTTCTTGTGCAAAACGGCGAGTCATCAAACCACCCTGCTTGCATTTGGGTTGCTGATGCGAACGGAGAAAACAAGAAATTGTTATTCAGTGCCCACAGCGGACAGAGCATCGGCCCTGCTTTTTATACAGATGAAACAAATTCGTCATTGTATTTTGTTTTGTCAGAGGTATCCGAATCGTCGGGCGGGATAACGGAAAAAAAGACCTTAAGCAAATTAGATGTAAAAACAGCGAAAATAGTTCCGTTAATGGATATAACAGATTGCGGCCTCTATTCGGCTTGCGGAGACTGTTTTATAGTTTATCAGGCAAACGAAAGAGAACAGCACTTCTATTACCTTTATCCGGGATATGACACGGCCGCGATTCTTGCGAGTACACCTTTCTATAGCAATGAGACTTCAAAAACAGGAGCTTTTGTTTCCGTCGACACACTTTTCGAGTATGACTATCAAACAGCTTCTCTAAAAATGCGGAATTTACTTACCGGCGAGGAAAAATGTTTTGACTGTTCCCCTTATGCAGAGCAGCCGGATGATGAGCATCGTCCTGATTGCAGAGGACCATATGGGAAATACCTGCTTTACGAAACATCTTATGTGAGCAAAGAGGGGTATTTTCTGCCACACTATCGAGTATTAAATCTCGAAAACGGTGAGTTTTCCGAAGAGATGAATTTGAAAGATTCTCAAGGGAATTTCCTTACATCGTTAACCGTAGTAAAAGATCAATTTTGTGTTGTCTACGATTACACATCCGTCAATATCGCCGTTGCCGATGACAACACGATGGAAAATGTTTTGATTCCAAAATACGCATTGCTCTCACAAGATGACTATTTTCACTCGCGTGATAATTTTCATCCGATTTCTAACGATAGCTTTTGATTCATAATGGCCTGATTCCTTTTTTATGCATTTATCTTTTCGCTACACGGAGAGACTCTGCCATGCAACTGGAACTGAACGATCTGCGCAAAACCTATCTGCTGCCCGCCCCGCTGCTGCACCGCCGCGGGCAGGGCAAACCGAAAACCAAACAGGCTCTGGCCGGGGTCTCCATCACCCTCGGCCAGGGCCTGTATGGCCTTTTGGGGCCGAACGGCGCGGGAAAATCGACGCTGATCGGCATCATCACCGGCGGATTGGCCGCCGATTCGGGCGAGGTGCTATGGTGCGGCCGCCCCGCGCACGGCATTGCGTTCCGCCGCATTCTTGGCTATATGCCGCAGCAGCAGGGACTGTACGACAGCTATACTGGGCGGCGCTTTCTCGCTTACATGGCAGCGCTGAAGGAAATCCCGCGCGCTGCGTGCCCGGCGAGGTCGCGCGCGTGGCCGCAG
>ENA-OQAS01000728-OQAS01000728.1-human-gut-metagenome-genome-assembly--contig:-NODE-728-length-16950-cov-5.566308_pt1 | contig 16950 bp, 24 predicted proteins | sample MGYA00242733_ERZ504523 | MGnify/ENA primary metagenome ERZ504523 (study PRJEB26092, sample SAMD00036239) | human gut metagenome | host: Homo sapiens | study: EMG produced TPA metagenomics assembly of... | reverse complement strand
CTACCATCACAATGCAGTTGGGGTTCTTCTCTTTGGCAATCTCTGCACCTTTTGCGTCTCCTCTAAAGAGAGACTGGCGCGCAACTCATACCCGCGACTGCGCTGGATATACACCATGGTCACCGTATCGTCCACCGCTTTGGCAATGGTTCATAGTCTAAATGTTCCTCTTTCAGCGGCACGCAGTCAAAAGCAATGCCATAGTCCTTCAGCGATCCCATGTTCTCGCCGGTAAGCCCGATCACGCTGTGCAGGGTGTCATAGGGCATACCGCTGACGCACAGCATTTTGTCCCCCGGGCGCAGCACACCAAACAGCGCCACCGCCAGTGTGTGGGTGCCGCAGGTAAAATTGTGGCGCACCAGCGCGTCCTCCGCGCCGAACACCTGCGCCCATACTTTGTCCAGGGTCTCCCGACCCTCGTCGCCGTAACCGTAGCCGGTGCTGCTGCCAAAGTGCCGTTCGCTGATACCGTTGTCCATAAAGGCCCGCAGCACCTTCAGCTGATTGTATTCCGTTACCTCGTCAATCTCCGTAAATCGTGGCGCTACCTGCTGCAACGCAGCGGCAGACGCGGACTCGATCTTCGGATCCAGTTGAAAAAAGGGGGTCATTGATATTGTCTCCATAATCCTTGATTGATAAATCCGTTTTGCAGGTAAAACTGTTCATTGCGCCCTTGCTCACGCATTAGGTAGACAGTGCCTTTGCAGTCTGCCACCAGCGCCGCACCAGCATAGAGCCGTAGCCCATGCGGCGGAATTCCGGCTGGGTTCGCACGGCGGTGAGCACTGCGCCCTTATCCGTTACGGATGATAATATACCGCTGGCCAAGATCATGCCGTCCATACGCAAGGTCAGCGCCTTGGCGCCGCCGTGGCGAATACGATGGCTCAGATCAACATACCAGCTTTCAAAATCCTGGCTGTCGTAGTCAATAAAATTATATAGATCCATTAGTTTTGGATAGCTGTCAAACACAGCCATACCGCTTTGCACATCGTAGCGCCGCACAGACTGCATCATCGGCCCCTCTCTGTAAGGCCGATCCATGCAAAAATCCGCTGTACAAAGCAGCGTACCATATCCCATGGCCGCAAAAAAGGCCGACAATTCTTCCCGGTCCGCATTTTCCGTTAAGGACAAAGTGCAGTCCCGATCCAAATACGATAAAACCGCAGTCATTTGCCCGCTCTCCGTTCTTTGCACATAAAAGCGAGCGAAGTTGTAATCACAGCCGTAGCTTTCTGCCAGCGCCAGCACCCGTACGGAAAACAAATCCGTTTGTTCATACTGCCGCAGCAGATCTAAATTCTGTTGATACTCAATCATATAATTTTGGCAAAAGGGCGGCCAATAGTGCACGGGTAGCGTCTATATCCGACTGCTGCACCACAGAGGCGCCGGAGTGGATATACCGGCAGGGCAGGCTCACAGCCAGCGCTGCGCTTCCCTGTCCGGCTCGTTGCAGAGCGCCGGCATCGTTGCCGCCGGCAATGGCGGTTTTGGTCTGGCTGGGAATACCGTTCTCGTCGGCTGTTTCTCTGGCCATACGATATAGCGCCCGGTCATAAATGGTGGCGCCGTCCATAAAGCTGACCACCGGGCCATCACCAAGCACGCACACCCGCTTATCGCCGGTCACGCCGTCCAAGTCCGCTGCGGTGGTGGCTTCCAGCACCAAAACACGATCCGGCTGGACCCGACTGCCGGTACAGGCAGCGCCCCGCAGGCCCACTTCTTCCTGCACCTGGAAGCAGAACCAAGTGTCTGCCTCCAGCTCCGATTGTAAAAGCTCGATCATCAGCATGCAGCCGATCCGGTCGTCCAGAGCTTTGGCACAAATTTTACCGTCGCCAAAGGCAACATACGACTCGCTGAAATAGGCAAAGCTGCCAACCGGCGCCATCATTTCCGCTGTTTGCTTATCAGCAGCGCCCACATCTATCAATAATTCATCAAAGGAAGGCACTTTCTCCCCTGCATCCTCATGGAGCAGATGAATGGGCACCGTGCCTACCATACCGTAGCCGCCGTTTTCCAGCGCCAAGCGGCGCCCCAGCACCACAGAAGGGTTAATCCCGCCTACCGGTGCAAATTGCAGGTAGCCCTCCTCGGTGCGCCGGTGATGATAAAGCCCACCTCGTCCATGTGGGCAGAGAGCATGACTCGCTTTTCCGGGGTGCGCTTGCCTTTCTTAAAGGCGATAACAGAGCCCATCGCATCCACTGTGCAGGTGTGCAATAGGGCTGGATCTGCTCTAAAATGTAGTCACGCACCGCCGCTTCATTGCCACTGGTGCCGTTCAAATCGCATAAGGTTTTAAGCACGGTGTTCACCTGCTTTCATTCGCACAAAAGCAGCCAGCAGCGCCGCCGTCTGCTCCACATCGGCGGTATCTACAACCTCTGCAGGGGTGTGCATATATTTTTCCGGGATAGACACCAGCGCGCAGCGTACGCCGCTGCCGCATACGCTGATAACATCAGCATTGGTGCCGGTGCGCCCGGCCATCACTTCCGTTTGATAGGGTATCAGATTTTCCTTAGCAAGATCCAGCAGCTCCTTGCTGAACTGCCGATCCAAAATCGGCGAAATACCGATCATCGGCCCTTGCCGATCGCGCCGCAGTCCCGCACCTTGCAGCCGGGTGTGTAGGCAAAAGACACATCTACACTAACGCTGGCATCTACGCCACGGTCAAACAGCGCCGTCTTGGCACCGCGGGTGCCTACTTCCTCCTGGGCGGTGAATAACAAGGTTACCCGGCATGCCACATCCTGCAGCTGCTCTGCCGCCAGCAGAACCGCCGCCACGCCGCTGCGATCGTCCAAACAGTTGGCACTGACCCGACTGCCGTTCAGCAGCGTAAAATGCTTAGCAAAGGTTACGCAGTCCCCTGCCGCTACCAAATCCTTGGCCGCCTGGGCGGTCAGCCCAAGATCAATAGAAAACTCATCAATGGGAGCCGCTTTCTTGCCGTCCTCCCCTTTTTGCAAATGGGGTGGCAAGGTGGAGATGACCCCGGGCAGGTCCCGCTTGCCATGAACCACCACCCGCGCGCCGGGCAAAATCCGGGATCGATCCCACCGCACTTGGCAAAGTGCACATAGCCGTCGTCGCTAATGCCTGTGACTACAAAGCAAATTTCGTCCCAGTGGGCCTCCAGCACCACATGGTAACCGCTGCCAAAGGTGCAGCTGATATTGTGCATGGCGTCCACTTGCACATCGCCAAAGGACGCCAACTTGGCAGTCAGCAGGTTCAGCACTTCCTCATCAGAAAAGGGCGTGCCGGTAACTGCCGTCAATTCCTGCAACAGCGCCGCTGTGTTTGTACTCAAAATGCGTTCACCAACCTTTTGAATTCCCGTCCGCGGTACTCAAATGTCTTAAACTGGTCAAAGGCGGGGCAAGCCGGACAAAGAGACACAATATCTCCGGGTTGCGCTGCCTTGCGTGCCGCTTCCACAGCCTGTGCCAAATCTTTCACTTTTATAATTTGCAGCTGATCCGGATCATAATCCGGCGCAGCCAAAACGGCCTGTTCGATCTTATCCGCCGTTGCACCGTTCAAAATCAAAATTTTCACATGGGTCAACAGGTCAGGCACCATCACGGACAGATCGTTGCCCTTATCCGAGCCGCCTTGAATAGCAATGATTTTTTGATTAAAGGCACGCACGCCGCTGATCACTCGGCTGGGAGAAGTGGCGATGGAATCGTTATAATACTTTACCCCGTCCGCCTCACGGACAAACTCGATGCGGTGCTCCACGCCGCCAAAGGTACGGGCCACCTCTCGGATCTGCTCCGGCTGCACCAGTCCCCACACCGCCGCGATGGCCGTGCAATAATTGGCAATATTGTGCCGCCCGGGCAGACGAATATCGGAAGCGGGCATAATCTGCGTCACCGTACCGTCCTCTGCATAGACGATATTGTCGTTTTCATCTAAGTATGCACCGGTATTGACCGGTTTTTCTAAAGAAAATTCCGCCAACTTGCCCCGCACATCGTAGCGCATATCGTGGTACACCCGGTGGCCGATGGAATAATCACAGTCTGCGTTCAGCACCGTACGCTGGGAGGGACTTTGATAAATCAAAACATTCCGCTTAGCGTCCACATATTCGTCCAGAGAGATATGGTGATCCAAATGGGTAGATTCGATATTCGTCACCACCGCAATATCCGGCTGATGCACCAGATTGCCCATGGTCAGCAGCTGAAAGGAGGACAGCTCACAAACCGCATAATCAGAGGGGGTCAGATCCTCCAAATACGGCAGCATGGCCTTGCCGATATTACCGCCGATCACTGCGGAGTGGCCAGCCTTTTTCAGCATTTCGTAAATTAGCGTAGTAGTTGTGGTCTTGCCGTTGGAGCCGGTAATACCAATGATCTTGGCCGGCAGTAATGGAAGAATTCTTCCATCTCGCTGGTCACCGTTTGGCCCCGCTCGATACATTCACCGATCCAAGGATTTTGGAACGGCAAAATGCCGTTGCTGCGGAAAACGATGTCCATCTCCGGCAAAATGCGCAAATAATCCTTGCCTAAGGAAAACTGCACACCGCAGGCCCGCAGCTCCTCACAAGTCTTTTTTCCAATATAGCTCTCGTCCCTACTGTCACAGGCATACACCTGCAAGCCATGGCGAGCCAAAAACAGCGCAGACGGCGCGTTGGCCACCCCCATACCCACAAAAGCAATCTTCTTACCCCGCAGGGACGCAATATATTCTTTTACCTTTTCTGTCATAGCTGTCTCCTTAATCGTGTGCGAAGAATGTGCCGTTCTTAAATTCTGCCAGAGTAAAGGTTTTCATCTTTTCCTCCAGCTTATCCTGAAACGGCAGGCGCTCGCCCTTATTTGCATCGGCAATGGGCAATTCGCAGCCCATTACATAATTGGCGATCATCTGCTGGCATTTGCTCACCCTGTTGCCCAAGAAGTACACCCGTCCGGTGTCCGCCTCTGCAATGGCATAGGCGATCTGCAACTGATCCCGCTTGCCATAGCAGGTAATGGATTTGCTCAGGTCAATGGCGTCTTCCCCGGCCGTGTCCGTTACAAACAAGATCACGCCGTTGCCGCTGCGCTTCATCTTCTGTATCGTCAGATCGGTAAATGCCGCGTCGGAATAAGCCAAAATATCGCCACGGGTCAGCGCTTCCGTCTCCACCACATAAAAGAATTCTTTTTCTTCATGGCTCGAGCGTCAAAGGGCATATCGCATAGTTCCAAATCTCGCTCAACGGTGTAGCCGTACCGATCCAGGTCTGCCAGCACCGCTGCGGTCAGCGGCTGGATCTCCCGCTCCGGTCGATCGGACAAATAATACCCGGCATCTGCCAGTTCGTCCTCAATGCGGCTGAGATACCCGTCCACTTTACCGTACTTGGAGTAGTACATCAAAAGCATGAACATAGAGGCGATCACCAGCGCGTCGCACACATAATTCATCACCAGTGCAGCCACGTGACTGGCCTTTGCCACCATCGGCTCCGCACCGATATACACCACCAGCACTGCAATAGCTGCGTACAGCAAAATGCGCATGGCTTTATATAGTTTTTTCTGCTTTTTTCGAATTTCTCTCATTTCACCATTTCCATAAACTGCGCTTCGTCGATTACCGGTATTCCCAAAGCGTTTGCCTTATCCAGTTTGCTGCCGGCAGCCTCGCCTGCCAGCACATAAGTGGTCTTTTTAGAAACAGAGCCGCTGGCCTTGCCCCCAAAGGACTCGATCATAGCCGCCGCTTCGCTGCGCTTTAAGTTGGGCAGCGTACCGGTAAGCACAAAGGTCATACCTGCAAAGCGGTGATCCTCCACCTTCGTCTTGCTAACCATCTGCACGCCGGCGGCTTTCAGTTCTCCGATCAGCGCCTTGGCGCCGTCGGTAGCAAAGAAGTCCGCCACACTCTCCGCCATAATTTGGCCAAAGCCGTCAATAGCAGCGATCTCCTCCACAGTAGCCGTCATAATATTATCCATTTCTCCAAAGTGGGTCGCCAGCAGCTTGCCCGCCTTGGCGCGATGTGGCGAATGCCCAGGGCAAACAGCAATCGGGAAAGGTCGTTCTCTTTGGACTTCTCCACAGAGGCTAAAATATTTCCGGCGCTGGTCTCCTGGAACCCGTCCAGGACGGCGATCTTCTCTTTCTCCAGCCGATAAATATCACCGGCAGAGCGGAGCATACCCGCCTGCACAAAGGTCTCTATGATTGCCGGACCAAGCCCCTCAATGTCCATAGCGTCACGGGAGCAGAAGTGGATCAGATTGCGCAGCAGCTGTGCCGGGCACTCCGGGTTCACACAGCGAATCGCCGCCTCGTCCTCCTCTCGGATCACTGCCGCGCCGCAGGAGGGACACACGCTGGGAAAAGTATAGCAGGGATTGCCGCCGTGTTTGGTCACGCACAACACTTCCGGGATAATATCTCCGGCTTTTCGCACAGTAACCGTATCACCGATGGCAATGCCTTTTTCCGTAATAAAATCCTGATTATGCAGCGTGGCGCGGCTGACGGTGGTGCCCGCCAGATGAACGCTTTCCAGCACAGCGGTAGGGGTCAGCACCCCGGTACGACCTACGGCGATCTCAATATCCAGCAGCTTTGTTTCTTTCTCCTCCGGCGGGTACTTGAAAGCAATGGCCCACTTGGGGAATTTGGCGGTAGAACCAAGAACCTGCCGCTGGTCAAAATCATCTACTTTAATGACAGCGCCGTCAATATCGTATTCCAAATCGCCCCGGCGTTCACCGATGGCGTGGATCTCATCCAGCACCTTGTCAAAATCCGCATAACAAGGGAAATCATCTACGTGTGAAAGCCCAAATATTTAAGATAATCCAAGGACTCCTTGTGAGAATGCAGGGTCTTGCCTCGGATCTGCTGAATGTTGAATACAAAAATATCCAGTCCACGAGTAGCGGTCGCACTGCTGTCCTTTTGGCGCAGAGAACCGGCTGCCGCATTTCGTGGGTTCTTAAAGGGCTTTTCTCCGGCAATCTGCTGTCGATCCACCACCTGCTCAAAGCTGCGGTGCGGCATATACACCTCGCCCCGCACCTCCAGGTACGGCAGCGGATCCTTGATTTTCAGCGGAATGCTGCGGATCACCCGCAAATTGCCGCTCACATCTTCGCCCACATCGCCGTCGCCTCGGGTAGAACCACGCACAAACACGCCGTCCCGGTATTCCAGACTTACGGACAGACCGTCGATCTTCGGCTCCACCACATAGCGCGGGTGGTCCACACTTCCCTGCACCCGCCGGTCAAAGTCTCGCAGCTCTGCGATACTAAACGCATCCTGCAAGCTCTCCATACGCACTGTATGGGTCACCGGGGCAAAGGAATTGTCCGCTTTGCCGCCCACTTTTGGGTGGGACTGTCCGGGGAGACGTAGCGTGGATTGGCCTGCTCCAACGCCTCCAGCCGGCGCATCATCATATCGTACTGATAGTCCTCAATCTCCGGCGCGTCGTCGTTATAATACTTATCCGAGTAGTAGCGCAGCTTTTGGCGCAAGTCCTCGATCTCCTGTAAAACAGTCACTGCATTTTCACCTGCTTATTATCTGTTTATAATCTTATTCATTATAGCAATTTTTGTCCGGGTATTCAACAATTATACGCCATTTTTTACCCGGAGTACAAAAATAGGCACCTGCGCCACCGTTCCGGGGGCCACAGGTGCCAAAATGTGATTTTGTTCGGTTACAGGGTAATTTGCGGAATACTTTCTTGCCCTTACGCACCACAGCGCCGGCTTCTAAATCCGCCTTGCTGACGGTGGCATACACATCATCCACTTTTCGTCATTCAGGCTCACGCCGCCCTGGGTGATCAGCCGTCTGGCCTCACCCTTGGACTTAACCATACCGCCCAGCACCATCAGATCCATCAGGCCGATGCTGTCGTCGGTAAGGCTGTCTGCCTCCACCTGGGTGGTGGGCATATTGGCGCTGTTTGCGCCGCCGCTGAAAATGGCGCGGGCTGCTTCCTGGGCTTTCTTGGCTTCTTCCTCGCCGTGCACCAGGTTGGTCAGCTCGTAAGCCAACACTTCCTTAGCGGTGTTCAGCTGCTGACCCTCCAACTTTGCATACTCGTTAATCTGCTCCATAGGCAGGAAAGTAAGCAACTTCATGCACTTGATTACATCCGCGTCGTCCACATTGCGCCAGTACTGGTAAAACTCATACGGAGAGGTCTTTTCCGGATCCAGCCAAACGGCGCCCTTTTGGGTCTTGCCCATCTTCTTGCCCTCGGAATTCAGCAGCAAGGTAATGGTCATGGCAGAGGCGTCCTCCCCCAGCTTCCGGCGGATCAGCTCCGTACCGCCCAACATATTGGACCATTGATCGTCGCCGCCAAACTGCAAGTTACAACCATATTTTTGGAACAGAGTGTAGAAGTCATAACTCTGCATGATCATGTAGTTGAACTCCAGGAATGACAAGCCCTTTTCCATACGCTGCTTATAGCACTCGGCAGTGAGCATACGGTTCACGGAAAAGCAGGCGCCCACTTCCCGCAGCACTTGCAGGTAGTTCAAATCCAGCAGCCAGTCGGCGTTGTTCACCATCAGGCCTTGCCCTCGCTAAAGTCGATAAAGCGGCTCATCTGCTTTTTGAAACAGGCGCAGTTGTGGTCAATGGTCTCCTTGGACATCATCTGGCGCATATCGCTGCGGCCGCTGGGGTCGCCGATCATGGCGGTGCCGCCGCCGATCAGTGCGATGGGCTTGTTACCGGCCATTTGCAGCCGCTTCATCAGGCACAGCGCCATAAAGTGACCCACATGCAGACTGTCTGCGGTAGGGTCAAAACCAATATAAAACACGGCTTTACCGGCATTGACCAGATCGCGTACCCGCGCCTCGTCCGTTACCTGGGCAATCAGCCCCGTGCTTGCAAATCCTCATAAACTCCCATTTGTTTGTCCTCCAATATTCAGTCTATCTATTCGGTCACAGGCGAAAGGCGCATGTGCCGTTTTTTACTTTTTGTTCCATATTCACGCCCATTGCGATTATCCCTCCCTGGCAGTACGCAGCATTTCCTCTGCCGTAGACAGCAGCGCCGGTGTAATTTCCAATCCGCCCATAATGCGCGCCAGTTCTCTTGCTCGACCGTCAAAGTCCAGGCGCTGCACATGCGTATACGTGCGCTCCCCTTTCACCTGCTTTTGGATCAAGAAGTGCGCCCCGGCCAGAGATGCAATCTGTGCCGAGTGGGTCACACAAATCACCTGGGTGTCCTCAGCCACAGCCCGCAGCTTTAAGCCGATCTTTTGGCTGGCACGGCCGCTGACCCCGGTGTCAATCTCGTCAAAAATCAGGGTGCCCACCGTATCTTTGTGGGCCAAAATGGTCTTGATGGCAAGCATTATGCGGGACAGTTCACCGCCGCTGGCAATTTTAGCCAGGGGCTTTGGCGGCTCGCCCGGGTTCGTGGAAATCAAAAACTGCACCGTATCCTGCCCGATAGAGGACAGCTTACCTTTGCCAAAGTCCACCACAAAGTGAATACCCGGCATATCCAAATACGCCAGTTCTCTGCAAACTTCCTTTTCCAGCTTGGCAGCCACCTGCTTGCGTTCCCCGGTCAAATTCTCTGCCGCCGCTTGCACTTGCAAAAGCAAGTCGTCATAGGACTTACTGAGGGTCTCTAACTCTCGGTCGGCAAAGAGGATTTCCTCCCGCTGGGCGCGCATTTCATCCAGCTTGCCCAGCATTTCCTGCTCCGTAGCGCCGTATTTTAAGGACAGGCGGTACAATTGATCCAGCCGCTCCTCAATTTGAGCTTGCTCCTCCGGATCAGCGTCCAAGGCGTCCAGCTTCTGTTCCGCGTCATCTTTGCAGGTCTCGGCGCTGTCACACAAGGCATACAGTTGCTCGCTGATGCTTTGCAAGGAAGAATAGGGTGCCGTCTTGGCTGCCAACGCCCGCAAATAGCCGCACACCCCGGAGAACTCCTCGTCTCCACCCATGGTATAAGCCACATCTTGCAGGGCAACTCGCACCGCCTCTGCTTCACTCAGCTCCGTGCGGCGGGCGTTCAGCCGCTCGGTCTCGCCGATCTGTATATCCGCGTCCTCCAGCTCTTTGATCTGGTAATTCAGCAGATCCAGCTTATTTTCTTTGTCTTCTTCATCCGCCGTCAGCGCCTTTAACCGCCGCCGCACAGACAAAAATTGGTGAAACACCGATTGATACGCCGTCAAGGTGCGGTCACTCTCTGCCAGCATATCCACAAAGTGCACATGTGCCTCCGGGTCCAGCAGTGTTTGGGAGTCGTGCTGACCGTGGATATTCACCAGTGCATTACCACAGCGCGCAGCATGGTCACAGTACAGGGCGCACCGTTGATCTTACAGCTGCTTTTGCCCTCGGCAGAAATTCGTCGGTAAAGCACCAGCGAACCGTCCGCCTCCGGCTCCAGACCCAAATTGCCGATCACAGCCTGCACGGCCGGGTCCACCCCCTCAAAGAAGGCGCGTACCACCGCCTGGGGCGCACCGTGGCGCACCAGCTCCCGGGATGTGCGCTCGCCCAAAATGGCGTTGATCGCGTCCACCACAATGGACTTACCGGCGCCGGTCTCACCTGTGAGCACATTCAGCCCGGTGTCAAACCGCACCGCTGCCTTTTCAATCACGGCAATATTCTCAATTTCCAGCACTTTAAGCATGGAGCATCTTCTCCAAATTTACGGTAAAGATCTGGGCTTCCCGCTCACTGCGGCAAAGCACAAAGATGGTATCGTCCCCGGCGATGGTACCCACTACGCCGTCCCAGTCCATAGAGTCAATGGCGGCACAGGCAGCGTTTGCCATACCGGAAAAGCACTTGATACACACGGTGTTCATGGCAAACTGCACCTTTAAGATGGCCTCACTGACAATACCTGCCGTGCGACCGAAGCTTTCCTCCTTAGGGTGCTTACCGGTGGAGTACACATACTTGCCGTCTGCACTGTGTGCTTCACCAGCCGCAGCTCTTTAATATCCCGAGAAATGGTGGCCTGGGTGACTTCAAAGCCGGCCTCATGCAAATATTTTTGCAAATCCTCCTGGGTTTCCGTCTCGTATTTGGAGATGATCTCCAGGATCTTTGCCTGTCGTCTTTTCTTCATCCCAATCACCTTTCAATGATCTTTTTTCGCAGAATTTCGTAAAAATTGTCCGGCTTCACTTTAATAAGTCGCGCCACATAGGGAGATTTGGAAATACGCACCACCGTGCGACCGTCAATCTGTACCGGGCGCTTGCCGTCCGCTGTAAAAATCGAGTTGTTGTCCACATCATTCTGCACCCTTACATACAGCTCCTTGCTGCTGGGGAACACAATGCTGCGGTCAATCAGCGAATGCGGGCAAATGGAGGTGACTACAAAGCAATCCGTCTCCGGGCTGACCACCGGTCCGCCTGCCGCCATTGAGTACGCCGTGGAGCCGGTTGGGGTAGACACGATCACACCGTCCGCCCGCACATCCCACACCGGGCGCTCCTCACAGTGGATATTTACATCTATCAGCCGAGCATAATCACCGCGAGTGACCACCGCGTCATTCAGGCAGTGAAAAGTCTCTGTCACCTGATTTTCACGGATAATATCCGCCTGGAGCATCATCCGTTTGTCTACCTTATATTTGCCGGTAACCACATTGCCCAGCAAGGACAGTTCGTTAGCCTCCAAGCCGCTCATAAAGCCCAGTCGTCCGCCGTTAATGCCCAGCACGCACTTGTCATAAAAAGCCGCTTTCTTGGCAATCCGCAGCGTGGTACCGTCGCCGCCGATGGCGATAGCAAGATCGCAGTCCTCCATCATCTTGTCCGGCTTACTGTATACCACATGGTGCCCAGGCAGCTGACCGGTGCACTCCTTGGTTACATATACATGACATTTCAGCCGATCCAACTCGCTGAGCACATCACCGGTCAGACGGCGTACCGACTCATTTTCAATATAAGGAAAAACAGAAATAATCATACCAATGCCTCATGGGAGCGACCCACCAGCGCGGCCGGGTCTACCTCCGGCGCAACCGCAGGCGCCTCAGATTTTTCCACATACAACAGGTATTCAATATTCCCCTCCGGCCCTTTTACCGGGGAAAATTCCAGACCGAGAACAGAAAAGCCGTTCTCGATAGCCATACCGATTACCCGTTGGACCACTTCCAGGTGGGTGGCGGCTTCCCGCACCACACCTTTTTTGCCCACTTTATCCCGACCGGCCTCAAACTGGGGCTTGATCAGGCACACCGCCTGCCCACAGGGGCGCAGCAGTAAATGCAAATTTGGAAAAATATGCTTTAAGGAAATAAAGGATACATCCACAGACGCAAAATCAATGGCTTCCGGCACCTGTTCCTCTGTAATATGGCGGAAGTTGGTGCGCTCCATGTTCACCACCCGATCGTCCGTGCGCAGGCTCCAGGCCAGCTGGCCATAGCCACATCAACGGAATACACCCGCTTTGCGCCGTTTTGCAGCATACAATCCGTAAACCCACCGGTGGACGCTCCCACATCCATACAGATTTTGTCTGCTAAAGTGATGGGAAAGACCTGCATGGCCTTTTCCAGCTTCAAGCCGCCGCGGCTCACATATTTCAATGTTTTGCCCCGCACCTCCAGCTTGTCGCCTTCTTTCAATTCAAAACCGGCCTTGTCCACTTTTTGGTTGTTTACATAGACCTGACCGGCCATAATAATGGCCTTCGCCTTTTCTCTGCTGGGGGCGTAACCGCCCTCAAACACAGCCACATCAAGCCGGGTTTTCTTCTGCATGGTTGACCTCACTGACTATGGACGCCTTGTCCAACCCAAACTTGCGGAGTTGGCTGTCCACAGACGCCTGTTTTACAAATGTATCCGGCACGGCCTTGTGGAAAAACCGGGCGTTTCCGCCTTTCTCTTCCAGCAAAGCGGCAAAGGTTTGTCCCACGCCGCCGCTGACCGTGGCTTCTTCATAGAACCAAATGGCCTGCGCTTGGCAGCGGCAGCCACCGCCTCCGGCGCAATGGGGCGAATCCGGTTCAGTTTAATAACAAAAGTGTCGTCCAGTTCTCCTATGGCTTGCAGACAGGTATCAAACAGCCGCCCGTATGTCACCAGGCAGCGGTTGGCGCCCGAATCACCGAAAATACGAAACGGCTCCTTCTCATACTGATAGCCTTCCGGCGGGGTTGGCTCTCCTCCTCTGGGGTAACGAATCGCCACAGCACCCGGGTCCACATAAATGGCCTGGTACAGCATGGAGCACAGCTCTGCATAATATGTAGGCGCATACACCGTCCAGCCGGGCACGGAATTGAGATAAGAGGTATCAAAAATCCCCTGATGGCTCTCGCCGTCCTCACCTACAAAGCCGGCCCGATCCACCGCAAGAATCACCTTTAATCCTTGCATGGATACATCGTGAATCAGCTGGTCATAAGCGCGTTGCAAAAAGGTGGAATACACCGCAAAAATCGGCACCATACCACCTCTCGCCAAGCCGCCGGAAAAAGTGACCGCGTGCTGCTCCGCAATGCCTACATCAAAAAAACGCTGGGGATATTCGCCGGCAAACCGGGTCAGTCCGGTGCCCGCAGCCATAGCCGCTGTTACGCAGCAAATACGGGCGTCCTTGGCGGCAAAGTCGCACACTGTGTTGCCGAATACGGAGGAAAAAGTCTCCCCTTTGCTCAGCGGCTCACCGGTGTTTATATCGAATTTGCCGATACCGTGGAACTGGGTGGGGTTCTTTTCCGCAGGACGATAACCCATACCCTTCACCGTGTTAATGTGAATCAGCACCGAGTGCTTGTGCGCCTTAGCCACTGTTAAGGCATCAGTCAATGCTCGCAGGTCGTGGCCGTCGATGGGTCCGTAGTAACGAAAGCCCATATCCTCAAACATGGTGGCCTTATAGATCCGCTTACGAATGGCAGAATTCATATTGGTAAAAAAACGACAAAGCTGGCTGCCCACTTTGGGAATGCGGGACAGCAAATGCTCCACTCTGCTCTTAAAGGTAAAATAGGCCCGGGAGGTGCGAATACTGGTCAGGTTTTTTGCCAAAGCACCTACGTTTTGGCTGATAGACATATTGTTATCGTTGAGAATAACGATCAAATTATCGTTCTCCGTGCCGGAGTTGTTCAGGGCCTCATAGGCCAGACCGCCGGTCATGCGCCGTCGCCGATCACAGCAATCACCTTGCCCTTTTCGCCCCGCAGCGCTTTTGCCTTAGCCAAACCAATGGCTTGGGAAATAGCCGTAGAACTGTGGCCGGAGGAAAAAATATCGTGCTCGCTCTCGTCCGGTCGGGTAAAGCCGCTGATGCCGCCCTCGGTGCGCAGGGTAACAAAATCATCCTTGCGTCCGGTGAGGATCTTGTGGGTATAGCACTGGTGACCCACATCAAGATAATGGGGTCGGACGGACTGTTAAACACCCTGTGCAGCGCCACGGTCAGCTCTACCACGCCCAAATTGGAGGCCAAGTGCCCGCCGTTATGGGACACAGTCTGCACCAACAAATCGCGGATCTCTGAACACAACTGTTCCAGCTCATCACGATTCATTTTTTCAAGTCCTTAGGAGACTGAATGCTGTCTAAAAGAGACAAATAACTCAACTCTTTTCATGAGGCTATTGTACCATAGCCTGAATAAAAATGCAAGATTTGTATAATAATGCAAAAAATCAGTGATCCCGACTGATCAACGACTGCGCAAGTGCCTGTAAAAGTCTGTATCGTCAAAGGCACGCAGCTTTCCAACGCTTTATCCGTCAGTAACTCCACATCTTGCTGCGCCTTTTCGAGACCTACCTTAGTGGCATAGGTCACCTTGCCCTGGTCACTGTCCGAGCCAACAGGCTTGCCCAGCATTTCACTGGTGCCGGTAATGTCCAAAATATCATCTTTGATTTGGAACGCAATGCCCAGATTATAGGCAAAATCAGAAGCAGCGGCAATTTGCGCCTGCGTAGCGTCCGCTGCCAAACAGCCCAAAATGCAGGCAGCAGAGATCAGCGCGCCGGTTTTCAATTTATGCACCGTCAGCAGCTGCTGCAAGGAGGGGTCTGCGGCTTCATATTTTAAATCCAGAACCTGACCGCCGATCATTCCGCTGACGCCTGCATTGGCCGCCAGTAGGCTAACCATTTGGCACTTCGCATCCGCAGAAAGTTCACAGTCGGCAATGATCTCAAAAGCATGGGTCAGCAGCGCGTCACCGGCCAGCAGAGCAATATTCTCCGGATATGCCTTGTGACAGCTGGGTCTGCCGCGGCGCAGATCGTCATCGTCCATACAGGGCAAATCATCATGGATCAAGCTGTAAGTGTGAACATATTCCAGAGCGCAGGCCGGTTCCAGCACTGCATGACGGTCACCGCCGCATGCCTTACAAAACTCAAGCGCAAGCACCGGGCGCAGTCGTTTGCCGCCGTTCATCAAGCTGTAACGCATGGCCTCCACCACCTCACCCTGGTCGAATACCGTGGGAGGCAGAAGCTGCTGTAAAGCATTCTCGATCAGGCGTTGATCATTGGCAAGAGTATTTTGAAATGCATCGTTTGTCATTTTTCGTCACCAGCCAATTCTGTAATTTTTTGCTGCGCCTGCTGCAAGATCTGTTTGCAGTAGGCTGCCAGTTTGGCACTCTCCTCATAAAGGGCAATACTCTCCTCCAAGGGCACCGTGCCGTTCTCTAAGCGGGCGCTGATGTCCTCCAGGCGCTGCATTGCATCCGTGTAAGTCAAGTTTTCTTCATTCATCTTCTCTTTCCTCCAAAACCTGCACCGGCACACTTCCGTCTGCAAATTGCAGGCGCAATGCAGTACCCGGTGATAATTCTTCTTTTTTGGTCACCGGTGAACCGTCTGTATGGCGCACCAGTGTATAGCCTCGGCGCAACACCGCCAGCGGGCTGTAAGCTTCAATTTGTTCCAGCACGCGTTCCAAACGGGTGTTCTCCCGCTCTAAGCGGAGCCGGATTTGTTTCCGGTTACCGTTCATCAAGGCTTGTAACCGTTCCAGTCGAGTCGAAATATATGCCCCGGCGCTGCCTCTGCGCGCCAAGCAACTGTCCAGTCGCTGATTTTCCCGTTCCAGAACACTGCGCAACGCGCGGGAAGCAATGCTTTCAAGCTGCGCAATGCGGCACAGCTCTTCCTCCGATCCGGCACAGCCAACTCCGCCGCCGCGCTGGGGGTAGGCGCCCGCATATCCGCCACAAAATCCGTAATGGTAAAATCCGTCTCATGCCCAACGGCAGAGATGATGGGTGTTTTGCAAGTATAGACGGCGTTGATCACCGTCTCCGTATTAAACGCCCACAGATCCTCCATAGACCCGCCGCCACGGCCAACGATCAGTACATCCAGTCCCATTTTGTCCAGCTGTTCAATAGACCGGGCAATGCTTTCCGGTGCGCCGTCGCCCTGCACCACGGTGGGGGCGATCACAAGTTCCGCCGCAGGAAAGCGCCGCGCGGTAATCTGCTTAATATCCGCCACTGCCGCACCGTAAGCAGAGGTGGCTACGCCAATCCGCCGGGGGTACTTGGGTATAGGCTGCTTGTGACTCTCATCAAACAGCCCGGCAGCCGCCAAACGAGACTTTAACTGCTCAAAGGCCACAGCCAGTGCGCCGGCGCCTGGGGCTGCATATCGTCCACATACAGCTGATACACGCCGTCTCTTTCGTACACACTCACCCGCCTCGACAAATCACCCGCATACCGTTCTCCGGCGCAAATCGCAGATGTGCACCCTGGGCGGCAAACAGCACGCATTTCAGCTGCGCTTTTTCGTCCCGCAGGGTAAAGTAGCAGTGTCCGCTGGTGGGATAGCGCTTAAAGTTGGAGATCTCACCGCTTACATAAAGATTTTGCAGCGGCGCGTCCCCTTCCAGCAGTGCACGCAAATAAAAATCAGTTAGA
>ENA-OQAS01000727-OQAS01000727.1-human-gut-metagenome-genome-assembly--contig:-NODE-727-length-16956-cov-8.452374_pt1 | contig 16956 bp, 21 predicted proteins | sample MGYA00242733_ERZ504523 | MGnify/ENA primary metagenome ERZ504523 (study PRJEB26092, sample SAMD00036239) | human gut metagenome | host: Homo sapiens | study: EMG produced TPA metagenomics assembly of... | reverse complement strand
CTGCGTGACGGCAGGGCCGAGGGACGCCATGCCAACGGCTGCGACTCGCTGGAGGCCGCCCGCACGTCCCTCGACGGCGTGAACTACGCCCCGGTCTACGATTTCAGCTACTATATCGCCAGCAGCCCGGATGTGCTCTCCGCATATACGAAGAAGAGCGAGTGCGGCGCTCTTGTTGACGACGCGGCGGTCCTTCGCCACTTCGTCAGGTGTGGCATGGCCGAGGGCCGCCGCGGCAACGAGGCGTTCGATGTTTATGGCTATAAAACTCGCTATATTGATCTTCGCAAGGCTTTCGGTAATGATTTGAAGGCTTACTATACTCATTTCCTAAAGTATGGATTAAAAGAAGGACGGGATGGGTCAAGCATGACGAGCTTTGAAGGCTATATCATGTCCCCCGCTTTTTCTTCATATGAAGATGCTTCGGCTCATTATGCAAGAACTGTAGGGGAGCAGGCTTACCCGGTCTCTGTTTATAAAAATAAAGGGGCTGCTACGGTTAAAGAGTTCTGCAAGATCCTCTATGAAGAAGCTGTGTCTGAAGGGGTTTGTCCCGAGGTCTTATATGCTCAGGTGATGAAAGAGACTGGGTATCTCAAATTTGGCAATTTGGTAAAAGCAGACCAATGCAATTTCGGTGGTATTGGAGCAACTGGTCACGGACATCCTGGCTATACTTTCGCAAACGTTAAGGAAGGTCTTAGAGCCCAAGTCCAGCATTTGAAGGCGTATGCTTCGACTGAACCGTTGAATAATCCGTGTGTTGACCCTCGTTTTCGTTTTGTCTCTAGGGGTTGTGCCCCGAAGACAACTGACCTTAACGGGCGATGGGCTGTTCCTGGAACTGGATACGGCGAGAGTTTAAATGCAATCGTCAAAGCCGTTATAGGTGACTAATTGATAGTGAATTGGTTTCGTCATGGATAAGATTTTTCTTCAAAACGAGTATAAAAAGATATTTTCCAGAATTGTTAATGGAGACAACATAACGGTGTTGCGCTATGGGGATGGCGAACGTGCCATTATGACCGGCGAAAAGGTTGTAGCGCAGGAAGGCTGGTCTTCCGAGGGAGAGTCTCCTTTGGCTGTTGCGCTCCGAGAGAGTCTTAATTTCACTGACGACAACGTGTATTACGGGATATCATGTCCGTGCTGTGATAGACCTGCATATTACTGGTATTCAACTCGAATTGCCAGTAAGCAAATTACCTTTGCTAACTTGTTTGTGAATTCGAATTACCAGACATTCAATCTGATTTTCTGACATTAACTCGAGATGCAATTGTGATTGCAAATCATGCTGGAAAAAATAATCGAATTGGTAATTTGAATGTTCTGAAGTATTACGCGGTGGGGGATGACTGTATTTCCTGCTGGGAAGAGGAATGTGGATCGATAGTATCTAGAATTATTTCTGAATATGGAAGCCGAGACAATTTGCTTTATGTTGTTTCGGCGGGTCCTATGGCTGAACCGATAATTGCGGAGCTTTACAAACACAATCCTAATAACTGTTACATTGATTTTGGTTCTTCAATTGATATTTATATTCATGGATCGGACACTAGGCCATATTCAAAGCCGGGCACTGTTTATTCAAAACGAAACTGTTGGATGTTTGACCCGAATACAGCGGATTTTGATGTGTCCGTTGTTTTGACTACATATAAGAAACCAGAATCGCTGACTGAACAATTAGCGGCAATTGATAAGCAGACATTAAGGCCACGTGAGATCAGGCTTTTCAAGGACGCCATTGACGGTTTCTACTCTATTGATTTGAATGATGAGTTTTTGTCGTCATTTGATGATTGCTGCATTGCGAAATGCAATAGGGGAGTTTGGGGCCGATTTGATTATGCAAGAGAATGCAAATCAAAATATGTATGCCTCTTTGACGATGATACTATTCCAGGGGATTGTTGGCTGGAAAGCTGTCATTTTGAAATGATGCAACACGAGGGAATTTACGGCACGATTGGAATAGTGCTCGAGAATTCAAGTGGTTATCCGATTGACAAGCGTTCATACTATCGAGTCGGTTGGGCTGAACCCAACGAGCAGCTAATGGAAGTTGATTTCGTTGGTCACTCTTGGTTCCTTCCAAGAAGAGCCCTTGATTATATGTTCGAAAATACCGAGCAATTGCAACAGTATAAAGTTGCAGCGGAAGACATGACTCTTTCTGCTAAGGCCTTGCAATACGGGTTGTCAACTTTTGTCCCACCCCATCCATATGACAATAAAAGAGTTTGGGGTTCGGATAGCTCTCTTGCTATGCATTTTGGGCAGGCTAGCGGATCTCTCTCAATGAATGTCAGCAATTTAAGGAAAATGGAATCCGCTATCGTTGAGTTAACCAAGACCGGTGCATCCTTTCTCTTTCAGCGTAATCCAGGCCTCGTTAAGATGCAAAAAAGGATTCTGAATAGGTATCACAATGTGGAACTGATGAAGCATTATTTAAAGGTCATCCATCGCAAGGTTTTCAGAAGAAATAAAGGATGAGTTTATATAGATGGCAAACAAAAATTCTAGAATCAAAAATGCTCTCCTCGCCTCATTGACTGGGGTGGGTGAACAACTCGCATCTTATGTTGGTGCGTTTATATTTCGAACAGTATTTTTGTATGTACTGAATGCCAACTATTTGGGAATATCGGCGCTATTTACAAACATATTGCAGGTGTTTTCCCTGACCGAGCTTGGTATCGGCTCGGTTATTGCATTTAATATGTATAAGCCAATTAAAGAATGCGATGATGAGGAATGCGCAAAGCTGCTCAATTTCTATAAAAGTGTCTACCGAGCAATTGCTTTAATTACTCTGCTTCTTGGAGCTTGTTTTTTTCCGTTTATCGATTCTGTTATCGCTGATCCCGGTAATATTCCGGATGATGTAAATCTTAGCGTAATCTATTGGCTTTTCGTATTTCAAAGTGTAACGAGTTACCTGTGCGTCTACAGGCAATCGCTACTCAATGCCGATCAAAAGGGTTATGTAATTTCCGCCGCTAACTCTATCTATAATATATGTTTAAATGTAATTAAAATTTTATTACTGATAGCTACTGCAAATTACACTTTTGTTCTTACTGCTGGAATTTTAATTTCCCTTGTTTACAACTTTGGCCTGTCTTGCTATAGCGCTAGGCAATATCCAGACATTATTGCGTTCAGGGATGCAAGGCTTAGCAACGCTAATAAGATTCGCATTTTTAAAGAGACTGGCGCATTAATGTGTCACAAAATCGGAGGAGTTGTTCTAAACAGCACTGACAGCATTATTCTCTCTTCTTTTATTGGCGTGGGGACAGTCGGTTTATATTCAAATTATCAGCTGATTTCATCTGCATTAGATTTGTTTTTAAATAAGGTTTTCGGTAGCTTTGTTCCGACAATTGGAAATGCCTTGATAGATGCGGGGGATTCTGAAAAACTTAAGTTGTATCAACGTCTTCGATTTATTAATATCTGGGCTGCGTCATTTTGCGCTTTGTGTTTTTATCTGTTGATTAATCCTTTTATTAAGATTTGGATCGGGGATAAATACTTATTGGATCAGGCTGTCGTTACGATTCTTTCCCTGCATTTTTTCTGGAATTCTTCAAGAATTATTAACGTTGGGTTCGTAAATGCTTCTGGCTTGTTTGTTAAAGATAAAATCAGACCTTTAATTCAGGCTGTTTTGAATCTAGTTATTTCCGTCTATGCCGTCATTCATGTTGGTATTGCTGGCGTTTTCATCGGCACTTTTCTTAGCACGCTCTTTACAAGTGCTTGGCGTGAGGGCGTTGTTTTGTACAAATATTTATTCCACTGTAGTTGTGTTGATTATTTTAAATGCTATTTAGGTTGGTTTTTTGTTTCGCTTATGCCCGCAATCGGGCTTCATATCTTGTTTTCATATATTCCAGATTCGCTGTTGGGTTTTGTAATTAGATTGGTAATTGCTGTCGCGGCGATAAATTTTTATTTTTGGATTGTGTTCAGGAAAACAGAATCATATTTATATATGAAACAACTCTTAAGTTCTATGACTAAGCGTGCTTTTACTAGATAGGCATCTTGATTGTGGCGTCCACAAATCGCGAGGCTGGGTATTTGCTCGCTTGAGCACTGTTGAATATGCGATATGACACTGCCGTTATTGCGCCTGAGCACCAGCGCCGATATGGGCCGTAGTGTTTTTTGCATTCGTCTGCTCCATTAGTATCGGTCTGAACTTCGAATGAAGTTTGTCGAGTAGCTAATCGTTGACCATGGGCAGGTCGTGTGCGCTGTATTTGCGGGCGACCTGCCCAGCGATCCGAAGTTCTCAAGTGCAAACACCCATTCAGCAGTGTTAAGGACGCGGATTCTCTGCTCAATATGCTCGCCTTACTCGATTTGGAGTCCCAGTTTCGGATGTCGCTGAAATCAGGGCGCCAATCTATAAAGCCCTCCCGATATCATGAGAAAAACTTGAACGCCGATATTTAAAATCCATGCAGTGGGCAGTTCATAAAGCTGGCAGAGATGGGATGCCACAATAGAGCATATGCAAGCATGTGGATCGCACTAATTGACCAATCATATTTACGTCCGACCGCTATTGAAGTCCTAGACGCCCGCGATGCGCTCGCTCGCATGCCCGTCGCCGTAGGGATTCGACGCATGACTCATGGCCTCGTACTCGGCCTGATCGGAGAGTAGGCGGCTGAACTCACGGTAGATAACATCCTCTTCGGTGCCGACGAGCTTCAGTGTGCCGGCGGCCACGCCCTCTGGCGCTCGGTGGTGTCGCGCATGACGAGCACCGGCTTGCCCAGGCTAGGCGCCTCCTCCTGGATGCCGCCCGAGTCGGTGAGGATGAGGTGGCTCGCGGCCATGAAGTTATGGAAGTCGAGCACCTCGAGCGGTCGATGATGTGCAGACGGTCGAAGCCGTCGAGCTCCTCGTGCGCCGCCTTGCGGACGAGCGGGTTCATGTGGATGGGGTAGATCGCCTTGGTGTCGGGGTGCTCCTCCATCACGCGGCGGATGGCGCGGAACATGCGGTGCATGGGCTCGCCAAGGTTCTCGCGGCGGTGGGCCGTGATGAGGATGAGGCGGGAGCCTCAGCCCACTCGAGCTCGGGATGAGTATAGCCCTCGCGCACGGTGGTGCGAAGCGCGTCGATTCCGGTGTTGCCGGTGACCCAGATCCTGGACTCAGGCTTGCCCTCACCGAGCAGGTTCTGCTTGCTCGCCTCCGTGGGGGCGAAATAGTACTCGCTCACGATGTCGACCGCCTGGCGGTTGAACTCCTCCGGCCAGGGGCTGTAGATGTCGTGCGTGCGCAGGCCGGCCTCGACATGCCCCACGGGGATCTGCAGGTAGAAGCATGCGAGCGCAGCGGCGAAGCTGGTCGTGGTGTCGCCGTGAACCAGAACGACGTCGGGCCTCTCGTCCTCGAGAACGGCCTTGAGCTTGACCAGCACGTCGCACGTAACGTCGAACAGCGTCTGGCCCGGCTTCATGATCGCAAGGTCGTGGTCGGGAGTCACGTCGAAAACTCGAAGGACCTGGTCGAGCATCTCGCGGTGCTGGCCTGTCACTGTCACGACGGTCTCGAACTCATCTCTGCGCGCCCTAAGCTCGTTGACAAGCGGGCACATCTTGATGGCCTCCGGGCGGGTGCCGAAGACGAGCATTATCTTATTTCGGGTCATTTTCACTCCTTTGGGTAATTCTCTAATTGGCATGTTAAGAATTGCTCATTTCTTTCTTGGTTTTGATGGATGGGTAACCATCGAATTGCTGAATGGCGCACAAGGGTTGTGAGCGGCGCCACAATGCCCTAGTCTACGCCTAAATGCTGCATTATAAATAATGGCCGCTCAATGCAACCAATTATTGCGTCCACGTTTGAGCTAAAGCATTGACTTAAACAGATTGACGATATTTTTATTACCGGTCTGAAAGGAGCCGACTCCAAACTCTGCACCTTTTTTTGCTATATCTTTTGATTCTGCCGGATGATTTATTGCCCAGCGAATTTTGACCGAAAGGTCTTCGGAACCTTCGTAGAGAAGTCCCCTTCCGTTGGCGAGAAGCTCTGCGGTGCAGCTGTTGTTATTCCCAATTACTAAACAGCCTGACATCAGTGCCTCAACGGTGGTTCTTCCAAATGACTCTGATCGAGAACAGTTTAATGCAATATCAGATTCGAGTAGTTTATATTTGGCTTCCGAGTCAAATGAATTGTCTGTAAGTAGATTAGCTAGGGAATGTTTCTGAGTATAGTCGTGCATTTCGGCAACATAGGCTTCGTCCAGGTCTTTGCCAATTAATGTTAAATGAATTGGAAGATCTCTTAATTGAGACAAGGCCTTTATTGCGTCCATTTGTCCCTTGTCGGGCTTTTTGTTTCCGATAAGGATTATTCTTGTTATATCTGTAGAAAACAAGTCGCTTTGTCGCTCGTGCCTAGGTTCCTCCATTGAATCGTAAATAACAATTGAGTTGTTCAGATGCTCTGAATAAAAGTTATCTATTACTTTAGAGACTGCTATGCACTTGCTTGCGTTAGAAAGCAGCCAATAAGAAAAACTCTTGCAATAGAAGTCATAAGAGGTTGGTTGGCCGTTGAATTCGCGCAAGTGCCATATAAGTGGAATATTGAGAATGTGAGCAGAAATGGACCTGCATATACGGCAGTTGTATTTATGTGGACTAAATCAACTTTATGCTTCCGGAGAAAATGATAGATATGTACTTCTTGAATTAAATTAATGACGATCTTAATCAGGAAAATAGCTGAGGATTTTAGTTTTGGTTCTGAGCGATGATGCCGCCAAGGTAAATAATGAATGATGTCGGTCTCGACTCCCATTGAATTTAGCTTTTCCTGTAATTCGCCCTTATAGGGAAGGAGAACGTAAGGGTTGATTCCGTTCTCAATTTCATACTTAATAAGGTCGACAAGGCATAGTTCAGCTCCCCCATCGAGTTTTCCAGAAGAAGAAATATGCACAACTTTCATTATCGTCTCTCTGCTTAGGTCATGCGAACTGTTTATAAATTAAATAATACTTATTTGATTCGATTCTAGTTGTGATGAGTTCTTGTAAGGTCGATTTACATAATAAGAAGAGCTAATTACAGGCAGTACCTTTAATTCTACCAGCATCATAATTGCGTCACTGATGCCTTATATAGTGTCATTGTGATTCAATTGCGTATGGATTTATTTGAGGAGTGAGGCTTCTGTCCTCTCGCGTTGCATGTTGGGGTTTATGGGTTTGAATATGGGTCGAATCACTTCTTGCAAAGAATGCGCTTCTTTTGCTTATGTGACCAATCTCCTGTCTGGAGACTAAAATTATGTAAATACGACCGCTGTCGGTCTGTGCTACTTATTTTCCCGATGATATTTGAAAGGCTATAACTAATGGCATGCAATGATTTAAAGTGCTATGCGGTAATTTTTGCTGGTGGCGTTGGGTCACGTATGCGTGGCGCTAAAGTTCCCAAGCAGTTTTTGGAGTTGGGCGGAAAGTCTATTATCGCTCATACCATCGACCATTTTGAAAAGCATCCTATGGTTGCAGGTGTCGTTGTCGTTTGTGTTGCCTCGGGTATGGACCATATGCGCGAAATTGTCGAGGACGCTCATTACTCCAAGGTCTTGTCGATTGTTCCAGGTGGCAAGACGGGTCAGGATTCCATCTTTAATGGTCTTTCTGAGCTTAAACGGCTTGGCGTAACGGATAAGGATTCTATTGTTTTGATTCACGACGGCGTTCGGCCACTTATTGATGAGCAGACTATCTCTGCGTGCATCGATTCCGTTTCCCAGTATGGTTCTACCGCAACGGTTGCCTCTTCGCCTGAAACGATTATCGAGGAGGAGAATGGCGTGGTAGAACGCGTCGTCGACCGTTCGCGTTGCAAGCTCGCGCGTGCTCCCCAGGGCTTCAAGTTTAATGATATTTATGCCGAGCACCTCCGCGCACGCAAGGAGGGCAGACATGATTTCATCGATTCAATCTCGCTTATGGCTCATTATGGCCACAAGGCCCATACGGTTGAGGGACCTGCGGACAATATTAAGGTGACCACGCAGCGCGATTTCTTTGCGTTTAAGGGGTTTGTTGACTACAAGGAAATGGAGCAGCTATGGCCGCTGTAGATGAGTATTTGTTTGATCGAGCTGCGAAGATTGCCGCCGAGGTCGATCTTCCCTGGGCTGAGCTGGACGGTAAGACCGTTTTGGTGACAGGATCAACGGGGTTAATTGGTTCGCAGGTTGTGAGGATCTGCTCTCTAGAAACGATCACGTTGATGCCGGCATCAACGTGGTTCTGCCCGTTCGAAATAATAAAAAAGCGCAGGCTCTGTTTGGCGACCGAAGTGACGTTTCTGTTCTGGAATGGTCGCTTGGCGATGAGCTTATGGGTTCCGAGCACGTGGATTATGTAGTCCATGCTGCCTGCGGAACATCAAGCAAGAGCTTCCTCGAGACTCCCGCCACGACGATTATGCAGATTGTTCATGGTGGGGAGGCTGTACTGAGGTACGCTTGCTCTGTAGATGCGAAGAAGGTGCTGTTCCTCTCTACTATGGAGGTTTACGGCGAGGTCGAAGGTGTGGCTACTGAGGATAACCTTGGTAAACTGGACCCCATGGTCGTTCGCAACAGCTATCCCGAGCAAACGTCTTGTCGAGTGTCTGTGTGCTTCGTATGCCACTGAGCACGGTGTCCCTTCGGTTGTTATGCGTTTGGCTCAGACGTTTGGCGAGGGTGTCCATCACGACGACATGCGAGTGTTTGCCGATTTCGGTCGTCATGCCATTGACGGCAAGGACATCGTCTTGTTAAGTGATGGCCTTAAGCGCAACGGTTACCTTTCGGTCGATGACTCTGTGCGCGCTATTTTGATTGCATTGGTTAATGGTCAATCGGGTGAAGCGTATAACGCTGTTAACGAGGATGCGTATTGCAGCATTAGGGAAATGGCGCAGCTGGTTCTTGACCAGTTTGGCGCTGAGGGTACGCAGGTCCGCAGAGAGTTTGACCCCGAGCGCGAGGCGACGTTCAGGAAGGCCTCTGACCTCATGCTCGATTCATCTAGCTCAAGGCGTTGGGCTGGGAGCCCAACGATTCGCTTTCTGATATGTACCGTGCCATGATTGATTGCTGGAGCGTTCATGACTAACGAGATAGCGCGAAAGCCGTCCGTCCTTGTGATGATGGCCACTTATAACGGTGAGAAGTATGTTGCTGAACAAATTGATAGCATCCTTGCTCAAGAAGGCGTGAATGTCACGCTCTTGATATCGGATGACGGCTCGAGTGATAGTACGCCGTCGATTTGCAGCCGTTATGCCCAAGATATGCCTAATGTTCAATTTGGCGTCAATGAGAAAAACAAGGGTCTCGCTCGAAACTTTATGGACATGCTTTACTGTGCTGATGCAACGTCCTTCGACTTTTTTGCGTTCTCAGATCAAGATGACTATTGGATGCCCAATAAGCTTGGAAAGGCAATTGAGGCAATTAGTTCAGCTGGCGAGGGCCCTCGCCTGTATTACAGTGACGTGTGCAATGTTGATGAGCACCTAAATGGCGGGTCTAGAGAATACGGCGCCTTTGCTTCGCATGCAACTCTTTAGGGTTGTTACTGACTGTAAATTGGGCGTCCGGATGCACGATGGTGTTCAATTCGGCTTTTGCGTCTGTCCTTCAACGTTATGTGCCGCCGGATTGGCCTCGTATTCATGATGGCTGGGTTCACTTAGTCGCTAGAGTGCTTAATGCTCAAGTTCCCGATCTTGAGCATGCTTACATTAAGCGCCGCATCTCGGGCCAAAATCAGGTTGGCGAGCGTGGGCTAAACAGTTTGAGCGGCAAGCGTATAAAGATTATTGCTAGCTCGCTTCTGTCGCCCTCCGAGCATGGCCTTACTGAAGCAGCGTCGCTTTTGCTTGATGGCTATGCCGACAGCATGAGTTCTGAGGACAAAGAACTCGTATCTTGCTTCGTTGATGGACGTCATAGCATTGTGAAGCGTTTAGGTATGATGTTTAATCCAGCTTTTGCGCAACCGTTTCCGCTTGAAAACATTATGTTTAAAGGCAAGATGCTTCTAAACGTCTATTAATCCTGTGACAATTTGAGCTCTTTTACGTAGTGCACTCCCGCTCGACGCTTTTCTTTGGGCGGGAGCTGCATATAGTTGCCGTAATGCTTTGTTAGATAGCCATCCCAGTCGGCAAACGTTTTGTATTGCTTGCCAGCAAACTCAATGAGGGCAAGGTCATGCAGTCTTGCGAGTTCCTCGGTCTCAACTTCAATACTGTAAGCTCCGCCAAATGGCATAGCATAGTGGCACGAGTCGTCTTGATCGTAAGTACGCATTGCTTTGTCAATTATACTGATAATCCAGTGTTGGGGAATGAGGAGACACAAGGCCTTTGCCACATAATAGGCAGCCTTTTGTATTCCGCCCTTATTTTGAGGAAACTTATATCCACATTTGACGATATATAGGTTCTTGAGGAACGAAACCTTACGATATTGTTTAATGCGTTCGGTCGAATCGTTCGAAACTCGATCATAGGGGAAAATATCAATCCATACGCCTGTGACATGGCGATATGAGAAGAGTAGGTTTCTGAATACACCGTTCCTTTTTTGCGGATCTTGCCAAAAACAAGGCCGCAATTAGGCTCGGTGTTCATGTCTTGGAATATAAAGCCATCGCTCAGTTCGGTTTTACAGGCTTGTGCAAAGCGGTCGTAGTCTTCGCGGAGCATGCCAACATCAATGTCGTCGTCCCATGGAATAAATCCCTTATGGCGTGCGGCGCCCAAACAAGTTCCGCCCGAGAGAAAATAGTCGATTCCATTTGCATCGCAAATGCGGACAAATTCATCGAGCATCGCGAGTTCGATTCTCTTGAGCTGCTGCAACTGGTCGTTCGTGATGTCCATACGTTCCTTCTAATGTTGGGGCCAATAATTACCGTATGGCGAGAATTGGCCTTGTTAATTCATTGATACGAGAGCTAATCTCACGATCTTATTTAGATAACTTGCTGAGCAAAAGAGAAGCCTAAACGAATATGCAATCGACCGCAAAATGTTTCGTTCGCTTAGAGAGTTCAGCAAACCATTAAAAGTGTTATTGGCTTGTTCGTAACGTGTCGCTTTGCTTTCTGAATAGCTCGAATTCACGTATTGCTTAGCTTCTCGAGGGTTGGCGACTTCGTGGCGCCTATAAGCTTTGGTGATATATCGCTGGTAGAGAAACTGTCTATAAAGCGATGTGCGAGAAATACTGCCGGCAGTCATGCGGTATTTAAGGACGATGCTGTCGCAGTTCGCTATCCTTGCTCCTGATAGAGAGGCCCGCAGTAAAAAGTCATAGTCCTCGCAAAGTGGAATCGTTCGATAAGATTGTTGGAACAGCGTTTTTTTGCCAAACCAAGTTGGATGCGGGACGCAATTGTTCCAACGTAATGCGCGAGCTACTGATTCGGGATTCACGGGTGGCTGAGGAATGTCGTATAAGTCGTTGCCGTCCTCGTCGACAACGGTCATGCGCCCACCAATGAGGTCAAGATCGTGTTCTGTTAGAAAGGTAAGTTGCGTTTTGATGCGGTTTGGCATGGAAATATCGTCTGCGTCCATGCGACAAATATACTGCCCTTTTGCCATGTCGAGTGCTCGATTGAGAGAAGCAACGAGACCAAGATTTTCCTGGTTTTGAATCACCGTAATCCTCGAGTCCTCCTGTTGTTTTTTGTTTAGAAGTGCCCGTACTGCATGATTTTCCGGGCAATCAATAACAACCAGAAGTTCAAAATCGCGATAGGTTTGATTGAGTATCGAATCGAGAGAAGATTCGACCAGAGCAGGATCTTCTTTATAGGTGGACATGATGACAGAGACGTTTGGCATACGGGTTCTCTCGACCGGCGGGACATGCAATGATGAACGTTTGAGCAGACGTCCAAACGTTGGTTATTATAGGATTATTGCAAATCGAATGCTATGAGGCCGCTGTCGCTCCTCTTTGCTTGGGGCTGTCCGGTGAATAGATGGGGTGATGCGGGAATGGCGACGACGACCCGCCATAATTACGATTCAGTTGATGCTGCCAAATTTGTATTAAGCATTTTTGTGGTTGCGATTCACGTGCGCCCCTTTGATGCTTATGCGGTTTATTTTCGCCCAATACTCAGAGCCGCCGTTCCTCTATTCTTCTTAATGACATCTTATTTTTTCTTTAATCATCATAAGAACTTAAGCGGTCTTGAGGAGCGCGTTCTACATATTGAAAAATATGTTTCCCGAAATCTTCGTCTCTATCTGTTTTGGATGTTGATCTTTTTGATACCGACCATTAGGTATCGTCAGTGGTTTTCGAGCGCATTCTCAACGGATTTGTCTTGTGGGCTCGGTCTTTCTTTACGGGCAGCACCTTTATTGCTTCTTGGTTTATTATGGCTGCCGTTATTGCAACTGTTTTGGTTGCCGTGCTTTCGCGATATCTTTCTAACAGAAGCCAACTGCTTTTCTCGTTAATGTCTTTTTGCGTTTGCTGTTTGATGAGCAACTATGGAAACACTGCGTATGTGCAGGCCCATATGAGTGTTTTTGTCCAATCTGCTGGATTTAGCTACAACAGTTACTGGGTTGCCCTCTTTTGGGTTGTTGTTGGGAAGATGCTTGCGGAGCGGTCGCAAGACAAGGCATTGAGCGCAAAGACGCTGTCACTTCTGGGCCTTGTCGGCATTATTTCGCTTTATGCTGAGCAAATATTGATAGTTTCGCATGGCTGGGCGGTTGCGGACGACTGCTATTTCTCGCTTCCACTGCTCTGCGTCCCGCTGTTTCTCTTGTTGCTTCGCTTTGATGTTCGGATTGGACATGTCCGTTTCTTACGTTGTGCGAGCACTGTGACCTTTTGTTTGCACGCAAATCTTCAGTCATTCTGAATGATTATTGCCATGTTAACGTTAGCCAAAACGCTATGTTTGCTATCGTGCTAATTGCATCGTGGGCCTTAACGTTTTCAATTCTTAAACTTGAGAAATTGCCGCATTTGCGGTGGCTTAGGTATAGTCACTAATATTTTCGTTATTATGATTTGGATATCAATTAAACGTTATGAGAGCCCGTTTTGAAGACACTGATTATTATTCCTGCTTATAACGAAGAGGAGTCTCTCGAGTCTACGGTCACTAGGCTGACCGCAACTGTTCCCGATGTTGACTACCTTGTCGTTAACGACGGTTCCATTGATGGGACTGTCCAAATTTGCCGAGACAATGGATATCCGTTTTTGGACCTGCCCTGCAATCTTGGCCTTGCGGGTGCGTTCCAAGCGGGTATTAAATATGCTTATCGGCATGGGTACGACTGCGCTATTCAGTTTGATGCTGATGGCCAGCATTTGCCTCAGTATATCCACGACTTGGAACAGGCGTTACAGACGAGCGATATTGTAATTGGTTCGCGATTTATTGATCAGCCCAAGGATAACTCGCTGCGCATGTTTGGCAGTAATATCATTCAAGGAGCCATTAAGCTCACGACCGGTCAAGATATTCATGACCCCACGTCGGGAATGCGTGCTTTTAATAAACGCATGATCAAACTGCTCGCCCTTGGTCTCAATATGGGTCCAGAGCCCGACACCGTTTCGTACCTCATCCGTGCCGCTCATGCCAAGGTTGTCGAGGTGCCGGTTCAGATGGCCGAGCGCGAGGCGGGGGAGAGCTACTTTAACTGGAAGTCGTCCGCCAAGTATATGCTTCGCATGACTTTATCTATTCTGTTTATCCAGTTCTTCCGTAAAAGCTTGGAGGGCGATGCTGCATGACGCTGCCGCTTCGTATTACGCTGTTTGCAGCATCCTTGCTCACGTTTGGTTATATGACCGTTAAGATTCGTGATTCCAAGATGCGTCTTGAGGATTCTCTGTTCTGGTTCTGCTTTTCTGCTTTGTTGCTGCTTGTCAGCATTTTCCCCCAGGTGTTTTTCTGGCTTTCCAATCTTGTCGCACCATGGCGCCTTCGAACTTCGTTTTCCTATTCTTCATCTTCGTCTTGCTCATTGTCTGCTTTAGGCTGAGCGTTCGTCTTTCTCAGCTCGATACAAAGCTTCGCGAGCTTACCCAGCAGTTGGCGATCGAAAAGTTTGAACGTCGTCATAATGACGAGAGCCATGCGAAAAGAGGCTAATTCATGAAAGGCATTATCCTCGCAGGCGGGTCCGGCACCCGCCTGTACCCGCTCACGCTCGTGACCTCCAAGCAGCTGCTGCCGGTCTACGACAAGCCCATGATCTACTACCCGCTGTCCACCCTCATGCTGGCGGGAATCCGGGACATCCTGGTCATCTCCACGCCGACCGACCTCCCCAACTTCGAGCGCCTGCTCGGGGACGGCTCGCGCTACGGCGTGAACCTCTCCTACGCCGAGCAGCCGAGCCCCGACGGCCTGGCGCAGGCCTTCACCATCGGCGAGGACTTCATTAATGGCGAGCCGTGCGCGCTGGTGCTGGGCGACAACATCTTCTACGGCAACGGCCTCAGCCGCCATCTCAAGAAGCCGTCGAGAACGCCCAGTCGGGCCGCGCCACGGTCTTCGGCTACCACGTGGACGACCCCGAGCGCTTCGCGTCGTGGAGTTCGATGCGCAGGGCAGGGCCGTCTCCATCGAGGAGAAGCCCGCCGAGCCAAGAGCTCCTACGCCGTCACCGGCCTGTACTTCTACCCGGCGACGTCGCCGCCAAGGCACATGAGGTCAAGCCGTCCGCCCGCGGCGAGCTGGAGATCACCGACCTCAACCGGATGTACCTGGGGGAGGGGACGCTGTCCGTGGTGACGCTCGGCCGCGGGTACGCGTGGCTGGACACCGGCACCATGGAGAGCCTGCACGAGGCCGCGGAGTTCGTCCGCGCCGTGGAGCACTCCCAGGACCTGCCCGTGTCCGTGCCCGAGGAGATCGCCTGGGAGAACGGCTGGATCACGACCGCCGAGCTCGAGGAGGCCGCGAAGGCCTACGGCAAGTCGGTCTACGGGCGGCACCTCAAGAAGGTCGCCGCCGGCGAGATCGTCAACAGCCCGCGCGAGTACTAGGAACAAGGAGATTCGAACATGGCAGAGGAGACCTTCTCCCCCAGGAACATCATCGTCACGGGCGGCTGCGGCTTCATCGGCAGCAACTTCGTGCACTACGTGGTGGACAACCACCCCGGGGTGCACGTGACCGTCCTGGACAAGCTGACCTACGCCGGCAACCCCGAGAACATCGCCGGGCTGCCGCCGACCGCGTGGAGCTCGTCGTGGGCGACATCTGCGACGCGGGGCTGCTGGACAGGCTGGTCCCCGGCCACGACGCGATCGTCCACTACGCGGCCGAGAGCCACAACGACAACTCCATCGCCGACCCGGAGCCCTTCCTGCGCACCAACGTCGAGGGCACCTTCCGCCTGCTGGAGGCCGTCCGCAAGCACGGCGTCCGCTACCACCACGTCTCCACCGACGAGTCTACGGCGACCTCGCACTCGACGACCCGGCGAAGTTCACCGAGGAGACGCCGTACCGCCCGTCCTCCCCGTACAGCTCGACCAAGGCGTCCTCCGACATGCTCGTGCGCGCCTGGACCCGCACCTACGGCCTGCGCGCCACGATCTCCAACTGCTCCAACAACTACGGCCCCTACCAGCACGTGGAGAAGTTCATCCCCAGGCAGATCACCAACATCGTCGACGGGGTCCGCCCCAAGCTCTACGGCCGCGGCGAGAACGTCCGCGACTGGATCCACACCGAGGACCACTCCTCGGCCGTCTGGGACATCCTGACCAAGGGCCGCACGGGGGAGACCTACCTCATCGGAGCCGACGGCGAGAGGGACAACATCACCGTCCTGCGCATGATCCTGGAGGCCATGGGCCGCGACCCCGAGGACTTCGACTGGGTCGCTGACCGCCCCGGCCACGACCGCCGCTACGCCATCGACAGCACGAAGCTCCAGCGCGAGCTGGGCTGGAGGCCTGCCCACACCGACTTCGCGGAGGGGCTCAAGCAGACGATCGACTGGTACGTGGCCAACGAGTCCTGGTGGCGCCCGGCCAAGGAGCCACCGAGCCCGCTACCGCGCCAGGGCCAGTAAGGAGGGGGTAGATCTATGGCAGACATCGCATTCGGGAAGGACCTCTCCGTCACCGAGACCGGCATCGGGGGCCTGAAGGTCGTCGACCTCGCCGTCCACGGCGACTCGCGCGGCTGGTTCAAGGAGAACTGGCAGCGCGCCAAGATGACCGCCCTGGGCATCCCGGACCTCCGCGTCGTCCAGAACAACGTCTCCTACAACGACAGCCGCGGCGTCACCCGCGGCATCCACGCCGAGCCCTGGGACAAGTTCATCTCCGTGGCCCGCGGCAGCGTATTCGGCGCTGGGTGGACCTGCGCGAGGGCAGCGAGACCTACGGGAAGGTGTTCACCTGCACGCTCGACCCGTCCAGGGCCATCTACGTCCCGCGCGGCGTGGGCAACTCCTTCCAGGCCCTGGAGGACGGCACCGCCTACACCTACCTGGTGGACGCCCACTGGTCGCTGGAGCTCAAGAGGACCTACACCTTCGTGAACCTCGCCGACCCCGAGCTCGCCATCGAGTGGCCGATCCCGCTCGACCAGGCCACCGTCTCCGAGGCGGACAAAAACCACCCGATGCTCAAGGACGTCGTCCCCATGGCGCCCAGGCGCACCCTCGTCACCGGCTGCAACGGGCAGCTGGGACATGCGGTGCGCGAGCTCGCCGAGGAGCGCGGCGTCGCCAAGGACTTCGACTTCTGCGACATCGACACCTTCGACATGTCCGACCCGGACGCCTACGCACAGTACGACTGGTCGCTCTACGGCACCGTGATCAACTGCGGCGCCTACACGGCCGTGGACAGGGCGGAGACCCCCGAGG
>ENA-OQAS01000726-OQAS01000726.1-human-gut-metagenome-genome-assembly--contig:-NODE-726-length-16978-cov-2.008783_pt1 | contig 16978 bp, 16 predicted proteins | sample MGYA00242733_ERZ504523 | MGnify/ENA primary metagenome ERZ504523 (study PRJEB26092, sample SAMD00036239) | human gut metagenome | host: Homo sapiens | study: EMG produced TPA metagenomics assembly of... | reverse complement strand
GCATCCAATCCGGAAAAGGCAGCATCGTATCTAGCAGCCACTTTACAACGAGCGGCGGCAAATTCATCCAAATACCGAAGCTTAACATCTAAGACAGCGGCCTGCAAGGTATCCAAACGGGAGTTGCAGCCCACCAAAGCATGATGATATTTTACCTTTTGCCCATGATTGGCGATCATTCGCAGTCGTTCGGCCAATCGTGCGTCGGAAGTAAACATCGCCCCACCATCACCATAACAAGCCAACGGTTTCGAAGGGAAGAAGGAGGTCGTTCCTATAGAGGCGATCGTACAGGCTTTCTTCACCGTTCCATCCGAGAAAGTATAATTAGCACCGATGGACTGGGCATTATCCTCGATCACATATAGATTATGACGGCTGGCGATACGCAAGATCGGTTCCATATCACAACACTGGCCAAAAAGATGAACTGCGATAATAGCTCTCGTCTTTTCAGACAAGGCATCTTCTATCTTTTCCGGGTCTATATTGAATGTACCGGGATCTACATCCACTAATACCGGCACTAGGCCAAGAGCCAAAGCGACCTCAGCCGCGGCGATATACGTAAAAGCAGGAACGATCACCTCATCGCCCGGATGTAAGTCTAATGCCATCAAGGAGATTTGCAAAGCATCCGTACCGTTGCCGCACGGGATCGCATAAGGAATACCTAAATAATCTGATAAATGGTTACAAAATCCCTTCACCTGAGGGCCATTGATAAAGGCACAAGCATCTATCACCGTTTGCATGGCGGGATTGATCTCGCTACGCACGTTCATACTGCCTCCGCAGATCTACCATCTGTATCTGTTTCTCTAGCATCTTATCCATTCAAAAAATAGGGCTATCCCGTCGTTAAAACGAAATAGCCCCCTCATTATTGCGTTTATCTTATTATTTCACCTCGCTACCCGGTTTCACCTCTTTCTCCGGGGTGATAACGGCCAGCTTTCCATCGAAATTCTCGGCGGAGAGAATCATGCCCTCGGAAACAATACCTTTCAGCTTACGGGGAGCTAAGTTAGCGATGAAGCAAACTTGCTTGCCTACCAATTCCTCGGGTTTATAATGCTGGGCGATACCCGACACGATCGTGCGTTTCTCCAGGCCATCGTCGATACGGAACTGAAGCAGCTTATCCGCTTTCGGAACCTTCACACATTCCAGAACCGTACCCACACGGATATCCAGTTTCATGAAATCATCGAACTCGATATTCTCACGGATCGGTTTCGCCTTATAATTCGCTTCCTCATTCGCTTTCTTCGTATCCAATAATTTCTGTACTTGGGCCTCGATCACGCTATCCTCTATCTTCTCGAACAACAACTCTGCCTTGCCCAATTGATGACCGGCCTCCAATAGATCCGTAGCACCTAGGCGATTCCATCCCAACGGCTCTACATTCAGCATCTTATTCAGTTTCTCCATGCTAAACGGCAAGAACGGCTCAAAAGCGATCGCCAGATTAGCCGTAATCTGCAAAGCGATGTTCATGATCGTAGCGACACGAGGCATATCCGTCTTCGCCAACTTCCAAGCTCCATATCAGCGAGATACTTATTTCCGATACGGGCCAGGTTCATCGCCTCTTTCTGAGCGTCACGGAAGTGGTAGGTATCCAACAGGCGTTCCACGTTCTCTTTCACATCTGCGAAATCCTTCAAGGTCTGGCGATCATAATCTGTCAACTCGCCACCGCCGGCACCTTACCCTCGAAATACTTATCCGTAAGGACTAACGCACGGTTCACGAAGTCCCTAAGATAGCGACCAACTCATTATTATTACGAGCCTGAAAATCTTTCCATGTGAAATCATTATCCTTTGTCTCCGGCGCGTTGGCCGTCAAGACATAGCGCAACACGTCTTGCTTGCCCGGCATATCCACCAGATACTCGTTCAACCAAACCGCCCAGTTGCGGGAAGTAGAGATCTTGTCACCCTCCAAGTTCAAGAACTCGTTGGCGGGGACATTCTCCGGCAAGTTATAAGAACCTTCCGCTTTCAGCATGGAAGGGAACACGATACAATGGAACACGATATTATCTTTACCGATGAAATGGACCATTTTAGTCTCCGGATCCTTCCACCAAGTCTCCCAGCTATCCGGCAGCAACTCTTTCGTATTAGAGATATAACCGATCGGAGCGTCGAACCAGACATACAGCACCTTTCCTTCCGCCCCTTCCACGGGAACAGGGATACCCCAATCCAAATCACGACTCACCGCACGGGGTTGCAGTCCCATATCCAGCCAGCTCTTACACTGCCCATATACATTAGGTTTCCATTCCTTATGATCCTCCAAGATCCATTTACGCAAGAACGGCTCCCACTTGTCTAAAGGCAGATACCAATGCTTCGTCTCACGCATCACCGGCTTGCTGCCACTGATAGCGGATTTCGGATCGATCAAATCGTCGGGCTAAGAGACGTACCGCAAGCCTCGCACTGATCGCCATACGCCTTCTCGTTTCCACAATGCGGACAAGTACCCGTGATATAACGGTCGGCCAAGAATTGCTTCGCCTCCTCATCGTAGTATTGCTCGCTTGTTTTCTCGATGAATTCACCTTTATCATACAATGTACGGAAAAAATCCGAGGCCATCTGATGATGCGTAGCGGAAGTAGTACGAGAATAGATATCAAACGTGATACCGAACTCCTCGAACGATTTCTTGATAATACCGTGGTAACGATCCACCACATCCTGCGGCGTGATCCCCTCCTTCTTCGCTCTCAACGTGATGGGTACCCCATGTTCGTCCGAACCACCAATCATCAACACTTCCTCCCCCTTCAAACGAAGGTAACGGGCATAAATATCAGCAGGCACATATACCCCGGCCAAATGGCCGATATGCACCGGTCCGTTCGCATACGGCAACGCCGTAGTAATCAGCGTTCTCTTAAAATGTTTTTCCATACCTTGTGTTCTCTTTTTGAGGGGCAAAGGTACGGAATAATTTGGTTAGATAAAAAGATTGGAATATCATTCAAGGATGGATATATTCCTCTTTCGATCGCATAGTATATATTGCCGATCAAGACATAATAGAATAATCAACAAATGTCTCATGTCTTGTCCTTTACATTAGAGATTAATAACTTCCCATGTCTTACAAACTTTTCCTGCCGCTATATACACCACATACGCTCGCATGCGGTAAGCGGGGAATTGCCGATTGATATCAGCGGCATATCTTCTCACCTGATCGGCATCTTCGGGACGAACGACCTTCAAGGCCTCTACCATGGTAGCGTCTTTCGCCTTGAAATACTTGAACTCCACCACCCGGCAATCGTTGTGGAAGGCGGTGCCCGATATGCCCGTCAATACCAGATCCGCACGGCCGCTTGGCAAGTTCTGCTCCACGGCGAAGTATAGCAGTTGCTCAAGTAACGACTCAGTACCTCGTAGAAAGAGCAACGAATAAGTTCTCGTTGATCTTGTCGAATACTTGCGCCGGGAACTGGCCGAGATATTCCTTGAAATAATTTTCCACAAGCGGCTCCAGCTTCCGATGATCCATAAACAGGCGATAAGCGGGAACAAAACAGCGAGCGTCATCGCTAATCTGATTCAACTCGTTGTAATAATTCATGTAGATGCTCTGAGCGGTCAAGTTGGGAAGCACCATCACATAATTATCTTTCAACGTTGTCATGCCCAAGTAATATAGACTGACGGGGTAAAAATCCGGATCGAAGAACTTCTGCTTATTGAACTTACTCCTAAGATCCGGTTGAGAGTAGATCAACTCGCCATCGATCACCAAAGCATCCAGCATCTCTTTCGCATTTCTCCAAGGTGAATGGTAAGGCGGCGGGATCCAATTCACGTCCGTTCGAAGGTTCTCGTCCACCATCTCATCGGGGACACCACCGGACAGCTCGGCGAAGTTCTTGAAAAAATAAGTCAATATAGTGGAATTAAATAACGGATGCGCGTTGGGCAGAAAGCGATAGCCATCATAGTTGTTTACGATAAGCGTCCACAGCTCGTCGAAACGATCCTCATTATTGCCATATTTACGAATAACATAGCGCAGGTATTCGGCAGCCTCCTCATGATTGAAACCCAACATCTCCGTGAAGTCAGGCTTCAAGGTAAGAATTTCGGCGATATTATAGCCGCTCGTCAAGTCATCCATCGTAACAGGCAGCACACCCGTACAAAAGCAAGTACGGATACTTCCCTCGCCGATACCCGCCTTGATAGCTTGAAGAAGGTACGCAAGAAGCTCTCGCCAGTGGTGACAGACTCGTAAAGCGGGTCCTTATAGGCCGTGAGCAATTGGTTGGTGAAATTATCGTACTCATCAATAAGGATATAAACCTTGGGCAAGCCGCGCATACGGACATAAGCCAACGCCTCCTCCAGCATCTTGGTGGCATTACCTCTCACTGAGAACTTAAAATCACCGAAAAGATCACGGTTATGCTCTACCATGATCTCCACGGGGGAACAATTCAGATCATTAAAATTCTGCTCTAACCCGTCCATCGTGCTATCCATCACCATCTTCGAGAAGTCGTAGCGGATAATCATGTATTGGTTATGCTCCGGCGTAGGATTGGTCCCGATCCAAGTCCCCCAAAAAGTTCCTCAAAGCGATGAGACTTACTGCGATCGTAGTAATGGGCGAGCATAGAGACCAACAAGCTCTTACCAAAAACGCCGCGGACGCAGAAACACCGGAGCCTTATACCGCTCCAAATAAGGGATAAACCGAGTTTTATCCACATAATAAAAGCCACGTTCGCGTATTTCAGCGAAATCAGCCACGGCATAGGGAATGGTTATCTGAGGTATCATAAGATCTTCCTTTCTTTTTGATGTATACTGACAAACTTAGATAAAAATCTCCAATTCTTATACCTGTTCGCTAAGAAATCTTCTTTTATCAAGAAAAGGTAAGGAATAATTTGCGAATAACGGTTGGGACACGAGGATGGAAATTGTCCATATGCTTTAATACATATTTGCACCTAGGTGCATTGGCCAACGAAACTAAGATACTTGGCCAACACACTTAGTTTCGTTGAACGATACAGTTAAGATACTTTTTAATCCAAAAGGGGAGAAAAGTAACTGGATATGTTTTTGGATTTGCCTTTAAAGAGAGAGACTGTATATTTTAATGTACGCACGTACGTTTTATATTATATGTAAAGAACGACACCCCCCTTGTTTATAGCTTGTGAAGTGAATAACTAGCGGCTACCCCCAGTGGTAAGCTAACGGCTTGGGAAGCCGTTAGTTATTCATTTCATAAGCCATATTTAGCATTAACAATCAACTTAGTCGCATAGCCATAAGAGATTTCATATATAGTTCCTGCCACTGGTGATTTGATCGTCTTTGAATTCGTTTTATTTTCACCATCGTTATTTGTGACACTTAAAATGTAAGTTACTTCACTCGAGGGGAAATAAGCGGTTTCTCCATTGGATATTTCTACGGATCGGTTTCCGAATTGTACGGTAAAATGATAATCCTTAAAGCGATCACTAAAACCTTCCGGGAGTTTTAAGGAAACACCGATATTCACCATCGGGACTTCTACATTCAGATAGTTTATTTTACCAGCGTCTATCTTAAAATTCTTTTCAGCATAAAAGGCTGCTCCACCAGTTTCTGTATCTACAATTGGGCATGTCTTTATACGCTAGGTTATAGGTTTTCAGCAGATAGCTTCCGGCAGGCAAATCCAGCTTAGCAGGCACTTTTCCCGGTTCATATTGTTGCCCGCTCATTAATTGACCGTTTTGCCAAATCTCCACATATAGATCATTCTGAACTGCCCGAGTAGAAACAGTATTGACATTTTCTGTTTGAACAGAAAGATTTTCCAATATTAAGTTCCTTTGCCTTCTGAAATATCAAAGGCTTCATCCTTTTGGCAACTTGCCAAAGATGAGAGTTAATAGAATATAAACGATATGTTTCATTCTTCTTTATCTTTATTTGTCATAAACAAGGGAAATATCATCAATATAAAGCTCGCTACCATAATGTTCATCAGCTCCATTCCCCCTAACTTTAGCTTTTACAACATTAGTATGTTAGATCCAGATTTCAATGTTAAAGTCAACTTAGTAGCAACTACATTCTCTACCATATAATTAATTGGTATTTCATATAATTGATATTCAGTCTTACTAACAACATTTGTAGCCTCATATAAAATAACATCTTGATCTTGATCTTCATTTTCTATTTTTAGTTCTATTACCCCTACATCATCTCCTTCTGGAATATAACGATAATAAAATTTCACTTTTGTTGGACGTACTTGAAAATCTCCAGAATAAGACAGTATCCCTATTGTATGAGTTCCCGTAATAGAACCATTCATACCTAGAAATGAACCTACATTTGTATTTGCTACACCATGCCCTATAGTTCTAATCAAAGCAGCATAATTACCATTATACTTATTTTCAGAACGCTTAACAGCAGATGCAGAGCAAAAGGATTCTCCTCTATAATTGTGGTTTCCAGATTATTAGTAATCCATTGAAGACTTAAATCTTGAGAAAACGGGAACCACAAATTTTTATGATCACTCTGATCTTCCTCATGCCACTCCTCCATCCCAGAATTCGGCAACTGCACCGGATTCTCTAGCTCCACATCAATAGCATCCGTCATAACCACATCACGATAAACCGCTCTCACTTGATATGATCTATTTTGGGGATGTTCATTGAATAACACTTTCATATCTTGAATGTCTTTCCAAGTATCATCACCTCCGGACTTTTCTTTATACTGATATTTCAACTTAGACTTGATAACCTCCGGATCTCCTGTAGTAACGGTCAGTTCATCAATCGTAAACTCTTTCGTCCAGATATTTCCGGGTTGAACAGATACTGCCATTTCCGGCTTATTACACCTCAACGTATAAACCCGGCTTGGGTTTTCTTGCCCTTTAATCTCCTCACTACTCCAGCGATTATTCGCTCTCACATCTACTTCAATCTTATTTTCTACTGTCGTACCCGCATCTGTTCGCAACTTAGCGACAATGGAAGTCAAATCTAAAGAGGCTTTATCTACACCAATCTCAGGCAATACAATGCCTAACACATTTTCCATTTCCGCTTTATCTGCCGGAACAGATAAAAGATAGTCCTTATCATTCAAGCTTGAAAATTGCGGATCACCAAAAGTAAATTTCAGCTTCAAGTCTTGCAGTGCTGAAGCCGTATTTAAATTCAATATTGCCGTTTTAGTCTCTGTCTCAGCAAAGGAAAGTATATTATTCTCAAATCCTTCCGCCTCAACTTTCGGCTTAGGCAACCAATCCATCGGGATATCGCTCGTTATTGTCTCCTTTTTAATTTCAACTTTAGCGACATCCAACAATAAATCATCCGATAACTTCAATGTCAGTTTAACATGATGTCCGGCTTTCAATACCGAAGGCAAATCCTTATGTTTTAACTCCTCGGAAAAATCCTTACCGCTCACCTTTGTTCCCTCAAAATAAAAGGCAACCTGTTTCTCTGCTTGAAAATAGGCACTTTTCTTACTATCAGAAGTCAATTTACAAGAGGACTTCCCAACAACTACTTTCACCCAATAAGAAGAGAAGATTTTCTTCAACTCCGTATCAGTGGGGAAAGAGGCAGAAGCCAACGCATTGGCCACCTTGCAACTCAAGGTAATTTTCTTCTGCTCGCCCTCCTTAATCACCACATTAGTAGTGTCGCCTAAATAATAGGGCGCATCCAACGCTAAAACCGGATTATCTCCATAGGAAGCAGATATCGTATAAGTACCGGCCGAAGCAGGTATCGTCTGGCTGGTATAATTACCATCAAACAACGGAGAGGAATCCCCGTTCTTCACGACCTTAAGCTTAAACTGATCCGCTAGTGGCTTTCCCAATTCCGCTGGCGTACTTTTCGTCTCAATGGCAACACCCATATCCTGCAAGGATACCTGAAAGCCGGCGGTTTATCCATTATTTCTTCCTCCTGACAGGCCACCATGAGAAATAATGAGAATATACAACAACAAAATTTATCAATCTGCTTCATCATATTATTTAGTCGTATATAAGTTCGAAATCATCTACATACAATATGCTACCGTCACCTCCGGTAAAATAATCGCCATATTTACTGGCACTTGCCACTACGATAAGATACATATCATTGGGCTTCTCCAGCGTCTTATATTCCAAATCGATCGTAAATTCTTTCCATGTTCCATTCGTTGAGACACACTCTTTGAGAGGAAGCTCACCATAAGCTATAATATTATTATCCGTCTTAAATTGGATAAACGTCTCAGCCTTGGTATTATCCACCGTATAAGACTCTTTAGCCAATGCGATATAAATCGAGCAAACATCCATATCTCCTTTTGAAAGCGTCCCCGCAGGCTGATTATCTCCTATATGAGTTACCGCAACCGGAGCGTATTGGAAAAAGCCATGCAATGCGAACGGGCGCGAAGCGAACGACCTTCCGAATTTGATCTTCGCACCATTCATTCCAACCAAACTGCCAAAAGATCCGGTATACAGGCTCGCAGCGGCAAATTTCACCTTAAACTGCGATTTCAACTCGGCAGATTTTCCACCCGGCGTATGCACAACCGTTGAATTTCCTTGAGTCGGGTTGATATTGACCACAGCCCCCAATCCAGTTGTCGTACCCGGATTGCTCGTATCCCAAAATGAATGACCCGCCTCACCGGCATACCATGTTTTCCCATCTTGATGCCACAGATCGAAATTACCATTATATAATGGTGTGGCAGTCTCTGTCGTGAAGGTAGACTCGCCCAACACGCTTCCCGAGGCATCCACCAGTCGGCATTGATAAGCCGTGGCGGGCTGCAATCCCTCGATCTTCGCAGAGACCTTCGAACCGTCTGCCTTCGCAGAGACCTTGTTCCAAGAAGTCTCTCCCTGTTTCACATACTCAAACGAACAATTAGCCTCCGTTGCTTTCCCCTCCACAAACGCATACTTGCTCCAGGCATTCACGGAAAGGTCTCCGGCTGAAGGCTGCGAGCCTCCCTCCTCATCGGTCAGACGGACATATACCGTCCATATTGTCCCCTTATTGGCTCGCTCCAGGGATACTGAACCAAAAACTTCTGTGGAGAGGTGAAATCTTTCACGGTAGTAGGATTTGGCGTCACCTCGCCATAGGCTCCACCCAAAGCCAAAGAGGTTATAGAGATATTCTTCAGGTTCTCTCCTTTCCCTACATAAATAATCACTCGATTATCCAGTTCGTCAATAGAATAGTCTATCATACCCTTGGCCTCGACCTTCCGGTCTATGATTTGCTTCACCTTTACTTGCCATACATAATCTTGATAGGTTTTTATAGTAAAATTGACCGGTTTGGTAAAATCGACCCTCGTATTGGATGACATAGGAATACTATCCAATGAGGCGAATCCGGCAAACGGGAATTTATTAGGATTAGCACAGAGAGCCGAATCAACCAAAACCTGCGCATCCCTTGGATTCACCACCAAACGAGTAAGTTTCAATCTAGAAATATCAACAGAATCATTTACATACAGTAATATGGTCTTTGCCGAAGCATCAATTAATGCCGCATCATCCGAAGAGCCTTCAGCCGGACGCTGTCCCTCCACACGAATGTCCGTGATACCCGCATTGACGATCGGATAGGGTATATCATTCTCTATCGCACAGGAAGCCAGCACGAAGAAAACAAAAAGGCAAAAGCGACAGGTCGCTTTATATATATCGTTGATTATTCGCATATCCAATTACAAATAGAAAGTCATACCTATGTTAATGGAAAAAAGATTGATCTTGAAATTACCGGACGATGTACGGCTCGAACCCTGCTCCACTTGGTTGGTCGTCTGGTCGATCCATTTGAAATCGAAACCCATCACGCCGACCGACACCTCCACGGCGCTCCAATCGGTGATAAAGGCGGCCAGTCCGGGGGCGAAACCAATCTGTAGGTTCTGTACCTTCTGGTAAGTACCATCATAATTAGCCCCCGAGCCTGTGGAATTCTTGCCCGTACCGTAGCCATAGGTCACACGAGCCTCGTTGAAGAGACCGAATATCTTGCTCTTCCCAATCGGGATATAGGTACGCAGGAAACCGGATGTCTCATATTTATGCTCCAGATAATAGAGGTCCTTGAACGAGATGGTAATGTCGCCCAAATTGGCATCCACATTCCCTAGATCCAAATAGTTCCTACGGTAAGCGAAGCGAACACCGGCCGAGATATTATCCCGGAAGAAATAGCCCACGTACGGACTTATCGCAAAATTATAGCCATTCCCTTCCAAATCCTTTATAACAAGAAAGTTCAAGTTGCTCTCGTCATGCTCGGAATACGATACGGCACCTCCGGCCATCCATGTTCCTTTCGGGATGAACACAGCCTCCTGTACCTCTCGGTCGATGCGCTTAATGGCGCGTTTACCGCGTTGTGCATTTACGGTACCGGTCACTATTGCTAATAACAGCAATAAGGTAAATAGTTTTCTACTCATTCAAATAATTCGCTCTATTGTTATTGCCATTTTCTAGTTCTATCCTTTATATTGCCACAAAGATATTTAAAATCTACTTAGCAAGGAAGATATCCTTACTTGCCAAATAGATTTATAGTAAAAACTTATTGTTCCCTACATAGACTTTCAGCCTATGGTTTATTTCCACATTGTACTCGTCATCGTAAATGAGTGAAAAATCATCGAGATACATTATGCTGCCATCGCCTCCGGTGAAATAGTCGCCATACTTGCTGGACGAGCAGACCACAATGATATGGGTCGGTTTCTCCGTCAGATTCTTATATTTCAAGAGGATATTGAACTCCTTCCATTGTCCGTTGGTACTTACGCATTCCGACACAGGCACCTCACCATAGGCGATAATGTTCGCATCATTCTCAAAATCGATCGCAGTTTCTGCCATTTTGGTATTATCTATAGTATATTGCTTTTTAGACATCGCTATATAAATAGAACAAACATCAGGATCTCCTTTTTCAACAACTGCGTCAGCCGGAAGATTATCCCCTACATGAGTTACATTTACCGGAGCGTATTGGAACCAGCCCTTTAATGCTGTTGGACGAGAAGCGAACGGCTGACCAAAATTGATCTTAGCACCATTCATACCAACCAGCCCACCAAAAGATCCGGTATACAGGCTCGCCGCTGCGAATTTCACCTTAAACTGGGATTTCAACTCCGCAGATTTTCCGCCCGATGTATGCACAACCGCTGAACTACCTTGGGTAGGATTGATATTCACTATGGCTCCCAACCCCGTTGTCGTACCCGGGTTACTCGTATCCCAGAATGATTTACCGGATTCCCCAGCATACCATGTCTTTCCATTCTGATACCATAAATCAAAATTAGCATTATATAATGCGATAGCCGCCTCCGTAGTAAACTCTACGATTTCGCTTGCCACCTCTTCCGTATCCTTATAGATAAAACGGTATTGATATTTTGTTGCAGGAGTCAAGCCCGTAATCCTTACCGAATAGGTATCGTTTTCACCTACGGTCAGATACGCAACCGGAGTCCAAGCCTCGTCTGTTGCCAGTTTATATTCCATCGCCAACTTGCTTTGATCCAAGACACCTGCCTTTGAAAGCACCTTCCCCTCCAAGTAAGCAAATGAACTCCAAGCGTTCGCCGCACTTGCCGATAGAGTTGTCTTAGCGGTCAGAGGCACACCTATGGTGAAATTATAGGTCTTGATTGTTCCGTCCAAAGTAATATCAATACTGGTAGAACCATTTGGCGAGTCAGCCACTTTATACATCAAGCGAACATTATCTCGAGCTTTTACCGCACGAACGGTATCTTTCTTAGAATGTAGTGTACCCTTTTGATTCGTTACGCTCGTTGAGATAATCAACGACTTCTCGGGAACTGGGAAATAGGCCTTTGCTGTCTCGTTCTTACCTAACTCAAAGGTAAGGCGGGTTCCAGTTTGGTCTGCCGAATCAGCACAACAATGGTCGCAGACTTAAAGCTTTCTTGAACAGCTCGTCAAATTCAACAGTCACCAAGACAATTCGCCAATGTACAGATAACTTCGGCCGTCACATCCTTTCCTGCCATAACCTCTACCTCAGCTGATCCCACATAATAGGCTTATCAAACTCGGCAGCTTTACCATCGAAGCCATTTGAAGAGGCTTTCACCACGTATTTACCCGTAGGCAAGGAAAATCGCTCTCCATCCCACGCCGTATAGTCATCCGTTTCCTTAACAACACCTCCTTGATCATTCAAGATTTGTACCGCCAACTGTTTGGGATTATAAACAACCTCCTCACTTCCCGCTTTGGTGGCTGTGGAATTATTGGTCGTTATATCCATACTTAAATAACCGGTATTTTTCATGGATGTATCATCCTCGGCCTGGCAAGCGACCAAACCTAATACCAACACAAAAAATAAAAGTGTATATATTGTCTTCATATTATTCAGCCACTTTTACACTTAATTTATCTTTTACGACTTTACCATCATTATCTTCCACCGTAATATTAAATACGTGTCCTTCTGGATCTGTTGTAACACCTCCACCAGTACTTGGATCTAGCAACAAACTAAAAAAGGCATGTACCGGAAATTCATAGCTCTTTTCTCTACCAACAGGTAAAGTTACACCCATTGACGTCAACGTCTCTCCTAAAGCTTCATTTCCTATCAATTTAAACTCTTCACCAAATAGATCTTTAACTATTGACGCAAAAAGCTCATTTCCTCCCTTTATCGCGACAGTGATATTTTCAAGCCGGCAGGAGTTGATATAATAACATTTGCATTTTTTTGTTCATCAGCGGGCAACGTATAAAGAGCTTGCGGTATCGTGATTGTCGGATCATCACCCGTCACCGGTGGTGTCGGAGGTTCAGGATTCTCTTCGCCACTATCACCTTCCACTTCTATATCAATATTCTCATTTGTCTCTTGGTTAAAACCGTTAACCGTGATGGTGATACCGGTTTTATTGAGATCCACTTCTTTTCCGGGAGCCAACGAGATCGCCAAACCATCTCCTCCTACAAAATAGGGGCTGTCGCTTTCTACAAAATCAGCACTTTCCTTCTTCGTTAATGTCTGATTTATAATAACTTCTTCACTCGTTTCCTTCACTATAGCTGTTCCCGACACATAAATCTTATCTGTCTCAGCAGCCATTTTCCAATAAATCGGAGTTGGGTTTGGATTTTCTTGCGTATAAATATCTGAATGACCGCACTTGTCATCCACCGTAATAGACCATTTGCTATAATAGTTTATAAACTCGGAGGTAAAATCCATCGCAATTTTGACATTCTGGATCTTACATTTCACCGTAGCGGTTTTTTCCACACTAGGCATTATCTCTGCTTTTTCTACACCTCCATAATAAGGATCGTACATCTTTTCGGCAAACTCTCCCGGCGAATGCGCCTCTATCTCATAATTTCCTTTCGGCAACTCAATCACACCATTCGCATTTTCTTCTTTAAACTTAGCAAACGACTCATAGTTTTTAGTAAGATCAAAATCCATCGCCTTGATCACGAGCGGAAAATCTTCTTTCTGATCAGTTGCTCCTTTCGTTGCTAAAGAAGCAGAGGAACCTGCGCTCACGTCAAGTGTCAAATAGCCAGTTTCCTTTGGGATCTCTTTCCCGAAAATCTCCTCTTTCATCTCACACGACATCAAGCCGGAAAACAAAACCGTGCTCAACATCCATATATTGATCGCTTTCATATTCTAATCTCTTATTATTACTGTTATATATATTTATACCCAATCCCCCGGAATAACGATATCTACCGGATGATCAACCGTAGTCTCCTCAATTGTAATCGAAATTCCTAAATTGCCATTGTTGACTACTGGTTTCAAAGTAAGTTTCAAAGCATCCGCTGGACTTAACGTATAGGTCTTAACCGTCCCTTCTGCTTTTACATTCTCTTTCTTAGTCAAGCTTACCGTAACCTGGACCTTTTCCTGATTACCTACCTTAAAATACATCGGACCGACTGTCGCCTTTGCCCAAACAAAAGAAGAGGGTTTCTGCGCCTCTGTCTCAATCTTCAAGGAATAGTCGGAGAAATACTCATCCATCTTCGGATCGAACACAACATTAATTCGAGCTGAGCTGGGCTTACATATTACAGGAGCTGTCACCTCCTTTCCCTCCTTCACTTCAAAAGCAGCTTCGCCAGAAAAATACAACACATCGGAAGAAACCGGTTTATCTTCACCCGTAAAGGCTTTCAACACATAGTTACCAACATTCAAAGAATATTTCTCTTCCAAATTCTTATACAAATCATTAATAATAAGATTCTCCTCTTGCCCGGATTTAAACACTTGCACAGTATAATTGTTCACATCCTTATACTCACTCTCATCCACGGCTTTTGTTTGAAAACCGACCTCCGGTGCCAGATCTATTTTCACGAAACCTTTGCCCTTCGGAATATCCAAATTATCCACTTCAGAGCTACAGCTACCCAACATCAAACAACAGCCCAGTAAGCAGGCCATTCCCATAGATGTAAAATTCTTTTTCCTCATATAAATGCTTTTTCAATTACTTCAATTCGTATAGATCCATTCGATCCCAATTCGGATGCAAAAGAATATATTTCACAAAGATCCTACAAGGTCTATTTGTCTTATTACCTATTCCTTTTTTTAGATTCCACACCTCACCCCTACACATACAGAGCCATTTATAAAGAGTGACCATGTCCTATTTTTACAACCCATTGTTCCTTTTATTAGAAACCGTGCCTAAACAGAATGCGCTCAGACAAGAGCCGCCCCTAGAGAAAGCAAGATTACAAGATAGTCGCTTCGATGGAAGAAAAAAGGATTTGACAAAATGGCAATTTGTAATCTCAACCTCTTGAGTATCGATTATTTCGGGGCAAAGTACTACTTACTTCAATTCATAAGAGAAAATTAGCAATTATTTGAATGATAGCCATATATCAAAAAACGACATTTTGTTCTAGCAAAAATAATTCATCGTAATTCATATTATGGGGAGTGAGAGAGGGAAAAAACAGTCTTACAATAGGGTTATAACAGTATAAGAATGCCTATTCACGACTACTTACACCCCTATTCACGACTACTCACGATGCCCAACGGCAGTATAGGCATTGCCCAATGCTGCCTATTGCATACATATTCGCCGTCTAACGTGTACCGAAAACGTTACTTTTTAACATAAAAGGCACTTATCTTCCTGATTCTTTCGCTATTTTGATAGGTCAAGGAAATATCCCTGTCACAATATACATCCAAATTCAATCAAAACGAAACAGAAAAGATAATTCTAATGGCAACTACTTCCCTCGACAAGAAACCATACCAGTCCAGCCCAAACACCCAAGCGACTCCGAAAAGCCTCCGGAATACCGCAAGTTTCAGACGCTCGTATAATTTTCCTTCCACAAGACACGGCAAATCTTTAAAAATGCTATTTTTGTCAAACGTTCCCGATAAGTGAATAATTAAACAAACATGGAAAATGACATTCCCAAAATAGACCTGCCTCAAGATTGGGTGATCGGGAAGCTCTCGATCGAAGATATAGGCCTGCTGAATCTGTATGCGAATTACCCATGCCGATTGAAAGCGGGGATTTTCGTGCTATGCCTAGGAGGAGAGATCGAGGCATCCATCAACTTAACGCAACTCAAGGTAGAACCCGGAAGCTTCATCACCATCATGCCCGGATCAATCCTGCAGATCCATAGGGCAGACGGGGACCTACAGATCTATTTCATGGGATTCTCATCTGATTTCCTCAGCCAAGCGAACTCCAGCAAAGCTGTCATAGACATGCACTATATCGTGAAAGACAATCCGGTGTATAAGCTAAAAGAGAAAGCCCAGCCTCTTATGAAAGATTATTTTGAGTTATTACTCAAAACATACGAGTTTTACGCCACGAAAATAAATCGCGGGATTACCAACCATTTGTTTACCGGTATGCTGATGGGGATCAGCAGCATGTATAAAGACCAGACGGAAGACCTGTCAATGCTCTCTAAAGCAGAGCTAATCAGTAAGAATTTCACTCAACTAGTAATGCAAAACTATACCATGCAACGATCCGTTGTATGGTATGCCAAGCGGCTTGGCATCACGCAAGCACACCTAAGTACGATCGTCAAACAAAGTACGGGAAAAACTTGCATAGAGATTATCACCTCGATGGTTATCATGGACGCAAAGGCACAACTAAAATCGACGAACCTTACCATCCACGATATCGCCTATACACTGAATTTCACTAATATGTCCTTCTTCGGAAAGTATTTTAAACGCCATGTAGGTATGAGTCCGCAAGAATACCGCAATTCCTAAACAACCCTAAAAAAGTAAGCTAGCTTACTTTTAAAGCACTTCCGGCCGGGTGTCTTTTCCTGAAATCACTGGTTCTTCTTTAATTTAGCTGAAGAGCTAGTTGAACAGTAAACTCGTTTACCGAACAAGATTGGTATACAGCACGTTAAGTCATCCACAAAAGACTTCCCAAGTGATTAGTTATTCACTTCCCAAGCCGTAAGCTGACCACTAGGTATAGCCGTCAGTTGTTCACTCGACAAGCCGTCAGTTATTCACTTCAACAGCCATAAATAGCGCGATTTCCAACTAATATAAAGATAGTTTTCCAGCTTAGTAACTGCACTATTTTTGCATGTTCTCATTTTCAAACCGCACTATTATGGTTATTTCTAAGTGCCCTCTCACATCCCCCAATTCTCCCTATCCAAACTCCTATACTGTATCGCCTCCGCCAAATGCCGGACTTCGATATGTTCCGAATTATCCAAGTCGGCTATCGTGCGGGAGACTTTCAGGATACGGTCATAGGCACGGGCGGAGAGGCAGAGACGTTGCATGGCGGTTTTGAGGATGGAGAGGCCGGAAGCGTCGGGAACG
>ENA-OQAS01000725-OQAS01000725.1-human-gut-metagenome-genome-assembly--contig:-NODE-725-length-16980-cov-5.319290_pt1 | contig 16980 bp, 28 predicted proteins | sample MGYA00242733_ERZ504523 | MGnify/ENA primary metagenome ERZ504523 (study PRJEB26092, sample SAMD00036239) | human gut metagenome | host: Homo sapiens | study: EMG produced TPA metagenomics assembly of... | reverse complement strand
CCCTGTTCACGATCGTGGCGACGTGGAACAACTACTTCCTGCCGTTGATCATGCTGAAGGATTCGAACTGGTATCCGCTGACGATCGGTCTGAACCAGTGGAAGGACCAGGCGAGCACCGCGGGCGGTCAGGCGATCCAGAACCTGGTGGTCACGGGTTCGTTGATCACGATCGTCCCGTTGGTCATCGCGTTCCTGTGCCTGCAGAAGTACTGGCAGTCCGGCCTTGCCGCAGGCGCCGTCAAGGAATGAATTTGTTAGGATAGTTGACAAAAAAACAAAGGAGTGGATATGACTCAACGTAGAGCCTATCGTTGGCCGCAGCCGTTGGCTGGACAGCAGGAACGCATCTGGTACGGAGGTGACTACAACCCGGACCAGTGGCCCGAGGAAGTGTGGGACGATGACGTTCGTCTGATGAAGAAGGCTGGCGTGAACCTCGTGTCCGTGGGCATCTTCTCGTGGGCGAAGATCGAGACGAGCGAGGGCGTGTACGATTTCGACTGGCTCGACCGCATCATCGACAAGCTGGGCGAGGCCGGCGTCGCCGTGGACTTGGCGTCCGCCACCGCGTCGCCGCCGATGTGGCTCACCCAGGCGCATCCCGAGGTGCTGTGGAAGGACTACCGCGGCGACGTGTGCCAGCCGGGCGCCCGCCAGCATTGGAGGCCGACCAGTCCGGTGTTCCGCGAGTACGCGCTGAAGCTGTGCCGTGCGATGGCCGAGCATTACAAGGGCAACCCGTATGTGGTCGCATGGCATGTGAGCAACGAGTACGGCTGCCACAACCGTTTCGACTATTCCGAGGACGCCGAACATGCGTTCCAGCAGTGGTGCGAGGAACGCTACGGCACCATCGACGCGGTGAACGACGCGTGGGGCACGGCGTTCTGGGCACAGCGCATGAACGACTTCAGTGAGATCGTGCCTCCGCGCTTCATCGGCGACGGCAACTTCATGAACCCGGGCAAGCTGCTCGACTTCAAGCGGTTCAGCTCGGACGCGTTGAAGGCGTTCTACATCGCCGAGCGCGACACGCTTGCGAGATCACGCCGGATCTGCCCCTGACCACGAACTTCATGGTGTCCGCGTCCGGTTCGGTGTTGGACTACGACGATTGGGGCGACGAGGTCGATTTCGTGTCGAACGACCATTACTTCATTCCGGGCGAGGCCCACTTGGACGAGCTCGCGTTCTCCGCGAGCCTGGTCGACGGCATCGCACGCAAGGATCCGTGGTTCCTGATGGAGCATTCCACCAGCGCGGTCAACTGGCGTGAGATCAACTACCGCAAGGAGCCCGGCCAGCTGGTGCGCGACTCTTTGGCTCATGTGGCCATGGGTGCGGACGCGGTGTGCTACTTCCAGTGGAGGCAGTCCAAGGCAGGCGCGGAGAAGTTCCATTCCGCGATGGTGCCCACGCGGCGAGGATTCCGCCGTGTTCCGCGACGTGTGCGAGCTGGGCGCCGATCTGAACAAACTGTCCGACGAGGGCATTCTGGGATCGAGGCTCGCGAAGTCCCGTGTGGCCGTGGTATTCGACTACGAGTCCGAATGGGCCACCGAACACACCGCCACGCCGACCAGCACGTGCATCACGTGGACGAGCCATTGGCGTGGTTCCGCGCTTTGGCCGATCAGGGTGTGACCGCCGACGTGGTGCCGGTGCGCGGCGCCTGGGATGACTATGAGATGGTCGTATTGCCGAGCGTATACCTGCTTTCCGAGGAAACGACCCGCAGGGTGCGCGATTACGTCGTGGGCGGTGTCGACTGGTCGTGACCTACTACACGGGCATCTCGGACGAGAAGGACACGTGTGGCTCGGCGGGTATCCGGGCTCGATCCGTGACGTGGTCGGCGTGCGCGTGGAGGAATTCATGCCCATGGGCGACGATTTCACGGGCGTGCCGGATCGCCTCGAGTTGTCGAACGGCGCGGTCGCGCACGATATCGCCGACGTGATCGGCTCGGTCGACGGGACGGCCACCGTGCTGGAAACGTTCAAGGACGATCCGTGGACCGGCATGGACGGCGCTCCGGCGATCGTCGCGCACACGTTCGGCGAAGGTCGCAGCGTGTACGTGGGCGCGCGCCTCGGGCGGGACGCATCGCGTTGAGCCTGCCGGAAATTCTTGATTCGCTCGGCATGGCCGAAGCGGGCGGAAACGACGGCCGAGTGCTGCATGTCGAACGTGAGGGCGCGGACGGTTCGAGGTTCGTGTTCTCGTTCAACCGCACGCATGAGACGGTCCGGGTTCCGGTGGAAGGCGAAGTCGTGGTCTCCTCGTTCGCGGACGTGGACGGCGAAACGGCCTCGATTAAACCGAACGGCGTGATCGTCACTAAGCAGTAAGCGGACAGCAAGCAAATAATCGCAACATTATGGTGTCGCAGGTTGATGATTGTCAATCTGCCGACACCCATTTAATTTATACTATTCGAATAAAAACTAGGCGTGGAATTCCACTGCAGCCCAACTGATTGCTGGCAAAGTGCAGTGAACTGATCCATTGTCGATTGTTGCATGAAGCTCTTGGGGTGTCACTGCGGTTGGGTCGTCTGCGGAATTACGCTGATATGGATTGTCGTCATGCAGAATAATGGCCTTGTCTATATGGAAGTCGGATATGTCGAAATACGGCAGTTGAGACAGAGAAGCCGTAACCTTATGTGCGTCGGATGCGTCGCGATTCACCATAAGCAGAAGACCGGAATGATTCGTTTCGTCCCAAGTGATTACTGAATCAAGGGCATTGACCAAGCCGAAAGATTCAGTCTCTACGTTGGGAGAGTCGATGACTGGACTGTAGCAATGCCATGGGCGTGTTGTGCGGCTTCGGCAAACGGATAGAAGACAGTTTGACGCCATGCGGGACCGTTCTTTTCGGCCATGATTGGCGCAATCACATTGACCAACTGCGCGCGCGAGGCAGAACGCACTCGGTCGCAGTGCTTAAGCAGAGTGATCATCAGCGACCCTTCTACCACTGCATCGGCTGCATTGTAGATATCTTCGAGCAGACGCGGTGCTTTCGGCCATGACTCATGATGAAGATCCTTGCCTGATTGGGCTTTCCATTCAGCTTCCTGCTGATTCCAGACGTCGGAATACCAGACGCCCCACTCATCAAATGACAGTGCTATATCATGATCGCCTGTGTGGGCATTTTTGGCTTCGTCTGCACATGCCGCCACGGTGGAGATGAACGTTTGCATGTCTTGTGAACTTGCCAGATAATCTTGCAACGATTTTGCCCCACGTTCGTAGTAGTAGGCATGGCAGGAGACGAAATCGAGATTGTCGTACGCTTTGGTAAGCACGCTGCGTTCCCAGGATCCAAACGTTGACATATGGGCGCTGGAGGAGCCGCAGGCCACGAGTTCCAAGCCTGATTCCGCGAGTTTCATGGCGTGTGCGACTCGGTCCACGGCTGCGGCATACTCGTCAGGGCTCATATGTCCCACCTGCCAAGGGCCATCCATTTCATTGCCGATGCACCACATTTTGATGTCCATTGGTTCGGTGATTCCGTTACGTACGCGGCGATCGGCAAGCTCGGTGCCGGGCGCTCCGTTGACGTATTCCAACTCTTCCAGTGCGGCCTTCAATCCTCGGGTGCCCATATTGACGGCAAGCATGATTTCGGTACCGGTCTTCTTGCTCCATCGGTAGAAATCGTCGATACCGACTTCATTGGTTTCGGTGCTGTGCCATGCGAGATCTCGTCGTATTGGGCGTTGCCCCCGTGGCCTGTGCCATCCTCCAATTGTAGGCAGAGACGAAATTGCCGCCGGGGTAACGCACGCAGGTCACACCAAGTTCTTTGACTAGATTGATGACGTCTTGGCGGAATCCGTTTTCGTCGGCTGTGGGGTGACTTGGCTCATAAATGCCTCCGTAGACACAACGTCCAAGATGTTCTACAAATGATCCGAAAATGCGGGGTGGTATATCGGCAATTGCGCTGTTTTTTTGCACTGTGATTGTGCTGGTTCCGGAAGTCATGCCGTTCCTTTCGATGAGTGGTCTGATGAAATGTCTGCGTTGCGCGAGCTTCGACGGATATGCATACGTCTAGTATGCAATCATATCGTGTTTGCGTAGCTAAACAAAATATGCTAGGTAACTAAAGAAATACTGTAAAATCAACGATTTGCCTATTTGTTTGCGTAAACATAACTTTTGTGTTATCCTCATGACTGTCGGAAGGGTCAATGAATGATTCATAGCCGATAATGTTGGTCGATGTAGGAGGTCGGCCATATTTAAAGGAAGGAAGAACGATGAAGTTCACTGCATCCAAGAAAACAATCGCTCTGGTTGCTGCTGCTGCGATGCTGACTAGTGTCGCAGCCTGCGGGAGTTCCTCGAATTCGAGTTCTTCGGGGGTGACAGAGGGTGGTAAGACTGAAATTACGGTATGGTCTTGGGATTCCACTTTGCCGCGTACCGTGAAGGATTTTGAAAAGGCCAATCCGGACATCACTGTTAAGGTGACCAATGCCGGCACGAACAAGACCGAATACACGGCTTTGAACAATGCGCTTTCTGCAGGTAAAGGTGCGCCAGATTTGGTGCAGATTGAGTATTATGCACTTCCCGAATATCAGGTTCGTGGAGAGATTGAAGACCTGAGTCAGTTTGGTGCGGACAAGTTCTCGGATTTCTATACGCCGGGCACGTGGGCTTCTGTGAAACTTAATGGCGGTGTGTATGCACTGCCGATGGATTCCGGACCGATGGCATGGTTCTATAACAAGGATGTGTTTGATAAGGCCGGGTCGATCCGACTCGGGTGAGGACGTGGGATGAGTTCTACGATGCTGCCAAGAAGGTTCGCGCAACAGTCCTACATTACGTCCGATTCTGGTGATGCTGGCTTCTTCGATTCCATGACATGGCTGGCGGGCGCGACGCGTTCTCCACTGGTTCCGATGGACAGTCCGTCACCATCAACCTCAGCAATGATTCCAAGGTCAAGACTTTTGTTGATTTCTGGCAGAAGATGATTGATGATGATCTTATCGATACCAAGACCGCAGGCTGGAGTGATGATTGGAACAAGAGTTTGAATGACGGCTCTATCGCTTCGCTGCTGACCGGTGCTTGGATGCCGTACAACTTGCTTTCCGGTGCTCCTGACGGTGAGGGGAAGTGGCGTGTTGCTCAGATGCCGACTCCGGATGGATCTGAAACCAATTCCGAGAACGGTGGTTCTTCGCTGGCGATGGTCAAGACGGATGACAAGGCCAAGGCCGAAGCTGCATACAAGTTCGCTGAATATGCGTGCCACAATGCCGAAGGCATCAAGACTCGCGTCGCTGGCGGCGCATTCCCTGCCGATAACGACACTCTCGCTTCTGATGACTTCCTGAACATGACCTCTCTGACTGATTCCGATGGCAATGCGCACGAATACTTCGGTGGTCAGAAGTTCAATGAGGAGCTCGCCAAGCTGCGGCCAATGTTTCGACTGGCTACAAGTTCCTGCCGTTCGAGGTTTATGCGCGTGGCGTATATAGCGATGATGCCGGTGGTGCATATACCGACAAGTCCGTCACCCTTGCTGAAGGTGTTCAGGCTTGGGAAAAGAATATCAAGGATTATGCATCTCAGCAGGGCTACACCGTGAAGTAGCTGCATGATTCCATAGTGGAATCGGTAAATATGAGCGTCTGTGGATTGAGGGATTGTCAATCGGCGGACGCTTTTTTGAGCTATCAGTGGATTGCGTGGCTGAATCGAAGAGATTGGAGGATTGTACGCTGGCTTTCGGGTGACTGACGTACACTCGAATGCGTATGTCTGTACGTACGTTTTCGTGTGGGAACTTCAAACGGAAGGAATCGGCTTGAAACTGGTGAAACGACTCATCGCCATCTGCTGTGCGGCCATTATGGCAGTCAGTGCGGCCGCTTGCGGAGCCAACGTCGATTCCCGCACCGAAATCACCGTGTGGTCGTGGGAACCGAGCATGAAACAGGTCATTGCCAGCTTCGAAAAGGAAAACCCCGACATCCACGTTATTTGGAAGAACACAAGCGGTTACGACAATCTCAACAACGCCATTCAAGACGGTTACGGCATTCCCGACGTGGTGCAATTGGAATACTATGCGTTGCGCCAGTACGCGGTAAGCGGCCAGCTGGTGGCGATCACCGGGCGTACGGAAGGCTACGGCGATTTCTACACGCCCGGTACGTGGGCTTCGGTGCAGCTGAACGGCCGCGTGTACGGCCTTCCCATGGATTCCGGTCCAATGGCGTTCTTCTACAACGACAGCGTGTTCGAGCAGGTAGGCATCGATGCTCCAAGATTCGCACGTGGGACGACTATTACGAGGCGGCCAAAAAGCTGAAAAGCATCGGCGTGTACATCGCAGCCGATTCGGGTGACGCCAGCTTCTACGACACGATGATCTGGCTTGCCGGAGGCCGTCCGTTCTCCACCTCCAACGACGGCAAAAACGTGACGATCAACCTCACCGACGATGAGGGTACGAGAACCTTCACCGAATTCTGGCAGAAAATGATCGACGAAGGTTTGGTCGCCACCAATCTGACCACATGGTCCGATGGGTGGAAGGAAGCCGTGGGGGAGGGGAAGATCGCTTCCATGTTCTCCGGTGCTTGGCTGCCGTCGCTGCTCATGTCGAACCTTCCCGGAACCGCGGGTTTGTGGCGTGTGGCACAGATGCCCACGCCGGATGGCAGTTATACCACGTCGGAAAACGGCGGTTCGGCGCTGGCTGTGTTGCAGCGTTCGCGCAAGCCCGAAGCGTCATATCGTTTCATCGAATACGCATGCCATAACGCGGAAGGCATCAAAGCCCGTGTGGACGGCGGTGCGTTCCCCGCCGATAACATCACGTTGTCTGATCGGGAATTCCTGCGCAAAACCACCGTGACCGACGAACGTGGCATTGAAATCCCGTATTTCGGCGGTCAGGAATACAATCGCGTGCTTTCCCAAGCCGCGGAAAACGTGTCGACCGGTTACCAGTATCTGCCGTTTGAAGTGTATGCGCGAAGCGACTTCCGCACTACCGTAGGCAAGGCCTACAAATGGTCGAGCCGGTTGCGCAAAGAGCAGGACAGGCTGAATATCATCGCGGCCGGTGGCAAAGTGTCCGACAAATCCGCCATCGGCGACGCGTTGAAGGAAACTGATTCCGCTGATCGTCTCAAATTGAAAAGCGGTATTGCGCTGTGGCAGAAGGATTTGAAGGAATATGGAGCCAATCAGGGCTTTACTATTCAGTAAATAGTTAATTATTTGCTATAGTTGTAAAAATAATGATGGCTGTCTTGTTTTTCTTTTGAATTCAAGACAGCATATTTTTATATATTGAGATTGTATGTTGACGAAAAGTTATTGTCGAATATTGCGTTCGTAAATATGCAGCATGCCTTTGAAAATCAGATCAGGGTCATAAATGTCGATCATGTCGGTATCGTCGGCGAACACGCGGCTTAATCCGCCCGTCGCAACCACGCGGAAATCCTCGTCGATTTCACGATGGAATTGCGCGATCGTACGTTCGATGCCGCCAAGGAAGTTGTAATACAGGCCGGCTGCATGGCTGGCTGGTGCTTTTCGCCAGAATCGACGAGGGGCGCGTGATCTCCACTTCCGGCAACTGGGCCGTGGCATCCCACAAGGCGGCCGCGCCTGTGCGAATGCCGGTGGTGATGAGCCCGCAAATCACCGACGCATCGGCGGTCACATAGTTGAATGTGGTGGCCGTGCCGAAATCCGCCACCAGAATCGGCCCGCCATACTCGTAGTAGGCTCCCGCACAGTCGGCAATGCAGTCCGCGCCCATATTCTGCGGATTGTCCATGCGAATATTGATGCCGGTTTTGACTCCCGGTCCAACAATCATCGGATCGATATTGAGGAATTTCACAATGCTGGCACGGAACGAATGCATGACCTTCGGCACCACCGACGTGATGATCACATCGTCCACATCGCCCGGCGCATAGCCGCTCAGCCGCAGGAATTGCGTGATCATCAGGCCATATTCATCCGACGTGTGGTTCGCCTTCGTGGTGATGCGATACGTGCCGGCGATATGCCCGTCATCGAGAAAGCCGATCACCACATTGGTGTTGCCGATGTCGACTGCGACCAGAAGCATGTCGAATTCTCCTTACGATTGCTGTATTGACGCTATTTCCTGTGATGTTGGTTGATGGTTACGATGCTTGCGATTCAGCGGATTCGGTATTGCGCAACGCTGCCAATTCGGTGAGGATGCGTTCCGCCAATTCCTGCTTGCTCATCTTGTTCCAATGCTCGATGATCGGTTCGTCGGTGGTTTCACCGGGTTTCAGCACGGTCACCACATTCGTATCCACCGCGAATCCGGCGCCGGGAGTGTTGAGATTGTTGGCCACCAGCATGGAACAATGCTTGGATGTGAGTTTTTTCGCTGCGTTCGATTCAAGATCCTGCGTTTCCATGGCGAAACCGCACAAGGTTTGACCGGCGGTTTTATGCGCGCCTGCCCATGCGAGAATATCGGGATTCGAAGTGAGCCGCAGATCGATATTGACGCGCCCGTTCTTCTTGATTTTCTCCGAAGACTGCTCAATCGGGCGGAAATCGCCGACGGCAGCGGCCATAATCGTCAAATCGGCCTGCGCGAAATGCTCTTGCACCGCGTTGAACATTTGCTGCGCGGTGGTGACGTGAACCGTATCAATGCCGCGGGGAGCGCTCAATGTGACAGGGCCGGATACCAGCGTCACATCCGCGCCCATATCGCGTGCCTGCTCGGCGATCGCATAGCCCATTTTCCAGTGGAATGATTGGTGAGGTAGCGCACGGATCAAGCGGCTCCTGTGTGGGGCCGGCGGTGACGAGCACATGCAATCCGTGCAATGGCAACGTTTCTGCGGGCTGGTTCGCACGCAGCAGATCAGCTACGGCAGCTTCGATCGCAGCAGGCTCCTCCATGCGCCCCTTGCCAACATCCTGGCAGGCAAGCATACCGGATCCCGGCTCCACAATGGTCCATCCAAGTTCACGGCAGGTATTGAGATTGCGTTGCGTCACGGCATTCTCATACATGTGCACGTTCATGGCAGGGCATAGGATTTTCGGTCCCTCGCTATAGGCAAGCACGGTACTTGTCAGCTGGTCGTCGGCAATGCCGCATGCGATTTTCGCAATGATATCGGCGCTCGCAGGAGCGATGACGAGCATGTCCGCCCATTTCGCATCATCACGTGATTGATATGCAGCGGATCGGATGGCGTATGCGCAACATCGCCGTCATTGCGCTGTGCTGCGAACATGGACGTGCGCGTCTGCGTATGCGTGAGCGAGCTGAACGTCAACGGGGTGACGAACTCCTGCGCGGCCGCGGTCATGGCCACGCGAACCTCATGTCCCTGCTTGCTCCAGTCGGAGGCGAGATGGCAGGCCTTGAATGCGGCGATGCTGCCGGTCACGCCGAGAAGAATATGCGCCATAGCCGATATTGTCCTTCCATTGACGTTGGCAAGACTTACGAAAACTGCGTCAAGTATATATCGAACCGGCTGAAGCATGCGGCATTGCGGCATTGCCGTCAGATGAATCCTGCGGGCATGGCGGATTGTAGAATCAGACTTTGGTGATCGACCCGTACAGGCGGTCAACCAGAACAAACACATAATCAAACAGGAGCAATCATGTCGCAATCTTCAGGTGCGTGACGGCGAAGCGACGCAACCGAACAGAAGAACGAACAACACAACAATCAGCCCGCAACCTCGGCAAGCACCGACGCAACTTTGAACGCTCGTGCCAAATCGCCGAAATCCAAGGGGCCCAACAAGTGGATCATCGCCATCATTGCAGTGATCGCAGTGGTCGCCATCATTGTGGGCGTCGTCGTGTTCCGTAACAACAATGCATCCAGCGATACCGCGGAAAATGGCGCCTCCAACACCGTGACCATTGGACTGAAACTCGCCCCCGTAAGTCTCGACATTCGTCACCAGTCCGGATCGGCGATCGAACAGGTGCTGATCGGCAATGTGTACGAAGGGCTGCTGTCGCGCGATTCCGACAACAAAGTGCAGCCGGGACTGGCGAAAAGCTGGGATATTTCCAACGACGGCACAACGTATACGTTCCATCTCAACGAGAACATGAACTTCTCCAACGGAGACACGTTGGACGCCGAAGATGTGGCCTGGTCCATTAACCAGCTCAAAGAACAGCAGTATTACAACGCCAATCAGGTCGAAAGCCTCGAAAAAGCCGAAGCGGTCGATAGCGACACCGTGAAGCTCACGCTCAGCACCCCCGATTCCAACCTGCTGTGGTACCTGACCGGACGCCCCGGCCTGGTGTTCGATAAGGACGCCGAATACAACGCGAAAACCGAAGCCGTCGGATCGGGCCCGTACACGGTGGAATCCTTCGATTCCGCCAGCAAAATGGCGCTCAAAGCCAACCCGAAGTATTGGGGAAGCGCACACAAGGCCGCAACCGAAAACGTGATCATCAAATTCCTCACCGACGATAACGCAGCCGTCAACGCGCTGAAAAGCGGCGAAGTCGACGTGCTTTCCCCGGTGAACGCCACGCTCGCCAAATCGCTTGACACCAACACGTATCAGGTGTCCGCGGCGGACGGCAGCGACAAATACGTGCTCGCCTTCAACTGCGCGAACAGCAAGCTTGCCGACAAGCGCGTGCGTCAGGCAATCCGTTACGGCATCAACCATGAGGAAATCATCGCTTCGCGCGGTAACGTCGACTATGCGCTCGGCGGGCCGATCCCATCCGTGGACCCGGGCTATGAGGACTTGACCGACCTGTACCCGTACGATGTGAACAAAGCCAAGGAACTCATGCTGAAGCCGGCTATTCCACCGATAATCCGCTGAAACTCACCCTCACCTACGCCAACACGTACGGCACGGAACTCGGCGACCAACTGCGTAGCCAGCTCGCCAAAATCGGCATTGATCTCAACATCAACTACGTGGAATTCTCCACATGGCTGCAAGACGTGCACGCCAACGGCGACTATGAACTTTCGTTGGTGGACCACGCCGAAAGCCACGACTTCTACAAGTGGACCACGCCCGACTACTACTTCCACTACGACGGCAAGCAAGCCCAAGAACTGTATGCCAAGCGCTCGCCGCCACCGATGAGGAATCCAGCGCAAACTATTTTGAAGCAGGCTGCGAAAGCAGTAAGCGAGGATGCCCCCGCCGACTGGCTGTTCGGCTATCGTGTGACGGTGGCATACCACAAGAACGTGCAGGGATTCCCCAGCAAGCTGAGCCAGACGGTGCTGCCATTGTGGCAGATCACCAAGGCGCGGTGAATCGACGAAAAATCGATGGAAAACAAGTGATGAAAACTGATGTGTGGCGGTGTTTGCGGCGGCATCGTTGCGGCACCGCCACACACTGGCGCGATATTGTTGGGTAGGGTAATGACGGTGAATGGGTGCGTATCGCTGCAAACGCACGGATCGAGCGATAGACCAATGGTGGTTCAACTATGAGATTTGTAGTCAAACGGCTGGGACTGTTCGTCGTGGCCCTGTTCGGTCTGTCGCTTCTGGTGTTCGTGCTGTTGCGCATGCTGCCGGGCGATGTGGCTGCGGTGATCGCAGGAACGAACGCAGCCCCTGAACGTATCGCGTCGCTTCGTACCGAACTTGGCTTGGACAAATCGTACGTGGCACAATACGGCGATTGGATGCTGGGATTGCTGCATGGCGATCTTGGTGTGTCCACCATCGGAGGCAAAGCGGTGTCGGCACAGGTTGCGTCTCGTGCTTCGGTAACGTTTCCACTGATCATCGTGAGTTTGCTGATCGCATTGGCGATCGGCCTGCCGCTTGGTTGCGCTGCTGTGCTGACCCGTAATGCCCGCTTGCGTGGCTTTGTCACGGTATTGCGATTGTTGCCGGCGCCATTCCCGCATTATGGGGCGGATTGCTGTTGATTCTGCTGTTCTCACGCGGTTCAGGACTGTTGGGATTGCTGCCTGCTCAAGGTTTTCCCGATAATGGCTGGGGCGCGCCCTTGCAGGCGTTGGCTTCTTTGATACTTCCGGCGCTCGCCACCGGCGTTACCGCAGGCGCGTCCATTATGCGTTACACGCGTGCCGCCGTGGGGGACAAGGCCTCGTCTCAGGCGGTCGACATGGCCATGGCACGCGGCATGACCCGCAAACAGGCGGTATTGCGCGTCGCTTTGCGTCTTGCCACACCGCAATTGGTGTCGGTGATCGGTTTGACGTTCGCCCAGATGGTCACCGGTGTAATGGTGGTTGAGAATCTGTTCGCGCTTCCGGGGCTTGGCACCATGCTGGTCACCGATGTTGGCAATCGAGATCTGATTGCAGTGCAGAGCGAATTGTTCCTGTTGGCTGCGTTCTTCCTCTTGCTTGGATTAGTGGTTGATGTGGTGCATCGTGCGCTTGATCCGCGTCTGAAAGATGCCGGATTGGTGTCGGGGGAGGTGCTTGCATGATGAAACAGTCTGCTGAGAAAACTACTTCGAAAAACGCTGTGAAAACCGTGATTCCCTCCATATGGCGTACCGCTGGTGGCAAGTATTCGCTGATCATGCTTGCGATATGGCTGGTTGTGTCGGCTATTTCGCTGGTGTGGACGCCATATTCGTTGCTTGATACTGACGGATTCAACACGTGGGCTTCGCCGTCCGGCGCTCACATGTTGGGTACTGATGGTGTTGGCGCTGATGTGTTGAGCTGGCTGATGGCCGGTTCCCGTACGAATCTTGCGATCGCGCTGCTTACCGTGGTGGTTGCCGCGGCCATCGGCCTGCTGCTGGTGGCGGCCATGGTGTCTCGCCATGGCGCATTGGCTTCCACGTCGGTGGTTGTGGTGGATGCGTTGATTTCCATTCCAACAGTGCTGATCGCTTGATGCTTTCCGTGCCGTTCGGCGCGTCGGCAGCGGTGATCATCGCCGCATGCGGACTTGCATACGGGCTGAATTTGGCGCGTATTCTACGCCCCGCGGCCATGCTCGCCGCACGTTCTGACTATGTGGAATCGGCTTTGTTGTCGGGTGCGAGTTCGTTACGCGTGTTTTTCACGCATATTGTGCCGAATACGGTTCCGGTGTTATGCGTTCAGCTGTCGATGAGTGCGGGCACGTCGCTCTTGGCGGAGGCTGGATTGACGTATCTGGGTGTTGGCGTCGGTGCGGGAGTGCCCAGTTGGGGGCATTCGCTTGCCACGTCCGTGAAATTCATCAGCATTTATCCGATGGCTGTGGTGTGGCCGGGATTGGTGGTCACCTTGATGGTGATAGCGCTGAATCTGTTTGGCGATGCGTTGCGTGACGCCATCGATCCGCTGACGAATCCGGCATTGCGGCAAGGTGAAGCCACCCATGTTGAATCGGAGGAACGCGCATGAGCGTCAGCATCCGTAATCTCAATATCGTCATCGATGGAATGCCGATTGTGCATGATGTCGATATGGACATCGCCGACGGTGAACGTGTCGGTTTGATCGGTTCGTCCGGTTCCGGCAAATCCATGATCGCCAAATCCATCATGGGCTTGCTGCCGCTTTCCGCACAGGTTTCCGGCAGTATTGACATGGGTGGTACTGAAATCGTCGGAGCGTCGGATCAAGCGATCGCCGATCTGCGTGGCCGTTATGTGGCATGGTGTTCCAGAATCCTTCCGCCGCATTGAATCCGGTGATGACCGTGGCGCAGCAGGTCGCGCTGCCACTGCGTTTGCATTACGATCTGACCCGTGACGAACGGTTGGACCGTGTCAAAGCAATGTTCGCCAAAGTCAGGCTGCCGGAAGATGTGCTGAACAAATATCCGCATGAACTTTCCGGCGGACAACAGCAGCGCGTCGGCATCGCGGCCGCATTGGTCACGTCGCCGCGCCTGATTATCGCCGACGAGCCAACCACCGCGCTGGATTCGATCACGCAACGGCAGATCGTCGATCTGCTGGCATCGTTGGTGGACGATTCCGGCGCATCCATGCTCTTCATCACCCACGATTTCGCGGTACTCAATCATGCAACCACACGCTGTTATGTACTTGCTGATGGACGTGTTGCCGAATCAGGACAAACCGCCGATATCCTGCAGTCGCCGCACACTAAAGTCGCTTCGCAATTGGTGACTTCGGCACGTGCGCTGTCGTTGCGGATCGATGCCGAAACCAAATAAGGAGAACGGTTGTGACGGGCGAAAACGAAAAAACCACAATGCTGCAAGGTCGCGGCATCAGCAAATACTACGGTGCGAAACAACAGCGTCGTCAGGTGCTGCACGATGTTGATATCGACGTACGTTCGGGGGAGTGCCTTGCGGTGATCGGCGGATCCGGATCGGCAAAACCACCCTTACACGAGTATTGCTGGGGCTCGAACACGCTGAAACGGGCGAGATTACGTATTTCGGCAAGCCTGTGCAAGGCGAAGTCGCCGGCGAACTGCGGCGTAGCTGCGGATTGGTGTTCCAAAGCCCATTCGGCTCGTTGGATCCGCGTTGGAGGGTCGGCAGATCCGTTGCCGAACCATTGCGGTTGCATCACCCTGATTGGTCGCAGGAACGGATTGCGGAACGCGTGTCGGAAGCCTTCCGCATGGTGAGTCTCGACCCTGCCGCATATGAAAATCGGTTCCCCGTGGACCTCTCTGGCGGTCAGGCGCAACGCGTGGCCATCGCACGTGCCATTGCGGATCATCCGAAAGTATTGCTTGCCGACGAGCCGATGAGCGCCGTCGACGTGGCCGCACGAACGCAGATTCTCGCATCGTTCGCTGCGATTCGTAGCGGCGAACCTGATATGGCGCTGATCATGGTGTCACACGATTTGGGAGTGGTGCAGCATATCGCAGATCGCATTATGGTGTTGCACGACGGTTGCGTTGAGGAATGCGGACTTACGGAAACCGTGTTGCACCATCCGACCAGCGATTACACCAAACGATTGCTGGACGCGGCTTCGCTCTGATTTGTGACACTGCGCAAAAAGCCTGCGATCATGTTGAAATCCGCATGATTGCAGCTTTTTGCCGCTATATGAACAGGTAAGACACGCCGATGTCGTTACGTGTGCTATTGTGTGAGCCATGTTCAATTTCTCTTGTTGTTGCTGTCGCTGACCAACCGCCCGAGGGGCGCGTGGTTCATCGAAGCATAACTTGAGACAGGGCATTCTTTTTCGGCATACGCAACTTGCGTTGCATGCCAGAGTATCGCAGAAATCATCCATAACCAGTGCCTTACGCGGTTGGTATTACGCGGCATATGTGGATGAACCGCAGCGAAAACACCATCACAGGTCCCGTTTCAAATCATTGCAAGTGATAAACGCGAGCTTCTCGAAATCAAAACAACGAAATCATTCATCGGAAGCCAACGGAAATCACTCTTCGCAAGGAAACGACATGACCATCCACAACTCCCTTTCCGAGCTCATCGGCAACACTCCGCTCGTCAAACTCAACCATGTGACCGACGGCATCAAAGCCACCATCGCAGTCAAAGTCGAATATTTCAATCCTGGCGGCTCCTCCAAAGACCGCATTGCGGAACGCATCATCGACGCGGCCGAACGCAGCGGCGAACTCAAGCCGGGCGGTGTGATTGTGGAACCGACCTCCGGCAACACCGGCGTAGGACTTGCCCTCGTGGCCCAGCAGCGCGGATACCGCACCATCTTCACCCTGCCAGACAAGGTTTCCGAAGCCAAGCGTGCGGTACTCCGCGCATACGGTGCAGAAGTGGTGGTAACCCCTACCGATGCTGGTCCGGATGATCCGCGCTCCTACTACCAGGTGGCGGAACGCCTCGCCAAAGCGATTCCCGGCGGATACCGCCCGAACCAATACGACAACCCGAACGGACCGGAAAGCCACTACCGCACCACCGGTCCGGAAATCTGGGAAGCCAGCGACCATCAGGTCACGCATTTCGTGGCTGGCATCGGCACTGGCGGCACCATTTCCGGCACCGGACGCTACCTGAAGGAAGCTTCCGACGGCGCAGTACAAGTGATCGGCGCGACCCGGAAGGATCCATCTATTCCAATCCGAACGACGTGCATCAGTACAGCATCGAAGGCGTGGGCGAGGATTTCTATCCGAAAGCGTTCGACCGTGAACTTCCCGACGAAATCGTGCAGGTCAACGATGCCGAAGCATTCGAAATGACCCGCCGTTTGGCTGCGGAAGAAGGTCTGCTGGTCGGAGGCTCGTCCGGCATGGCTGTTACGGCAGCGCTTAAATACGCACGCGAGCACGATTTGGACGAAGACCAGCTGGTCGTGGTGTTGCTGCCGGATTCCGGTCGCAGCTATATGGAAAAGATCTTCAACGACGATTGGATGCGTGCCAACGGATTCGCCGACGTTGTGGAACGCACGTCCAAGCCAAGTCTTGCGGAGCGGTATCTGTAAACCGCCAATTCATATCTCACATCATGCCCATCATTCGTTCAACCCAAACCATTCGATATTTTCAAGGAGTTCCCATCATGACCATCTCGACCAACACCGAAGCCTGAACGCCACTGCACTCGCCACCCGCGCCATTCACGCAGGTCAGGAACCCGATCCGACCACCGGAGCCGTGGTCACTCCTATTTATATGACATCCACGTTCAAGCAGGATGGTGTCGGCGGCCTGCGCAACGGTTATGATTACAGCCGTTCCATCAATCCGACCCGCAACTCTTTCGACGAGCAGCTCGCCGCGGTCGAAGGCACGAACTACGCGCTGAGCTTCGCTTCCGGACTGGCCGCCATCGACGTGCTGTTGCGTGCCACGTTGAAGCCGGGCGACAATATTCTGCTGGGCAATGACGTATATGGTGGCACCTACCGTTTGCTTTCCAAGGTGTTCGTGCCGTGGGGCGTCGGTCTTGACGTGGTGGACATCACCGACACGGCGGCCGTTTCCGTGGCGCTCAGTCAGAAGCAGTACCAGTACATTTGGGTGGAAACCCC
>ENA-OQAS01000724-OQAS01000724.1-human-gut-metagenome-genome-assembly--contig:-NODE-724-length-16983-cov-4.314962_pt1 | contig 16983 bp, 24 predicted proteins | sample MGYA00242733_ERZ504523 | MGnify/ENA primary metagenome ERZ504523 (study PRJEB26092, sample SAMD00036239) | human gut metagenome | host: Homo sapiens | study: EMG produced TPA metagenomics assembly of... | reverse complement strand
CTCGTCCTCCTGGATCTTGCCGTCGTCGATGAAGATGACGCGGTTGGACACCTCGCGGGCAAAGCCCATTTCGTGGGTGACCACCAGCATGGTGATGCCGGTGTGGGCCAGCTCCTTCATCAGTTCCAGAACCTCGCCCACCATTTCGGGGTCGAGGGCGCTGGTGGGCTCGTCGAACAGGATCACGTCCGGGTCCATGGCAAGGGCACGGGCAATGGCAATACGCTGCTGCTGGCCGCCGGAAAGGCTCTTGGGGTAGGCATCGGCCTTGTCGGCCAGACCCACACGGGCCAGCAGCTCGTCGGCGCGCTGGGAAATGGCTTCCTTGTCCTTCAGCTTGAGCAGACTGGGGGCCAATTCCAGGTTCTTCTTCACGGTCAGGTGCGGGAACAGGTTGAAGTGCTGGAACACCATGCCCATCTTCTGGCGCACAGCGTCGATGTGGGCTTCGTCCACCTCAGTGCCCTCGAACTTCACGGAGCCGCTGGTGGGGATCTCCAGCCGGTTCAGGCAGCGCAGGAAGGTGGACTTGCCGCAGCCGGAGGGGCCGATCAGGCAGACCACATCGCCGCGGTAAATATCAATATCGATGCCCTTCAGCACGTCCAGCGTGGGGGTGGGCTGCTTTGCGCCCGGCTTTTTTTTCGCCGCCGTAGGTTTTTGTCAGGCCGCGGACTTCCAGAATTTTATCGGTCACTTTGAGCAAGCCTCCTCTCAAACTTTGCCAGCAGACGGGTGAACAGCATGACCAGCACAAGGTAGATCAGTGCATCGCCCAGCAACGGGAACATGGGCTCGTAGGTGCGGTTCATGATGCCCTGTGCGGCGTACAGCAGCTCCTTGCCGCCGATGACCGTGATCAGGGAGGTATCCTTCAGCAGGACGATGAACTCGTTGCCCAGAGCAGGCAGCACCGCACGGATGGCCTGCGGGATGATGATGACCACCATGGTGGTCATGTAGTTCAAACCAAGGCTGCGGCCGGCCTCCATCTGGCCGGGGTCAACGGCCATCAGACCGCCGCGGATGATCTCCGAAACATAAGCACCGGAGTTGATGCCCAGTGCCAGCGCACCTACCATGGTAAAGTTGCGGCTGTTGGCAAAAATGACCATGCTCATGATGAGCAGCTGCACCATCATAGGCGTGCCGCGGATGATGGTGGTGTAAATTTCGCAGATGATGTTGAAGAAGCCCAGCACCGGGTTCTTGTGGCCGGGGCGCTGCTGGTCGTGTGCCACACGCACCAGAGCTACCACGCTGCCCAGCACGATGCCCAGCGCCAGCGCGAGAGCTGTGACCAGCAGGGTGGTGCCCACACCGCTGACATACTGGAGCCAGCGGTCTTTCAGGATGAACGCCTGATAAAACTTAAAGAAAAATTCCTGCCCGAAGCTGAGCTTCGTACCGCCGTTGAGCAGCTCTTTGAGCAGTTCGTATTGAGCAGCCATTCGCATCCTCACTTTCCTGTTTTGTTAGAATTTTGTAACCTTATTTTTCCAAAAAAGGGGAGGTACCCCAGTTGGGGCTGCCTCCCCGTGGTTCCGTTATCAGCCAGCTGATTATTCAGCGGTGATGTACTTGTCCACGATGGACTGCAGGGTGCCGTCAGCCTTCAGCTCTTCCAGAGCGGCGTTGAGACATCTTCCAGAGAAGAACCCTTTGCCATGCCGATGGCGTAATCCTCCTCGGCGTAGCTGGTCTCCAGCACCTTCAGGCCGGGGTTGGCAGCCACATACTCCTTGGCGGGAGCGTTGTCGATGACCACAGCGTCCACCTGACCATTGTTCAGGGCCTGCACAGCGGTCAGACCGCTGTCGTAAGCCACCACAGCGTCCTCGCCGAAATCATCGGTGCAGTAGATGTAACCGGTGGTGCCGCGCTGAGTGCCGATCTTCTTGCCCGCCAGATCATCGGGAGATGCAATGTCGGAGCCTTCGGGCACGATGATGGACTGGATGCCGGTAGCATAGCTGTCGGAGAAGTCCATCACAGCCTTGCGCTCGTCGGTGACGGTGACGCCGGCCATGACGATATCGGCCTTACCCTGCTGCACGCTCAGCAGAGCGGCGTCAAAGTCCATGTCATCGATCTGCAGCTCCAGACCCAGCTTGTCAGCAATGGCCTGAGCGGTCTCAATGTCGATGCCCTCGAACTCGCCTGCATCGGTGGTCATCTCATACGGAGGGAAGGTTGCGTTGGTGGCCATGGTCAGCTTGCCGGCCTCAACGGTGGTCAGCTCGCCAGCGGCAGCGCTGGTGGAAGCAGCTTCAGAAGAAGCAGCAGAGCTTGCCACGGAGGAAGCGGTGCTTGCGGAAGAACCACCGCAGGCGGTCAGAGCCAGAGCGGCAACGGACAGACCGGCAGCTGCCAGAAAGCTGCGACGAGAAATCTTTTTCATATTCAAACACTCCTCAAATGTACTGTATGTTTTTGCGGTACGCCGGAACGATGCGATTCATCGAACATCTGGCGAACGAATTTAGTATAGATTGTACAAATTGAAAAGTCAATACTTGTGCAAAAAATCTCATCATTTGAAACCGAATTGAAAACAATTATACAAAAAATGCGTTGAAGAAATGTATATATACGAATTATAGATATTTTGCGATCTCTTCTTTGCTCCGCTTTGGCACGCAGTAATCCCGGTTCTCGTCCAGATAATATTTTACGCCGGTCTCAGCCGTCAGCGGCACAATGTGAGCCTTGTGGGCCGGGTAGCCGAACGCCACCATGAATGCCAGCTTCTGCGGTTCTTCAATGCCCAGCAGTTCGGTGAGGGCAGGCTTGTTGATCGCGCCCATGATGCAGCTGCCCACGCCTTTGTCCCATGCGGCAAGGGTCATGTTGGCAAGGGCGATGCCGGTATCGGTGGCAAGGTCGCCGGGGATGGAAGTGTCCTGCACCACGGCCACATACAGGGTGGGCAGCTCGTCGGCTTTGGGCGTGCCCTGCTCCGGCGGCAGATAGGCAGCCCACTTGACCAGCGGCTGCACCTTTGCCACCGCCTCGGGCTTGTTCACCACCACCAGACGCACAGCCTGACGGTTGGCTCCGCAGGAGGACAGGCGGACGGCCTCGACGATATCATCCACCACATCCTGCGGAACAGCTTTCTGTGCAAAACGGCGGTAGGTGCGGCGGCTGACAAGAGTATCCATAACAGACATAAAGAGCACCTCCTTTATATAAGTGTTGTCAAAGTATAGCAGATGCGGCAGAGTCTTGCAACGCTCCGGCGCAAAAAAGCTTGCACGTTGGGCAGTGATCTTGCCTTTTGCGACAGGCTGCAATTGCATCCGACAAATGATATATGGTAAAATATGGTAGAAGAAAGGAGGCGGCGCAATGGTATTGGCGGCAGGCATCGTGGGTTTTATTCTGGGGGTCAATTTGGGTTTTTTGTTTGCCGGGCTGATGCGGGCGGCAAGAGGGGAACATGAGCAGACAGAAGATGAAAACAAGACATGTTGAGAATGAATGAAAATAACGGAGAACAAAAAGGGCCGCTGTACGGGATGCTGTGCAGCGGCCCTTTTGCCGGGTTTGACCGAACTTACGATTTTCTCTTGGTCGCTCCTGTTTTTCTGCATCCGGCGGAAAAAGATGCCAAAAACCACTTGACAAACTGTTACAGGGGGGGGGTATTATATAGGAAAAGCAGGCTCCACAAAAAAGTGATGGGGGCATGCAGAAAAGATTGTGAGGTTGATTCTTATGTCTAACATTTCTCGTCGTAAGTTCCTCAAGGGCGCAGGTGTGGCTGCTCTGGCTGTTGCTGCTGCCGGTGTTCTGGCCGGCTGCTCCGGCAACGATGTTCCTTCGATCCCTGGCGTGACTGCTAAGGACATCACCGTCAATTTCGTTGACTATGATGGCAAGTTGATCGGCAGTGATCTCAAGAAGAACGTGCCGGTGGATCAGTACAACATGAATTCTAGCGAGGTTACCGCACCCAAGGGCTATGTGATCGCTATTGTTGGCGATTCCAAGATCGACTGGGACAACCGGACTGTCACCTTCACCGTGAAGGAAGCCTCGAAGGCGACCATCAACTACTACTGCGAGGCAGAGAACAAGGCAGTTGGTGAAGAGGTTCTGTATGTGGACGAAGGGGCTACTTCTGTCAACACCAGCACTTTCAAAAAGGTGCCGGCAGGCTATGAGCTGGTGTTGACCGGCGACCTGCCCATCAACGATGGCTATGTGTACGCTGCCGTACGTAAAGCACAGTAAGCGGAACCGGATTTTTCAAAATTATTTGAATTTTTAAATTAAAAATTTAAGAAGACAACACCAACAGGGTGGCGGCCAACAAGGCCTCCGCCTATTGGTGTTATTTTTTGTAAAAATTTTACTTGACAAAATATTACAGGGGGGGGTATTATATAGGAAAAGCAGGCTCCACAAAAAAGTGATCGGGGCATGCAAAAAGATTGTGAGGTTGATTCTTATGTCTAACATTTCTCGTCGTAAGTTCCTCAAGGGTGCAGGTGTGGCTGCTCTGGCTGTTGCTGCTGCCGGTGTTCTGGCTGGCTGCTCCAACAATACCCCGGTTGAGCCTCCCAAGAAAGACCCGACAAAAGAGGAAATGATTCTTGCAGCAATTGATCCCGAAGGCAAGCTGACCCAGACGGATGTTCTGGACGCGGATACGCTCTATCTGCTGCTGGCTTATATTGAAGGCAAGCAGACGAATGATATGAATAACTACCATATGGAGGCATCGAAGGCCAAGGTTAAGACTGTTCAGGATAAGACCTATTACGGCAGTAACCCGATTGCGCGGGGCATCAGCGCAGAAGACTTCAGCGCAGACGCAGTTAAGGAAGCACTTGCATCTTACAAATATGGCAGTGACGCAACGCTGCCGATATCGTCGTTAAAGAGGTTGAGGGTATCATTTACTTTGCAATCATGCCGGTTGCTGTGCTCTAATAAGATAAGAGGAGAATCATAAATTATGTCTAATAAAATTTCTCGTCGTTCTTTTATGAAAGGTGCAGGTACGGCTGCACTGGCTGTTGCAGCTGCTGGCGTTCTGGCCGGCTGCTCCAATGATAGTGTGATTGAATCTGTTGAGAAGAAAGAAATCCGCGTGGTGTTTGCACTGAGCAATGGCCAGACTGTTGGCGAGTACAAGACCATGAAGGTTGCCAAGGACGCCAGCGGCATTGATGCTTCCCAGATCGATAAAGCAATTATCCCCGCTGGTTACAGCGTCGTTTCTACCGGAAATCTTAAGATCGAGAATGTTGCAGGAAAGGATACTGTTACCGTTATTGTTAAGCAGGATCCCACTACCAAGAAAATCACGGTCAAGTTCTATGATAAGGATAAGGAAACTTTCCTGACCGAAACTGCTGCCCGAGAAAATCACGAGTGGACTGCTCACGTACGTAATTGATGATGACAGGACTTCTTTTGATATCATCAATAATACCATCCGCGTTAAAGTGAAGGTTAAGCTGTAAGAAAAAAGGGAATTGCCGTAAAACGGCTCTCTGAATCGATCATGCACAAAACCCGGAACCTTTTCGGGGCCTGAATGGCTCAGAAGGGTTCCGGGTTTCTGCTTTTTTACGCAGGATGCCGATGTGTTTTTATTTTGTAGCAGATATGCTGTATCCGTAAACATCACACTTTATTCCGGTGCCGCTTGGGAATGGGCACGCTGAGCACCAGTGTGATGCCGATGGCCAGCGCAACGGCTACCTTAAAGGTGCTGATGCCGTTGGAAAGGGCCAGCACATTGTTGCCCTGTATAAAATAGTAGGCGGTGTAGTAGATGCCAGCGCCGGGCACCAGCGGAAAGATGCCGGACAGCAGGAACACTGTCACCGGCATTTTGAGGGTGATGGCGAACACCCGGGTGAGCAGGGTGAGGGGGATCACCGCCAGCAGGGAGGCTGCGGCACTGTCTGCCCCCAGCATTACGGCCAGCTCGTAGACGAACCAGCCCACGGCCCCCACCAGCGCAGAAGAACAGGCTTTTGCGGGGGCATGCAAACAGGACGGCAAAGCACAGGGTGCCGACCCCTGCAATGAAGAACTGCGCCGCCAGCTCTCCGATCTGTGTACTGGTGAGCATCATGCAACCACCACCCCCGTAAAGAGTGTATAAAGGCTCAGCACAAGGCCGGTGCCAATGGCAATGCTGGCCGCAATGAGCAGTGCATCGATCATGCGGATGGTGCCGGAAAGGTAGTCGCCTTGCACGAAATCCCGGATGCCCATGGTGAACGCGATGCCCGGCGTCAGGATCATCAGCGAACCGATAATGGCGTGGCTGGCAGAGGTGCCCAGCAGGTTGCAGCCCAGAATGCACGCCAGCGTGATGAGCGCCGCACAGCTGATCTTGCAAAAGCCGCCGGGCAGGTCGTGCCGGCCGCACAGCAGCAGATACCCGCTGGCAAGAAAGCCTGCCAGTGCCGCCGCCAATGCGCTGCGCAGCGTGCCGCCGAAGATCAGTGCAAAGCAGAACGCGCCGCACATGCCGGAGACCAGCTGCACCCAGTCCTTGGGGAAGGGGATGCGCCGTGCCAGCACAAGGCGGCTCTCGGCCTCGTCCAGCGACATGCTGCCCTCTGCGATCTCGCGGGAGAGGGCGTTCACTGCCGCCACCCGGCCCAGATGAGTGGTGCGGTAGGCACATTGCGCACCTCGCTGATCTCGGCGGTGCCCGCACTGGCAAAGATGCCGTTGGTCAGCACGTAAACATGGAACTCCCGCAGGTGGAATGACCGGGCCATGATCTCCATGGTCTGCTCCACCCGGAACACCTCGGCACCGTTTTCCAGCAATGTCTGGCCCGCCGCCATGATAAAATCCATGATGCGGCGGCGCAGTTCTTCATCCGGGAAAACCTCGCGGCTGTTCATTGCCGCACCTCCTTTATAAATAATGCTGTCTTATTCTACCATGTCCGCGGCTGGCGCACAAGATAAAAAAACGCAATTTCCTACTAAAAAACTTCGTTGTAGGTGTTGACAAATCCGGTCGATTGGATTATTATAAATGCAATATCACAAAAATGGCTGTGAAGAGAAGAGTAGGCCTTCGCATTGATCCTTACCAGAAAGCCCGGGCGATGGAAAAGGGCAGGAAACAGGAAGCTGAAAATGGTCTCGGAGCTGTGCAGGCGAGGTGCATGAGCGCTAAGTTTGCAACGGGATGCGCCCGTTACAGCGTCCGGCTGTAAGCAGCAAAGCTGCCGCAGCATTGAGGCTGTGCCCGCAAGGGTGCGGTAAACCAAGGTGGTACCACGGAAGTATGTTATGCTCCCGTCCTTGTCTGAGCGTTGGCTCAAGGTCAAGGACGGGAGCTTTTTCATGCATCCGTCAAAGGCCCTTAGCACGGAACTGTGCCGTGCGGGCCGCTGTACATTATAATAAGCAAATAGAGAGGGAACAAAACTATGATTACTCGTCGTGATTTTCTGAAAGTTACCGGAGCTGCAGCTGCTGCAGCTGCCCTGACCGCATGCGGCGGTTCTTCTTCCACCGCATCTTCTGCTGCTTCCGGCACTGCTTCTTCCGCAGCTTCTTCTGCTGTGGCTAAGCTGGACAAGGTGAAGGTGGCTGTGCCCAACGACACCACCAACGAGGCACGTGCTCTGACCCTGCTGGAGAAGAACGGCTTCTTTAAGCTGAAGGCTGATGCAGGCCTGACCGCAACCGCAAAGGACATCGAGGAGAACCCTCTGAATGTTTCCGTCGATGAGGTCGAGGCTGCTCAGGTGCCCAACGTCCTGCAGGACGAGGACTACGCCGTCATCAACTCCAACTACGCCATCTCCGCTGGTCTGGACCCCATGACCGATGCTTTGGCAATGGAGGACGGCACCTCTGCTTACGTCAATATTCTGGTCTGCAAGGACGGCAATCAGGAAGAGCCGAAGATCAAGGCTCTGGCCGCTGCTCTGCAGAGCCAGAAGGTGAAGGACTTCATGGATGAAAACTACAAGGGCGCTGTGGTGTCCGTTGTGGAGAACCCCACCGACGGCTATGACTCCTCCATCGACTACGATGCACTGAACGGCGAGACCGTCAGCTGCGCTGCTACTCCGGCTCCTCACTGCGAGGTTCTGGAAATCTGCAAGGACATTCTGGCCGAAAAGGGCATCACGCTGGATATTCAGGAGTACGACGACTACATCATTCCCAACAACATCGTTGAGGACGGCCAGTGCGATACCAACTATTTCCAGCATCAGCCGTATCTGGACGACTTCAATGCAGAGCACGGCACCCATCTGGTGACGGTTGCCGGCATCCACGTGGAGCTATGGGCATCTACGGCGGCAAGCAGGACAGTCTGGCACCGATCGAGGGCTAAGCAAACTCCCCCAGTCACCTTGCGGTGACAGCCCCCTCGGGAGGGGGTCTTTGCCTGACCGTTCTGTTTCAGGCTCCCTCCATGAGGGAGCTGGCAAACCCGCAAGGGTTTGACTGAAGGAGTTTATTCAACAGCAAGGAGCAATTTCTGTGATCGAGATCAAACATCTTTCCAAGACCTTCCAGATGAAGGACGGCGCGGTGAATGCGCTGAAGGACATCAACCTCACCATCCCGGATGGTTCCATTTATGGCATCATCGGCATGTCCGGTGCGGGCAAATCCACGCTGGTGCGCTGCATCAACCTGCTGGAACGCCCCACCGAGGGCAGCGTTGTGATCGACGGCACCGCTATGGAGACTTTAAACGCAGCCCAGCTGCGTGAGCGCCGCCGCGATATCACCATGATCTTCCAGCAGTTCAACCTGCTGATGCAGCGCAGCTGTCTGAAGAACATCTGCTTCCCCATGGAGCTGGCCGGTGTGAAAAAGGCGGATGCCGAAAAGCGTGCCAGAGAGCTGCTGGAAGTGGTGGGCCTGCCCGATAAGGCCAACGCCTACCCGGCACAGCTGTCCGGCGGCCAGAAGCAGCGCATTGCCATTGCCCGCGCACTGGCAACGGACCCCAAAGTTCTGCTCTGCGATGAAGCCACCAGCGCACTGGACCCCAACACCACCCATGCTATCCTGACCCTGATCAAGGACATCAACAAGAAGCTGGGCATCACGGTTGTGGTCATCACCCATCAGATGAGCGTTGTGGAAGAGATCTGCGATCACGTTGCCATTCTGGATGGCGGCGTTGTGGTGGAGGAAGGCTCCGTGCAGGAGATCTTCTCGAACCCCAAAACGCCCGCAGCAAAGCGTCTGGTGGCCCCCAACGGCGGCAGCGCCGCACGGGATCTGTCCAGCTTTGCACCGGACGACCATGTGGTGCGCGTCACCTTCAACGGTTCGTCCACGGCAAAGCCGCTGGTGGCAAGCCTTGCCGCAGAAAAAGGCATTCTGGTGTCGGTGCTCAGCGCCGACACCCGTGATCTGAGCGGCCAGTGCTACGGCTCCATGCTGCTCAAGCTGCCCACTGATGTGGAGCAGGCAAAGCAGGCTGCGGCCTATATGCGCGCCCAGCCCGGCATTACGGTAGAGGAGGTGACCGGCGAATGAGTATTGCGGATTACGGTTTTGCCATCTGGGAGACCTTTTATGTGACGGTCCTTTCCACCGCGTTTGCGCTGGTGCTGGGCCTGCCGCTGGGTGTGCTGCTGGTGGCCGGTGATAAGGACGGCATTCTGCCGCTGCCCGGCTGGCTGATGCACATTCTCAACATTGTTATCAACATCCTGCGCAGTGTTCCGTTCCTGATCCTGATGATCTGTGTATTCCCGCTTACCCGTGCCATCGTGGGCACACGGTGGGTACCAAAGCCACCATCGTTCCGCTGGTGGTGGCAGCCTTCCCGTTCGTGGCACGTCTGGTGGAGACCAGCCTGCGCGAGCTGGACGAGGGCGTGGTGGAAGCGGCCCAGAGCATGGGCGCAACGCCGTTCCAGATCATTACCAAGGTGATGATCCGGAATGCCTGCCCGGCCTGATCTCCAGCATGACCACCGCACTGACCACCATTCTGGGCTACTCGGCCATGTCCGGTGTCATTGGCGGCGGCGGTCTGGGCAAGATCGCTTTGTCCTACGGCTATTACCGCTACCAGACCGATATCATGATCGTGTGTGTCATTTTGCTGGTGCTGATGGTTCAGGTGTTCCAGACTTTGGGCACTGCTTGGGCCACCAGAAGCGATAAGCGGCTGCGGAAGTAACTCCTTCAGTCGCACTTCGTGCGCCAGCTCCCTCGGAGAGGGAGCCTCTGGCGAAGAGGAAAACTTTCCGGTATTGCCAAAGCCGAAAGGCTTTGACGGAAGGAGTCCTCTCCTCATTTTGCCCCCGGACGGAACTAAAATTTAACGTTTCAATTCCCCGCCGGAGGCCGCTGCACTCCTGCGGGGAATTGTGCTATATGGACAAACCCAGTAAAGGAGTATGTAGTATGAATCGCGATACCATCTGTGTGCAGGGCGGTTACACCCCCGGCAACGGCGAACCCCGCCAGATTCCCATTATCCAGTCCACCACCTTCAAGTATGCCACCAGCGAGGACATGGGCAAGCTGTTCGATCTGGAAGCTGACGGCTACTTCTATTCCCGTCTGCAGAACCCCACCTGCGACCTTGTGGCTAAGAAGATCTGCGAGCTGGAAGGCGGCACGGCTGCAATGCTGACCAGCAGCGGTCAGGCTGCAAACTTCTTTGCTCTGTTCAACCTCTGCGAAGCAGGCGACCATATCGTGGCATCCAGCACCATTTACGGCGGCACTTTCAATCTGATCTCGGTTACCATGAAGAAGATGGGCATTGAAGCCACCTTTGTGGACCCGCTGTGCACCGAGGAAGAATTGAACGCCGCATTCCGGCCCAACACCAAGGTGGTGTTCGGCGAGACCATCGCAAACCCGGCCCTGACCGTGCTGGACATTGAGAAGTTTGCCAAGTGCTCACGCCCACGGTGTGCCGCTGATCGTGGACAACACCTTTCCCACGCCGGTCAACTGCCGCCCCTTTGAGTGGGGCGCGGATATCGTGACCCACTCCACCACCAAGTACATGGACGGTCATGGCGCGGTGCTGGGCGGCGCTATCGTGGACGGCGGCAAGTTCGACTGGATGGCCCATGCCGAGAAGTTCCCCGGCCTGTGCACCCCGGACGACAGCTACCACGGCATCACCTACGCCGAGCGTTTCGGCAAAGAGGGTGCCTTTATCACCAAGCTACCGCGCAGCTGATGCGTGACTTTGGCTCCATGCAGTCGCCCATGAACGCCTACATGCTGAACCTCGGTCTGGAAAGCCTGCATGTGCGGATGCAGCGCCACTGCGCCAACGGCATGGCCGTGGCAGAGTTCCTTGAGAGCCATCCCAAGGTGGCCTACGTGAACTACTGCGGCCTGGAGTCCAGCCCGTACCATGCACTGGCGGAGAAGTATCTGCCGAATGGCAGCTGCGGCGTGGTCAGCTTTGGTCTGGCCGGCGGCCGTGAGGCTGCAAGCATCTTTATGAAGAATCTGAAGCTGGCAGCATCGAGACCCATGTGGCCGATGCCCGCACCTGTTGCCTGAACCCTGCATCCAGCACCCACCGCCAGATGAACGATGAGCAGCTGAAAGCCGCCGGTGTGCCCGCAGAGCTGGTGCGCATGAGCTGCGGCTTGGAAAGCAGCGAAGACCTCATCGCAGATATTGCGCAAGCGCTGGATAAGATCTAAAAGGTGAGTTCAGCAGCATCTATCGGTTCCGGCCCTTCTCGTAAAAACGCGTTTGGAGCGCCCCGCAGGGCGCGACAAACGCAAAATATAAAAATAAATTCCGCTGAAGATAGCCAGAGCGTCAGCGGAGGCTATTCTAAATCGTTAGGAGTACGAACTATGCCGCTGATCATCCCCAAGACCCTGCCTGCTTACGATGCCCTCTACAACGAAAATATCTTCGTCATGCATCGTGAGCGCGCCCTTGCCCAGCACATCCGCCCGCTGGAGATCCTGATCCTGAACCTGATGCCCACCAAGATCACCACCGAGACCCAGATCGCCCGTCTGCTGGCAAATACCCCGCTGCAGGTGCACATGACCCTGCTGCAGACGGCCAGCCATGCGGCGACCCACGTTTCGGCGGCACACCTCGAATCGTTCTATAAGAACTTGACGAGGTGAAGAACAACCGCTACGATGGCATGATCATCACCGGCGCACCGGTGGAGACCATGGACTTTGAGCAGGTGGATTACTGGCCGGAGCTGTGCGAGATCATGGACTTCAGCGAGACGAATGTCTACTCCACCCTGCATGTGTGCTGGGGTGCACAGGCTGGCCTGTACTACCACTACGGCGTGCACAAGCAGCTGCTGCCGGAAAAGATGTTCGGCGTGTTCGAGCACCGGGTCACCCGCCCGTCGAACCCGCTGGTGCGCGGATTTGACGAGGTGTTCTATGCGCCCCACAGCCGTCACACCGGCATCAGCCGCGAGGATGTGGACAACTGTAAGGCTTTGCGTATCCTTGCCGAGAGCGATGCGGCCGGGCCCTTCCTCATGAGCACCGAGAACGGACGGCAGATCTTTGTCACCGGCCACCCGGAATATGACAAATACACGCTGGATTCAGAGTACCGCCGCGATGTGGACAAGGGCCTGCCCATCCATGTGCCGGTGAATTACTACCCGGACGATGATCCCACAAAGCCGCCGCTGTTCCGCTGGCGTGCCCACGCCCACCTGCTGTATGAGAACTGGCTGAACTACTATGTTTACCAGAATACCCCCTACGATCTGGGCGAGATTCAGCGCGTAAAGCACGAATAAATGCACAAAACCGGTATTGCGTCAAAATTGCGCGATACCGGTTTTTGTGCTATACTGTTCCTGCGGCCCTTCTCCATTCCCCTAACCGCGGAAAGGAGGTGAACCCCTTGGAAACTCTCTCTACATTTATCCAAACCGTTGCCGCGCAGGTAGTTGCCTACTATCTGTGCACATGGATCGACGGTAAGATCGGCAAGGGCAGCAAACACTAAAAGAAGCCCCCGGTACTGACACTACCGGGGGCTTCGTGTTTCGGCATGAACCCGATGGATTCAATCTCTCTACATTGCCTATCTTTAGTATATGCAGTTTTGGGCAAAAGTCAAGCGATGAAATGTAAATTATTTTTTACGCCTTACCGGCTTTTTCTTGCGCACGCTGTAGCCAAAGGTGCCCAGCTTCCGGCCCAGAGCCAGATAGTCACCGTGACTGTAGACGATGAGCTTTGCCTTTTCGAGACACAGCTTGCCGCTTTCGTCCAGCAGGCTTTCGTCCACATCACAGGCCACCACTTCGGCAAGGAACAGGTCGTGGCTGCCCAGCGGGATCACCTGAGTTACCTTGCATTCCAGATTGACCGGGCTTTCTTCCAGAATGGGGCAGTCGGTCAGCACGCTGCCGGGGGCAGAATGCAGGCCGCAGGCGGCAAATTTATCCACATCACGGCCGCTTTTCACGCCGCACCAGTCCACCGAACGCACCAGCGCTTCGGTGGGCAGATTGATGGCAAACTGTCCGCTTTCCTGAATGAGGTGGTGGCTGTAGCGCTCCGGCCGAACGCTGATGGACACCATGCTGGGCTGGGTGCAGATGGTGCCCGTCCAGCCGATGGTGATGAGATTGGGCTTTTCCAGCCCGCCGCAGGACACCAATACCGGCGGTTCCGGGTTCAGCAGGGTGCTGCCCCGCCAGCTCTGTTTGCTCATCCGTGATACTTCCTTTCGTAGGGTGCCCAGGTGCGCTCGCTGATGATGTAGCGCGGGCGGGCTTTCGTCTCCATATAGATCTTACCGATATACTCGCCGATCACGCCTAAGCACACCAGCTGCACGCCGCTCATGAAGCAGACGATGCACACGATGGAGGCCCAGCCGGCCACACTGCTGCCCATGGCGGCGCACACGATGGCCCAGATGACTCCGATAAAGCTGATCAGGCTCACAAAGATGCCAGATCCGGTAATAAGGCGGATGGGCTTGTTGGAAAGACTGGTGATGCCGTCAAAGGCAAGGGCCAGCATCTTGCTCAGCGGATAGTGGCTCTCACCGGCAAGGCGTTCGTGGCGCTCGTAGGTGACTACCTCGCTCTTGAAGCCAACCAGCGGCACCATGCCGCGCAGGAAAATGTTCACTTCCCTGTAGTCGGCAAAGCTTTCCAGCACACGGGTGCTGATGAGGCGGTAGTCTGCGTGGTTGAACACGATGTCTGCGCCCAGAGCGTTCATCACATGGTAAAAGCCCTCGGCGGTGAAGCGCTTGAAGAAGGTGTCTGTATCGCGGCGGCTGCGCACGCCGTAGACCACCTCGCACCGTCCAGATACTTTTTAACCATCTCGTCCATGGCGTTGATGTCGTCCTGACCATCACAGTCGATGGAAATGGTAACATCGCAGATGCCGCTGTGCAGTGCTCCATCAAGCCTGCCAGCACGGCGTTCTGGTGGCCGCGGTTGCGGCTCTGGGAAATGCCGATGTAGTGCTCGTCCTGTGCGGCAAAACTCTGGATCAGTTCCCATGTCTTGTCTTTGGAGCCGTCGTTCACGAACAGCACCCGGCTCTTCTCGCTCACAAGGCCCTGTGCGGCAAGGCCGCTGATCTTTTCCAGAAACATGGGAGCTGTAATGGGCAGCACCTGCTCCTCGTTGTAGCAGGGGATCACGATCCATAAAATCGGTTTTGACATATTTAAAAATACTCCTATATTAAAAATAACAAGATGATGCCGCTGACGGTTACGGCCTTCCAGTGAAAAGAGTTTTAGAAGAATCCGTAGATTTTTCTAAAACGCAAATATAAAAATAAAATTTCAGCTGAATACAGCCAAAGCGCACGCGGCGGCTATTCAAATAGTCACTGCACCATTTGCTTCAGTACCGCAGGCTCCAGCAGCTTGAAGCTGCTTTTGTAGGTGTCCAGCAGGCCGTCCCGCTGCATCTGGCTCAGCTCGCGGCTGAGGGCGCTGCGGTCGCAGTTCAGGTAATCTGCCAGCTGGATGCGGGAGAACGGGATGCTGAAGGTCAGGCTGCCAGCCCGCTCGGCTTCACTGAGCAGATAGGCGCACACTTTGGCCCGCAGGCTTTTGAGCACCAGCAGGTCGATGCGGCGGGAGAGGGAAAAATATTTATCGCTGATGGTGCGCACCAGATTGCGCAATGTCTGCTGGTGCGCCGGACTGCCATCCGAAAGCAGCAGCCGCTCGTAGGGAATCAGCAGCACCTCGCAGGCACCGAAGCCATCACCGTGACCGGGCTTGCCAGACTGGAACCGCTCAGCACATCGCCGAACACGCCGCCCGGTTCCATGTGGGTGATGGGAATGCGCGCACCCTGCGGCCCGGGACGGTAGGCTTCCAGCTCACCGGACAGTACGATGCCACCCTGCGGTTGGGTTCGCCCGCCAGAACAAGCGCTTCGCCTTTGCCATAGCTGCGCATAACGGCACCCAGCTGAGCCAGCAGGGTCTGCAGCTCTTCAGGGTCAGACCATTGAATAAAGAGGTGGAGCATAACAGCGGAAGAAGTTTTTCATCACAATTCCGTGGGAAAGATCCGGCTTCCCACAGCCCTCCTGCAATTCCGTTGCACACGCAACGGTATTTTTGACTCTATTATAGTAAACTTAGACCCGCAAAGCAAATGATTTTGCAAATTTGCCTTGTAAAAAATATGAAAAGACCGACCCATGGTTCTGTGCAAAATTTTCAGGCACAAAATGGCGCGGTCTTGTGAGGAAAGAGGGAACCCTGCATGAAAAAACTGACATCCATGCTGCTGGCTCTGGCCCTTGTGCTGAGCCTTGCCGCCTGCGGCGGTGCGGCATCCAGCTCTGTTGCATCCAGTGCAGCTTCCAGCGAAGCTGTCCCAGAGGCTGCTTCGGAAGCCGCTTCCAGTGAGGAAGCAAGGAACTGTCCACCACCGATGCTCTGCGCATTGCCGGCCTGAAAGGCCCCACCACCATGGGCCTTGTCAACCTGCTGAGCATGGAAGAGGATGGCACCGCTTCCATGGATTACGACCTGCAGCTTTACGGCGCTGCCGATGAGATCGTGCCGCTGCTGATGAAGGGCGAGCTGGACATGGCTGCCATCCCGGCAAATCTGGCCGCCACCCTGTATCAGAAGACGGAGGGCGGCATTCAGGCTGTGGCCGTCAACACGCTGGGCGTGCTGTACGTAGTGGAAAAAGGCGGCGATACGATCCAGTCCATGGCAGACCTTGCAGGCCGTACCATCCTGTCCACCGGCAAGGGCACCACGCCGGAGTACGTGCTGCGCTATCTTCTGAACGCCAACGGCATCGACCCGGACAAGGACGTGACCATTGAATACTACAGCGAGGCCACCGAGGTCACGGCCCAGATGGCCAATACCGAGGATGCCATTGCAGTTCTGCCCCAGCCTATGTGACTGCAGCCGGCCTGCAGGACGACACCCTGCGTGTGGCCCTCGACCTGACCGAGGAATGGAACAAGGTCGCGGATACCCAGCTCATCACCGGCGTGACCGTGGTGCGCAAGGAGTATGCCGAGGAACACCCGGATGTTGTGGCCGCATTCCTTACCGACTACGCCAAGAGCGTGGAAGCTGCCAACACCGATCTGGACGGCACTGCCGCTCTGTGCGAGGAGCAGGGTGTTGTGGCCAAGGCGGCCATTGCCAAGAAGGCCCTGCCCAACTGCAACATCGTCTGCCTGACCGGCGACGAGCTCAAGACCAACGCATCCGCTTATCTGCAGGTGCTGTTTGATGCCGACCCCAAGGCAGTGGGCGGCGCAATGCCCGGCGACGATTTCTACTGGACTGCCGAGTGATTCCTCAATAAGCCATCTCTCCGGCCGCTGTGCGATTGGTACGCACGGCGGCTTTTTTGTTTGCACAAATGCTTGTATCCCAGCTTTTGTGCTCCCTGCACAAATTTAAAGACAATTTTTTGTGAACGAAAATGAATGAAATTGACTGAAAGCGATTGATTTTGACGCTGTATTTGCTATAATAAAGATGCAATCAACCAAAACAACGCACAAA
>ENA-OQAS01000723-OQAS01000723.1-human-gut-metagenome-genome-assembly--contig:-NODE-723-length-16998-cov-1.986011_pt1 | contig 16998 bp, 20 predicted proteins | sample MGYA00242733_ERZ504523 | MGnify/ENA primary metagenome ERZ504523 (study PRJEB26092, sample SAMD00036239) | human gut metagenome | host: Homo sapiens | study: EMG produced TPA metagenomics assembly of... | reverse complement strand
TACTAGCCGTATCGACTGCAACAAACGTACGGCACGCCTTGTGGAAAGCATTGTGATGATGAATGCCGGACTGATTCCGGTCTATTCAGCAAAAGATGCCGATATTCTGAATTACCGCAAGGGGCTGATCAGTTTCTATGAAAACGAAACATATAGTCTGTATACAGATTATTTTCTGGACAGGCAGTTGGTTCGGATAAAGGAATTGACAACGGATGCCAGAATGGAAATGTAATTCATTGAAATGACATAAGATGAATTTAAGGTGGAAAAGTCTCGCTGCAGTGATGCACCGGGACTTTATTTTCTCATTCCTATTATAAAGTTATGAATAAACTCTCAAGAAGATTAATCTTGAATTATAAACAAATTATTCATTAAACCAGATCAAATTGATCTAAAAGGTAATGTCTATTATACCCGAACAGTTTTTATATGGTATAGAGGATTGTCTTTCATCACGTATTTAAGAAGAACTTAACTTTTTGTAGTAAAATAATCCGATGTTATCATACGTACAATAATATTCTAGTATTCCTGTATCCTGAAAAGCATTATCTCCGTTCGTGAATACGTTTCAATAAGCAAATCGATATAATACATTATAATCATACTAATCACTGTCCATGTACTTCATACTGTATCTTATTAGGGAAGCAGTAAACCTGCCTATGCCTTTCTTGATTCTGCTCAACTCTTTACCATTGACAGAAAAAAACGGTAAAAGTAATCTTTTTATTAAGTATTATTTCCCGTACATTTACTATTAGATACAACCATAATTATACTACCAGATAAATTTTATTTTGGCGTTACAGATGTAGGAATTTCTTTTACCGTTTACGCAAACGGTATTTTTTTCTATAAAAATCTTATAAATATTGGATTATATTTTAATTCATATTTATATATTTGCGTTGAAAAATAAAATAACCTTTAAAAAAGAGCGAATTTATTAACTTGTTAATTGAAAAAATCATAATTAGAAAAACTGCTTAAAACCGAAATAGAAATCACAGATAAATTTTCATAAAACACATCTTCAAATATTAAAGCTATGAAAAAAGAGCGACTAAAGTTAGTAAGCGCTATGTTACTTTTATCCGGCTTTTCTACCGGATATGTTCAGGCCGCCCCTCATGCAGCGGCTGTAGAAATGCATTCTGTACAACAGGACAATGCTTGTACGGGAGTGGTTGTGGATCAGAACGGTGAAACCGTCATCGGTGCGTCTGTTGTTGTCAAAGGGACAACGAACGGAACAATAACGGGACTGGACGGAGATTTCAGTATTCCAAACGTAAAGAAGGGTGATGTCATTGTCGTTTCATATGTGGGTTATATGAACTCTGAAATCATATGGGAGGGCAAGCCATTGAAAATAGCACTGAAAGAAGACAGCAAGACCTTGGACGAGGTTGTTGTTGTAGGTTATGCGACTGTCAAGAAAGCCAATCTGACCGGTGCGGTTTCTGCCGTCGATGACAAAGTGCTGGCAGACCGTCCCATCGTCAATCTGGGACAAGGTTTGCAAGGAACAATCCCTAACTTGAACATCACCACCAGCGGACAGCCGGGAAAAGGCTCAAGCTTCAATGTCCGCGGTGAAACGTCCATCAACGGTGGTAGCCCGCTGGTTTTGGTTGACGGAGTACAGATGGACCCGAACCTGATCAATCCGCAAGATGTGGCAAGCGTATCTGTATTGAAGGATGCAGCTTCTGCCTCTATCTATGGAGCCCGTGCCGCTTATGGTGTTATCCTTATCACAACCAAGAGCGGCCGCAAGAATATGCCTACACAAGTGTCATTCGATGCATCTGTCTCATTCAACAGCCCGACAACCGTCCGGAATATATGAATTCCATGGAATATGCGCACTGGATGAACGCCGCAAACAATACGACCAGCGGCCGTGACCTGCTCAGTCAGGAGGAAATGGAGCATATAGAGGCTTATTTCTATGATCCGGTCAACAACCTTCCGGTCTTTGTGGCAAAGGACCCCAGCAGCTGGCAGTACGGAAACTGTCAGGCCGGCAAATATGCCTATTGCGGAAATACGGATTGGATGAAAGAGATGTATAAGAAAACTTACCCTGTCCAAAAGTATAATGTAAATATTAACGGTGGTAGCGACAAGGCCACTTATTATACCTCGGTGGGTTATATGGACCAGGGATCACTGATGCGTTACGGGGATGAGGGCTTCCGTAAGTTCAATATGGTGAACAATATCAATTATGACATCAACAACTGGATGCACGTATCCATGAAGACAAGCTATATCCGTACCGAACTGGACGGACTTGCCCAGGATGCCGTGCACGGAGAGTCATGGATCGGTAACGACACACAACCTCTCATGCCTGTAAAACATCCTGATGGTAACTGGTCAGGTCAAGGTAATTACACCAACTTTGCCGCAGTTTTGGATGAGATGGGTTCACGTAAGACCACGAAGAATGACTTCTGGAACACCCTTGCCTTGAAACTTACCCCATTGAAAGGACTGACAATCAACATGGACTATACATTCAACTATTATGCGGAACATGGCAAGGTACACAGAAAAACATTCAACGAATACGGTATAGATGGCAAATTCTTACAGGTTTTCCAACACTCCAGGCCAAGCGGCGTGTCAGAAAGCCAGGCCAATGACACATACAACGCTTTCAACCTGTTCGGTGACTATGAACTAACTTTGGGCAAACATTATTTTAAAGTAATGGCGGTTACAATCAGGAAACCAAGCATACCCGTGGCTTCTCGGCAAGCGGGATGAGCTTATCTCCAATGACCTTCCCTCAATGGACGCCGCTACCGGAGAGAAATATGTGGGCAACTCGGACGACAGCTGGGCCACAAGAAGCGGTTTCTTCCGTGTAAACTACAGTTTTGCGGACCGTTATCTGTTGGAGGTGAACGGCCGTTATGACTTGTCGTCCAAATTCCCGAAAGATGACCGTTCCGTATTTAGTCCTTCCTTCTCTTTGGGCTGGAAATTATCGGAAGAAAGCTGGTTCAAACAAGCCACTAACGGATTTTTTGATGAATTGAAGATAAGAGCCTCTTACGGTAGTCTGGCAAACCAGGCTTTGGATAATGGGTGGTACGCTTATCTGTCCAATTATGGGACAGGTACCTTGGGATATATCATGGGGGGAAAACAGCCCCAATATGTATTGCCCGGTGGTCTTGTAAGCAATACCGTTACCTGGGAAAAGGTTACCCAGTGGGACTTGGGGCTTGACTTTGTCATCCTGCAGAACCGTTTGAAGGGTACATTCGACTATTACCAGCGTAAAACGACCGATATGTTGGGACCGGGTAGAATATTGCCTAATATCCTAGGTATGAGTGAGCCCTTGGAGAATGCCGCCGATATGGTAACACGCGGTTGGGAACTGGCATTAACCTGGAATGACCAGCTGGACAACGGATTGCATTACAGTGTGGGATTCAATCTTTCTGACACCCGGGCGGAAATCACCAAATATGACAATCCGACCAAGTCATTGTCTTCTCCATATTATGAAGGACAGATAGTCGGTGACATCTGGGGATATGAATCCACCTGTTCCAGTCTGCCGATGAGATAGCTTCGGCTCCTGACAGCCAAACTGGACGGCGGAATCAGCAAGGTGCCCGGTGATATCAGATTTATGGATATTGACGCAACGGTGTCGTGGATTATGGAGAGAATACGGTTGACAAGCCGGGTGACATGAAGATTATCGGTAACAACAAGGCGCGTTACCGTTACGGATTCAATATCTCGGCGGACTGGAAGGGCTTTGATTTAGGAATATTCTTCCAGGGTGTCGGAAAACGTGACCTGATGCTCCCCCATACATTTAAATGGCAATACGGAAGCATGTGGCAGGTTCCTACTGCTGTAGGTAACGATTACTGGCGTGAAGACAATGCAGGGGGCTGGCTTCCGGTGGCACGTTTCAATGGCAGCCAAGCTTTAGGTCAAAACCAGACACGCTATCTGCTTGACGCATCCTACCTGCGTCTCAAATCATTGTCTTTCGGATATACCCTGCCTGTTTCCCTGACGAAACAATGGGGAATACAGAAATGCCGCGTATATTTCACCGGAGAGAACCTGCTGACTTTCAAGCATACTCCGGAAGGATTTGACCCGGAACTGGACGATCCATACAAGTATCCGCAGCAGAAATCGCTGGCTTTGGGACTTAATATTGTATTCTAATCTTAACACAAAACTTTTATGAAACTGAAATATGTACTTTATATGGCGGCTGCCCTGTCTCTGACAGGCTGTAATGACTCTTTTCTGGAAAGAGGCCCGCAAAATTTGAATGACCAGAGTTTTTGGATATCTGTCAATGACCTGAAAGCTATGCCAATGCCTTTTATGGTCTGATACCGGGAGGAGTCAGTGTTCTGGATGACACGGACAGTGACATCCAGGTCCCCAACGATATCAATTCTTTCCTATGGGGACAATATGTCGTGCCTACAGAAGGTGGCGTATGGCAAAAATCAAACTGGCAGAATATTCGTAACATCAATTATTTCATGACACATTATCAGAGTGTGCAGGCTGCCGAAGCGGATGTCAACATTTATGTAGCTGAAATGCGTTTCTTCCGTGCGCTGGAATATTTCAACAAGATTCAGCTTTTGGGAGATGTGCCTTGGCTGGAAGTTGACCTGAATGTGGACAGCGAGGAACTGTATGGTCCGAAAATGAAGAGAAACCAAGTGTTCCAAAAATCATCGAAGAACCTGGATTTCGCCATCCAATGGCTGCCGGAAGCAGGCAGTGAAGAAGCCAACCGCCTGAATAAGGACATAGCCAGACACGTAAAGGCACGTTTCTGCCTGAATGAAGGTACCCATTATAAATACCATGATGAATTGGAATATGCCTCAGAAGCAGAAAAGTGGTTGCAAATGGCTGCAACTGAAAGTGACAAGCTTATCACATCAGGAAGATATGAAATCTATAATACGGGCCATCCACAAGAAGACTATTTCAATATGTACCGCATAGACGACAAGAGTGACCTGAAAGAGGCCGTCCTCTACGTGGATTATAAGACGAACATACGTGAACACAACATGGCAGCTGCAGGACGTGAGGCCGGATGCGGTTCTCCAAAAGTTTTGTAGAAAGCTTCCTTTGTTCGGACGGGCTTCCCATTTCACTAAGTAATAAATATTTAGGCGATGAAACAATGAGAAAGGAAACGGCCAACCGTGACCCCCGTCTGAAACAGCTGATCCTCACCAACGATTTTCCGACAAACGTGACAGATGACCTGAAAGACTCTACTTTTGTGGTGAATGAGGATGAGTTTATCACCCAGCACTGTTTCACAGGATACAGACCTATCAAAGGATTCAATCCCATATACTCACAGGCGTTGTATATGAAAAGCTCCTTCGATGGCATCGCTTACCGTTATGCAGAAACCCTGCTGATCAATGCGGAAGCAAAAGCGGAATTGAATACCATCACCAATGCGGATTTGGATAGAACTGTCAACCAATTAAGAGACCGTGTTGGAATGCCTCACCTGACAGTAAATGTAGGTTTTACCGATCCCAAATGGCCGGACTGGGGATACAGCCTGAGTCCTGTTTTACAAGAGATCCGTCGTGAACGCTGCATTGAGTTGGCAGGAGAAGGTTTCAGATTCAATGACCTGAAACGTTGGAAAGCCGGTAAACTGCTCAATAATGTACTAACTTATGTGGGAAAAAGAAAACCTGACGGTAATCTGGCCATTGTATATCCCAACTACACGAATCCCGACCTTTCATATCAGGCAGGAAAAAGCCGTACTTGGGAGGACAAGATGTACCTTTATCCGATTCCGACAGGAGAACTTCAGAGAAATCCGCAATTGTTACCACAGAATCCGGGATGGTAGATGTAGTAACAATGGATTTTCCAGCTGTGATTTAGATTGACAAGGAAACCACCATGGCAGATATGTACCGGTGGTTTCCTTTTATTTTATCAGGTCGGTTACTATATTGCCAGATAAAATCCTGTAAGACGGACAGATTCAAGAATGTCAGTATTTGATATCAATATGTTTGCCAATAATGAATAAAGAATCAGAAAAGAAGGCCGGCTGTCTTTAACATCACTGGGAGTAGATAAAGGACAATGGATGTACTCTATTCACTATACTTTTAGGCTGTCTTAATCTCTTCAAGAAAGACATCATATATGTGGATGGTTTTTCTACTATTTTAGAAAATATTTTAACTAGAGAAAAAGGTTTTTCCATTCCGTTTTTTGATCCTTTTCGTCTGCAATGACAATAGCCTTGCCACACTCTAGTTTAGAGTAATGACAGGGCTATTTCATGTTTATCTATTATAATCTTTCATTTTCCCGCATATCCGGGTTTTATCCCATCCTCTTTATTGTTTCTATTCCCAATGAGATGTGAATTGGAAAGTTATCTTATATCCAGTGCCTGTTATCTCCTTGCCATCAAATTCACCGAAATCAAGAGTCTGCTTGCCTGACGGAGATTTGATGTTTGAGAGTATCATAGCATTGTCTATTATAATATCGAAAGACTGCGGAGTGGCACTTTTTTCCCGTGTATCCCCATCCTGATTTATTGTTTCCCATTCTGAATACGCATACATAACCTTTTGGTTCTGCTCTATCCGCACAGGATAGCTCACTTCATCCATATTGTCCATGTCGTTTTTGGTCTGTCCATATATCCTGCATATTATACCGGAACAATCTGTGGATGACACGGTCAAATATTCATAACTTTTACCACTATTCGTACTTGAAGTTGAACTGTAAAATCTATCCAAATTAATTGTGATACTTCTTATGGATTGCTTGAAACTGGCTGTAATAGTACTGTTGGAACCATGCAGGGTGGCGGTAGTGGTTGAACTGCTGGATTTTCGATAGTTACATCACCACCTATAATTGTCCAGCCTGTAAATTCATACCCACTCTCCGGAGTAGCCGTAATACTGATCGGCTTTTCCACCTGATATTCCCTTGTTCCTTTCGGATTAGTTGTTCCGCCTTCACCTGCATTGATCGTCAGTGTGCGTTTTTTTTCCTTGAATCCACAATGGAAAGTATGGTCCTGACCGCCTAAGTCAACATCGAACTCTGAAGTCCCGGATTGTGCATAATCGTATTTCTTAGGTTGATTAGCCGGCCCTCCATAAAAATAGTTCACCTCATATCCTGCATCAGGATGGGCTTCAACAGGAACATTTTTGCGTCCGTCATACAGTCCTGCTCCAGTGGCATACCCCCCGGTAAAATCAACCCTTCCGTCTGAAGAGCGGGCTGAGGTTTCCAGCATCCCCTCGCCTTCGATGATGATACGTGTATCACCGGTAGGGACCGGTTCGTCCTTTTCAGAATCCTGTTCCATTATCTCCTCATTCTGGCAGCCTGTGAACATGGCCACGAACGCCGCCAACAGTAAAAATTTAACTTGTTTCATACTTCATTCTTTTTTAAAGGTTTATTATAATTGTATGTATCATTTCTTTTTCTTATCGTCCAGCACGTCGCATCGATGCGGGCCTCGAACGTCGCATAAAGCACGAACCGGTTGAAAAAATAATAAGTATTGCGTGTCTTGCTGAACTTATGTCAGCCCCCATCAGCCGGAGTTCCTCCAGGTAGTTGCTGACGGTCCGTTCACTCACCCGCATCCTGCCGGCCAGTTCCGCACGGCTGCCGGTACTTTCCTTCCGGATCAGCCTGTACATCCGGTTGATCCGTTCTATGTAGCTGACAACGGAAAGGCTCGTCATATCCTCTCCTCCAGTCCGGTCTGTTCCAGGAATCTGCGGAAATACCCCTCCTCCAGGTACAGGCATCTCATCAACGCCTCCTTTCCCTCCCTGGCATACACCCGGCGAAGGAGCGGGAAATCCGTGGAATAAATGTTCCATCTGATCAGCCCCTCCGCCTCCGGTCAAGTTCCGGGCAGTCAGTTCCTTCCATCCGATACCTCACGGAGAGGAAGTACAGGTTCTTCAGCCTGTATTTCTCAAGAAAGGAAATATCCTTCGGGCATGCCTTCAGCCCGTCGGCGGCGATGCACCTTAATACAAGCTGTTCAATCTCTTCCTGAATTGTCATATCCATACCAGTATGGTTTTATAGTTCTACCGTTCTTTCTTATCTCATAATGCAGATGATAGCCTGTGCTTCTGCCGTGTTCCCGCAAAGCCGATAACAGCCCCTTTCCCGAGCTTTTTGCCCTCCGTCGTATAGTAAGCCGCCAGATGTGCGTAAAGCGTTTCAAAGCCGTAGGAATGCCGTATGATAACGCATCTTCCATAGCCTCCCTTCCTTCCTGCGAAAACGACCGTACCGGAAGCGGTGGCATGGACCGGTGCGGCCAGCTCCACTGCCATATCGATTCCCGAATGAAAACTATGTTTTCCCGTTATGATGAATCCTGCCTCCATACGGGCTGCTTATCCTGAACTTGTCTTTCAGGGGACATGACAGAGGGAGCCTGTCTGCCACCCCGTACCGGTAAAGTATGTCCCGGCAAGCTTCCAGGCTTTCCAGACGGCTGCATTTTTCCAGTGCCGTATCGAGCAGTTCCCTTCCGTTTTCCCCCTCGAAAGAAAAGGGGAAGAACAATATGAGCATCAGCAGTTTCATCTGGATATCCTCCTTAATATCCTGTCCGCTTCATCTTCCGTTTTCTGCTCCTGCAGGCTTCTGAACACTTCCTCCGCTCCCAGAAGTGACTTGTTTTTAAGTTTGTACAGAAAGTGCCGGCCGCCGTTTCTCTCCTGGATCTCGATGATGAGCCTTTTCTTGTCAGGATGGTAAACTTGTTCATGGCCACTGTGAACGTCCGGCTCTCATGTGCAGGTATCTCCTCCGGGTAGTCGAAAGCGAACAGGATGTTCTGCTCGATCTGCTGCACCGCCGTCTTCTTGTGAATCTTTGCATCCTGGATATAGAACCGCATGAAATCCGTCGTATAGCCTATCTGTGTGCGGTTTGTCAGCGTCATTCGCAGCAGCAGGATGTCCCCGTCGATGAAGATGTTTCCGACCTCGAACTCCATGCCGGCATTCTTGTCCTTCAGTCCCAGGTCCAGGGGAATCCTCTTCGAGATTGCCTGTCTGATCCTTTCCTTCTGTTCGCTTGACCGTTCCCTCTCGTCAAGGATGGCCACCCTTTGCGTCTTTTCCTTGTCAATGACAAAGCTGAAACGTTCCGGGAAAGGGGCATAATGGAGATTGAAAGTGTAGAATTTCCCCCCTTCGACCACTGCCGAGATGTTCGTGTCTTCCGTAAACTCTCCGGTGGCTTTCACTGCCAGGATGTTGTCCACTCCCTCGGCCTTTTCAACCTCCACATTTGTACTGCCATAGTCCACATAGGTGATTCCGGCCGGGAAAATGAGGAACATCTGCCTGTCCTTTCCCACCGGCAGTGTATGGGGCGCGGGTGCTGGCCGTCCACACGCACATAGCTCTCCACCGGGTGGGCGTTATAGCTGATGGCATAGGAGTAGAACTTCGTGTCGGCTGTCACCACCGACAGGGTAGTCTCACCCGGGAAATTCTCCTCGGCCGCTTTCAGGCGTATGATCTCCGGGCAGTTCCCGACTTCTCACCGATGACATAGTCACCGCCGATACTGTAATACTTCACCTCGGTAGGGAATATCAGGTGCAGGGTCTTCTCGTATCCTATCTGTAGGGGAACAGCCGGAAGTTCCTCTATTTTCTGCGCTTTCCCTGAAAGGAAAACGGACAGGAACAGTCCTGTTATGTAAATTCTGTTCGGTTTCATGGTTTTCTTTCAATTCTATATCTTTGTATGCTAATTTTAAAGTTGTTTGCTTATGAATACAAATCTCAATCAGTTGCTCAAGGATCTTGAAATAGGTCCCGCTTATGTCAAGATCCTTATTTGCCTCTTGGGGTGTACTTTTATGCTGTACCCGACCTTTTTTCACTTCACCTGTTTTTTCCGGGAACTTCCTGTATACGAACAGGTACTTTTCACATCGGGCAGTTCCGCTTTGTATACGGGGGTCGGAATTCTTCTTTCAGCGATAAGTCCGGTGAGGTATCCAAGGATTACTCTATTACCCCTTTGGCGATGCTTCTCTTCAGTTAATGATAAGTATTTTCATTTGTTTATTTTTTCTGAATGAGGAGTGCAACCGTTTCAAGCTATTCTCAACCGTTCTGTCGGTAATGTATCTGCTGCAGTTCATTGCGGGTGGCATTTCCATACTCAAGGAAAAGAAAGGAGAGAAAGACAATGCACATTACTGACTCCCTTATAAAATCCGCGTATTCATATACTGTTTGCAAGAAAGCGGAGAAGCCCATAAGCACACAGTCAGCCACCAAAAAGCAATGAAGGTATCCTGTTGATTCATATCATGCAGGATCTCAGTATTGCACAGCAAAGCGCTCCTAGCGCACAAAACAGCAACAGCAGCCAGTACCAGTTCTCACGTATGAATGCCCCCAGGTGGCTTTCCCCTTTCCGTGCCTTCACTTCCCGCCCGCCTTCCGGTTCTGAAGCCAGACGGAGAAGGATTGCCTCAAATGTCAGTACGGCAGCCATTGTGAAGAAAATGCCGGCATGGCTCAACAGGTTTCCATTTTGCTTTAGTTTTTATTTCATTTTCATTCTTTTTCTTTCTCATTTTTCCCTTGTCCTCTTCAGGCAGTCCTCCGGTTCCGCCTTCCTACCCAGATTCCGGCTGATTGTTCCGTGCCCCATAAAGAGGGGCTATCACTATAAGTATACATGCAATTCCTAATACTATGATGAATAATAGTCGGATCAGGTAATCTGCTTTTTCCCAAATAATTCCCATATCACATCGTTTTTTTAATTCTTTATTTGATCAGACTCTTTCAGGAACCGTGCCACATCGACGGCTGGTCTTTCCTCTCCCTGATATCATGCAATTTATTTCATGGATGTTTCATTTTTCTTTTCCTTATGATATTCTCCAGATATACCCAACATCTTATTATAATCTTTTCAAAGATGTCAGTAAACAAGAGTATATTTAAACAGAGTAACATAAGGATAGGGACAGCATATCCCCAAGCCCCAAGCTTGTTCCAAAGTTCTTCCATGTCATACAGTTTTTAAGTTATTCAATCTGTCAAATTCCTTCAGGAAGCGTGTCACGCCGTCAACCGGGCTTTCCTCTCCCTGATATCATGCAAATCTATTTCATGGATGCTTCTTTGCATCTGTCCGGTCCCTTTCTGACGCCTTCTTCTTTTTTCCTTGAATATTCATGGTAACTCTTCCAAAAGCCCAAAATGTGGAAAACAATATTAAGGCTGAGAAGAAAGCAGAAAAGCAAGATGGTCACAGAACCGTTTTTCGATAAGAATTCTTCCATATCATACATTTTTTTATCATTTGTTATTGTCACTTTCAGAGTCCGTTTATAATGGCTTACAGGTACACAAGGCTTGCCAAGTCCTTGTCTTTTACCGGAGTAGCTAATTATCAGGGCATGTCCCGTCACATGGACATGAGGACTCTCCGCATCCAATCGGCAGAAGCACTGCCGGAAGCTCCTTGATCCTCTGGGCTTTCCCTGAAAGAAGAATCAGGAGAAGTATCCCTGTGATGTAAACTTGGTTTTGTCTCATTCTTACTAAATATTATCCCCAGTCAAATAGCCTATAAAAGCAGTTTGCCGGATTTTATTACTTTTGCAATTCAGTTATTAATTAAAAGCAACCGTCATGTCTACAAATTACAACCAGTTACTGAAAGATCTTGAAATAGGTTCCGTTTATGTCAAGATCCTTATTTGCTTTTTGGGATGTACTTTCATGTTGTATCCATTTTTGTGTTATTTCACCCATTTTTTTCGGGAGCTCTCCGTATATGAACAGATCTTTTTCACATTAGGCAGTTCTGCCCTATACCTGGGTCTTGGACTTCCATTCTCCATTATGGGACCTGTCAGATATCCTGCCTGTTTTTATACTCCCATGATATTGTTAACCTGTGCCATTGTGATATGTATTTTTATATATTTATCGGTTGGATTTTTTTTCTCCGCTAGCATCATTATGCATAGTACTGTTTTTAGAATATCTGTTTCTCATTATCACAGGGGCAATAGCCGCTTTCAAAGAGAAAAAGATTTCTAAAAATGAAATCTATTACTAATGTCTTTTCATTTTTCTTTTTATTTTCCATTTAAGTGCTTCTAGATATTCCAAACATTTTATTAGGATGTCTTCCAGCCTTCCTGTAAAAAGAGCATAATGAATACGTTTAAGCAGATTCCGAAAAGAATGGGGAGAATATATTCCCACCCTTCTGGTTTGTTCCAAAATTCTTTCATTTCATATATTTTTTTCATCATTCGTTATTGTCGCTTTCAGAGTCCGTTTATAATAGTTTACAGGCACTTCACTTCCTGATTAGCGGATGCCTTTCCCCTTTAAATACTTTTTAATTTTTCGCATGGCCTTCTTTACAAAAGTCCCGATACTGAGAATGAAATTTTCCAGTTTCCCTGAGAACAGGAGTAGGATATATCCATTCAGGCAGATAACCAGAAGGGCAGAAAGTGCATAGTACCAGAATTTTTCCATGTCATACAACTGCATGATTATTCATTTCATCAAACTCCTTCAGGAAGCGTGCCACATCCGCAGCCGTTGGGAATATCCCGTCAAAGAGCTTGTACATCAGTTCCGGTCTCTGCGGCCGGTTCCGATATACTATCACTTTCTTTCCGGCCCCCTTCATCCATCCCGCTTCGGAATGTGCTGAAGCCCCGCAGGGGAGCACAAGCACACATACGTCGGCCTGCCGCATGGCATCGAAGTCCGACTGAATCCCGCTTCTGCCAGCGGATGCTCCAGCGCGTCCAGGTACTCGTCTGTCTCCATCTTCTCCCAGTTCCCGCTGATCTGCGACCAGCGGAAGTCTGTTTTTCTTTCAGGGTTCCTGAGTCGTACACCTCATGCCCCCGTTCTCTTAAAAAAGCCACGATCCGTGGCTGGTATTCGTTGCTCCAGCTGCTTGCCACATATACTTTCGCCATTGTCCTTATCCTTTCCTATTTAATCTGTATTTCTATTTTTTCGCATCCTTCAGCAGTATCCGGTAGTTCGTCTTGATGGTCACCTTTATCTTTCGGATATTCTTGCTTGCGGCCGACTTGGTCGCGTTGATGACGCTGTTCGCCGCGCCCGCCACTATCTGGCTTCCCATGTCAAGTCCCCCGGAAATGCTTGTGTTCGTCCCGCTGACACCCGCGCTTCCGCCTCCTTGATGGTTTCCGCTTGGCATTTCCCGGAACGTATATGCCTTCCATGGCATCCTCGGAATACACCTCCTTTTCAAAGGGAAGTATGTTCCCTGCCAGATTCACCGAGGTGATTTTGACCAGCACCCGTTCCCCGTCGATTCCGGTCACCTCCCCGAACACCGGTGTCCCCTTGCGGATGCGCTGTCCGTCGTCCGTAAGGCAGTTCTCCGCCAGCTGCATCTTCAGCGTCGCTCCGACCATGACCGTCTGTGTGGAATGTACGAATGCCCGTATGACGTTCCTCTCGTCCTGCCGGACAAGGCGCACGCTGTTGAATCCTCTCCGGGGAGTCTCTTCGGGGACCGTGTCCTCCGGTTCCGTCTTCCCCGGTTTCTCCTCCTCACCGTCCGTCGCCTCCTTCTCCCTGAAGGCGGAAGGGGCGGGCTGTTCCGTTCCGGAAAGCGGACCGCTTCCGAGGGTCTGCTCGTTGCGTCTGATCAGTCCCGGATGCGCTGTATCTCGCTTTCCGGGGAAACGGTGTCCTCGGGTTCATCCATTCCGTAATTCCCTCCACCGGGCATGCGGTTTTCTCTCCGGTTCTCCATTTCCTTTTCCACACTCCCGAGCATGTCCTTGAGCGTGAAGTTGTCCTTGATTTCAGAGCGCAGCCTCACTTCTTCCTCCCTGCCGTCCTCTTTTTTCGGTAATGTGGCGATGATCCCCCATACCAGCAGGATGATCACGGCTCCTATACCCCCCAGCGCCACTATTCTGCTCCTTTCAGTTTTTGTCATGGCATCTCGTATTGCTGGTTGTATGTCCGGAAGAAAAATCCGGAAGTGTTCTCCGGAAAACGTGGCGTGGTACGTATGACGGTGCCCTCGCTGAGAATCCGTATCTTCCTGACATCATTTCCGTTGATGATGCTCAGGACTGATGAGAAGGTGACGTGATACTCGTCCCCGCTGACGGATACCGAGAGCATCTTCTCGAACTCCGTCCTGTAGACCACTCCGAGTTCCAGGGCGTCGCCGTACCCCCTGTCAGCCTGGTATTTGGCGAATATGGTGTTCGCGTCCGGCTTGTTGACCAGGAACAGGCGCGTGCCCGGTTCTCCTGCAGGGAGAGCCTGTCGAAACTGTTCAGATAATAGGCCGTATGGTAGCAGTGGTTCTTTAAAAGGGATTCATACAGCATGTCCTGCCGTACCGCCTTGAAATGCACGAACTCGCCCCCTTCGTTGACAACCAGTATCTTGTTCATCGCGCCGTTCACCACCCTGTAGGCGAACAGCAGGACCATCGCGATTGTCACCGCGCTGAATATGAACACCAGTTTCGTACGGAATGTATGGTTCCTTCTGGCTTCCGCAGCCCGGAAAAATCCCTGAGTATGTTTTTTATATTGAGTATGTTCTTTTTCTCCATCATAATGTTATAACCATTTGTTAACTGTTGCTTTTACCGTCGCGAGCATTGTCAGTTTCAGGATGAACGAGAAGATCACCATGAGCACCACGGACCAGGGCCTCTGCTGTACGTAATTGACCACTATCAGGTCCGAGAACACGCTGGCGATGATGAATCCCGGATACAGCATGTAGCACCCGACCATCTGTCTGACCCATGTATAGAAGGAACTGCGGGTGTCGCTGTTGTACAGACAGGCTATCGCCAGGGGCGATATGACCTCGAGCAGTATCAGGATAAGGTAGCGCGTGCACAGGAACACCAGCATGAGGTAGTCGTATGCGACTCCCCCGAAACTGCCCACCGCCCCCGCCAGCAGGGAGTCGAAGGCCGTGTCCAGCCCGTTGACCGCTATGTCGATGATGTCACTGTTCATCAGGTCGTCGAAGAGCTGCTCGATCGGCTTCTTCCAGATATTGTCCGGATTGTAGACCCCTCCGGCGGCGAGCGACTCCATCAGCCTGTCCGCGGCGTATGCAAGTACGGTCTCAAGCGTGTCCAGCAACACGGGCATGATGCAGATGAGGGCTATGCAGAGGATGTACTCCCTGCCTAGCTCATAAAACTGTTTTGCATTGAATCCCTTGCCTTCGTGAACCATCTCCTTGATGATACCCGCAAGCTTGAATACAAAGGTGGTAATCACAAATCCGGCAACAAGGGCATAGAATCCCTCCACCACTATCATCCCCTTGATCTGCAGGTATGCGTTGTTCAGATTGCTGTATGCCTCTTCCATGTCTATCTCAGGTTTCTCTTCAGTCTTTCATACTGGGATATGATCCGGGATACCTTCGAGACCTTCCTTTCCTGCTCGATGGTCTGTCTCTCTATCTCCTGCAGGACGGCCAGCCGCTCGGAGTCGTTCATCTTCACGCTTGTGGAGAGTATGGTCCTTGACAGGCTGATGAGCCGTGTGTTGTTGAGCATGACCAGGTCAAGGCTGGATGTGAGCGTCTGCAGGGTTGACGTGCCCAGTTTTTTGTTCGTCACCAGGTCTATGCACTTCTCTGACAGCCTTCCCTGTCTCTCTATGATTGATTTGGCGGTCTCACAGCTGGAGATGACGGAGTTGACCTTGCGCATCATGTCCAGTGTCTCGTCCAGCCGGTCTTTCTGCTCCTTCAGGTAGCCCACCTGTTTCTGCAGTTCCGAGAAGTTCTTGACGTTCTGTGCAAGGTTGGGCGCGTCCGCCACCGCCCATTGTGCGGATGCGGTTGCCGCCGTCATCAGCACGAGCATGGATAAAAGTAATTTCTTCATTTGTTCTTGTTTTTGTTGTTTCTTATTGATGTTCCTTATATATTCCTCTATGGCGTCCTCCATGGACATCCTCCGGTTCTTCTCCTCAAGGTCCGACCATATCTCCCCTCCCGTCTGGAACGCAAGGAATTTCTCCCTTGAGAACTCCAGGCGGGTGACGGTGGCGTAATGTTCCCCCAGCCGCATGAAACACTCCGAATAGGGCCGTTGTCCCGAAAAATTGTTCCTCATGGACTTCATCAGGGCTATCTGTCCGGGATGGGTCAGCCTGAACCTGTCTATGACGGACTGGTAGATGACCTCCTTGGTGGGGAGCACGAACAGCATGTCCGTATTGGCTATGATGTTCTTTGTGTGCTCGTTCTCCGGCAGCTGGTCGGGATTCTGGATGATGGTGTACACCGCCCCGTTCTCCTTCCTGATCTTCTGATAGCAGAAGGCCACGGAGCTGTGTATCCCGGTTCCCGTGGCCGTATCGACCATCTGCGCGGTCTCGCCGTACTCGTCAAAGATCAGGACGCCCCGTTTCCTCCGGTCACTGAGCAGCTTCTTTTGTATGACGGTGAATATCATGCCCATCACGAGGTTGCTCAGAAACCTGTCCTGCTTGATCTGCGTCAGTTCGAACACGATGAACTTCTTTCCCGAGAAGTCCGTTCCCGTATCCTTGCATACGTTCTCGTAGCGTCTGCCGGGCAGGAACTCGCCGCAGTTCAGGCTGAAGGACTCCAGGGAGAAATAATCTTTGGGGATGTGCTTCCTTGCCAGAATCTCGGGGTAATGTTCCGTCACGTGGTTGTAGAAACTCTCGAAATTGTGCCTTCACGGACATTCTCGTAATAGTCCTGGATGAAACGGGTGAGGGCCACCTCCTTCTCCGACTCGTCCTTTGTGAACATGTGCCTCCAGTATTTCTGCACGACCCCCGAGAGCATCTCGATGCTTCCGTTCGTCCAGTTCCTCCCCCTGCGGTCGAAGGGGTTGA
>ENA-OQAS01000721-OQAS01000721.1-human-gut-metagenome-genome-assembly--contig:-NODE-721-length-17030-cov-4.977578_pt1 | contig 17030 bp, 25 predicted proteins | sample MGYA00242733_ERZ504523 | MGnify/ENA primary metagenome ERZ504523 (study PRJEB26092, sample SAMD00036239) | human gut metagenome | host: Homo sapiens | study: EMG produced TPA metagenomics assembly of... | reverse complement strand
CCGTCCCTGTCCTCGTCGCCCACGGAAAGGCGGGAGTAAAGGGCTGTAATTTTGCTATAATCAGTCATGTGCATAACCTCCTGTGCGTCCATGTATGTGTCATTTACACTTAAAATTATGCACTCCACCGGGCAGAGCCGTACTCCATACCGTGCCGGTACTTTTAGCGTTTTTGCTTTTTAGATAGACCGCCAGCCGCAGTCCGGCACCGCAGCAGATGCCCACCAGAATATCCAGTGGGTGCAGACTGGGCAGAGGGTTTGCAAATGCAGCCGGGAGCGTATCTATGAGTGACACGATTCTATCGCCCAGCTCCTTACCCTCGGCCAGCCGCCATGCCTCGCCAAAATTGGTCGCAGCCAGCCCAATCACCAGATAAGGCAGGTACAGGGCCAGCAGCTTGGTGAACTTTTTCTTGTTCATAAGCCACGTTCCTCCTCTTTGTGCCGTACTTTGTCGGGGAGGTTGGCAATGACCTGTGCCAGATCGTGCAGCTTGGCCAGCACAGAGGGACGCTCGGCCTTGTTCAATACTGCTGCAGAATACTCCTTGAACGCAGCGTTCAGAACGTCTGCATCCTGTGCCTTGAAGAAAATCAGAAACCGAGGTGGTGTGCAGGACAGGTCTTTTTGGATTGCATAGTCGATGTGATACCGCTTAGCGTAGCGGTCAAAATCCTTGATGCCAGTCTTTTCAATCTCCAGATTGGTCACACCCCGGTTCTGCCGTATGAGCCGCTCATGGACTGCTTGCCCTGCGACGCACTCTTGTCGTACTGGCGCAGAAAGAACTGCGCCCCTCTCAAAAGTGTACGGGCAGATAGCTTTGCAGTCGAGATGGCGAAGTTGACCGTTTTATGCTCGATTTCTTCCTGCATTTCCATCACCTCCAGTGCAGAAAGTCGTGTTTAGCGGTCAAATCCGGCATCCTTCGGCAGGGTGGTTTTGCTTTCTTCCGGGCAAACTGCTTCATCGGGCACACGAACAACCATCATCCGATGCCCCAGCCGGATAAAATCTTCCGGCTGATGGAAAAGCCGCTCGTACTTCTGCGCCATCTCCGGGGTCAGGGATGCAAAATCCTCCTCGCCCAGCCCCACCACCAGAAAGGTTCCGGCAACGGCATCGTACATCTGTCCGTCCTCGTCCCGCAGGGCACGGTTCAACGGCAGTCCCATCAGCTTACCATCATCGTTGTAGATGATGGCGACCGGGTCATCGGCAAAGGGGTAGCTTGCGCCGATGGAGCCGCCCACCGCCTGCTGCAAGGCTTTCAGGTCAGGATCGATCTCGACCTGCTTCGGGTACTGTCCCGGTGCGATCTCCAGCACCGTCAGGGTGTTCTTTTCCTGTTCCATGCTTATCCTCCTCAAATTTGATGGTGATTTCCTGTCCGGCGCGCGCCGCATTCATCAGGGCTGCGATAAAGAACCCACAGAGCGCACCGGCTTCATAGATCAGAAAGTCTTTCACGAACTCCATTACGCAACCTCCGAAAGCGCAACACCAACATGGCGCATCTCAGCATCGTCATAGAAAAACAGATGCTCCCGAATAAAATCTTCCACATCGACCTTTTCATATCGGCTCGGAAGCATAAGACAACGCTCATTTTCCCTGCGGCAAAGAAATGCCGTGCCGGTTAGGATTTTTCTTCCGCTTGCGGCGAGAATCTGCTCTGGCTGGTAGCGAATCTGAAAATCCGTATGCGGAACGTCAAAGACTTCGTAAGTCCCCTCAAAGTAAGGAAACTTCTTTTGAAGGGATTCATCAAACGGCACACACTGAACACCTTTTTCGGCACTGATAAGGGCAACTTCCGGCCCAACCTCGAATGGTGCTTCAGTTCCTTGAGACACTCCTCGATAATCTCATCGTGCGACAAGCCCGGATACATTGCAACAAACCTCGCTTTCTGGGCTTTCCGCTGTTCTCTTTTTTCTCTGGTTGACATAAAAAGGCACCTCACTCCATGCAGATGCAGGGCAGCTTCTGGCCGTCAGCCATCAGGGTGACGCTGTGGCGCATCAGGTACTTCTGAAAGAGGTAGACCTGATCAATCGTCAGCGAGATGAACTCGCCATCCATGTTGTGCGCACCAGAATGACCGGGCCGGTCAGATAGTGCTTGCCTGCCAGTTTCAGAACCTGAGCCGGGTTGTAGCTAAGCAGCAGCGAGCTGTCGGGGATGTTCAGGTACGCATCATCCTCGTCAAAGCAGGGCAGGATGTCGGGAGCTTCGTCCAACGTGATGACCGTCAGCTCCATGTCCGGGGCGATGGCGGCAAAGTAGATCTCGCCGCTGCCACCGCTCTCCGACAATGCAGCACAGATATGCATATCAATGGTGGTTTCCTCGGAACGAATAATGGGATTGGAATCATTCTTCATAGGCATTTTCTCCTTTTTCCTAAAGAAAAAGACCCAACCGGGTCTTTTCAAATTCATATCCTGTCAGCGTTCTTCACTGTGCTGACGCTTTTTCTGCCACTGTTCCAGCAACTTGATGATGGTATCTTCCATCTGTTTGGGCGTATAGTTGCGGGGAAGTATTTTCTCAGGGTGTCATTTTTGATGGTCACCGTATCAAGCTCGCTCTTTTTCTCCTCGCCCATAATGGCAACGACCGTCTCCGTTGTAAAAGTTCCATCCTGAGCCAGCTTCTTGATACGCTTTGCTTGTGAGACAGAAGGAAGTTCTGGGTATCATCCATTGCCCGGATCACTTCCTGCTGTTGTTCAGGAGAAAGATAGGAAAGCTCCACAGCAGGATTGAAGGACACGGTTTTGTTATCCACCATGTCCAGCAGTTCTGGAATAAGGTTGGTCAGACGGATGAAACGTCGAACAGTCTCACGACTTTGATTATTCTCTGCGCCCAGCTTTTCATTGCTCCGCAACTTCGACACAACTTGTGTCGAAGTTAAATCTGACCTTGTACCTTGATTTTTCATGGCATCCAACTTCATTTTGTACGCAAACGCTCTCTCGCTGGGCAGAATATGCTCACGCTGCAAATTGCTATCTACCATGAGGATTATGGCAGCATCATCGTCCATCTGGCGCACAATGACCGGCAGGGTTTCCAGTCCGGCCAGCTCCGCAGCGTGTTGACGGCGGTGCCCGGAGATAATTTCATAGCCGCCCTTCGGTCTGGGGCGGGCAATCAACGGCGAAAGCACACCGTACTGCTTGACACTTTCCACGGTATCGCTCATAGAATCATCGTCCAGAACCTTGAAGGGATGGTTCTTGAATGGAAACAGCTCTCCAATCGGAATCTGCCGCACCTGCTCGCGCTGTTCTTCCTGCCGGGATTCTTCGGTGGAAAAAATATCATCGTAGCTGCTCAGACTGGCGTTTACGCTGCTTTTCGGCATCGGCCAGCACCTCCTTCGTCAGAGATTTATAGGCTTCTGCCACTTTGCCTTTCGGGTCATGGACAAAGATGCTCTTACCCGCCGCGCTGATTTCCGCTGCACGGACGGAGTGGGGAATCGTCTGACCGAACACTTTGATGTGCTTTCCGTATGCCTGCCGGATCAGCGTGTCGATTTGTCGGCCATAGTTGGTGCGGTTATCTGTCATCGTCAGCAGGATACCTTCGATTTTCAGCTTTGGGTTGATCTGCCGATGCACCTTGTTGATGGTCTGCAAAAGCTGTTCCAGACCTTTCGCGGAAAGGTACTGTGCCTGTACGGGTATCAGAGCAGTGTCTGCCGCCGCCAGCGCGTTAATGGTCAGCATCCCAAGGGAGGGAGTGCAGTCCAACAGAATATAGTCATAGTGCTGCTTTGCACTGTCCAAGACTTGCTTCAGCATTTTTTCCCGGCTCATGGTATTGACAAGGCAACTTCCAGCCCTGCCAGCTCAATGTTGGCCGGGATGAGGTCTACACCCTCTGCATGGTGCAGCACACCTTCACCGGGCGGAATGCACTGGTCGTTCATGGCTTTCTGCATCAGGTAGAAAGAGTAACGGGCAGTTCGTCCGGCTTCTGCCAGCCCATACTAATGGTGAGTGAACCCTGCGGGTCAGCGTCTACAAGTAGGACCTTCTTACCCTCGGCGGCAAGGCCAACACCCAGATTTTCACAGGTTGTTGTTTTGCCAGTGCCTCCCTTTTGGTTGACAATGGCAATCGTGGTTGCTTTTTTGGAAATTTTTATCACCCCCGTTTCGCTAAATCGTGGTTGGTCTGATTCTGATAGTAAAGCTGCATGGTGGTCGGTGCGTTGTACAGAGAAGCGAGCAGGTATTGCTTCATGTTCCTGATTGGGCTGCTGTTCTCTGCAAGGCACTTCAACACAAATTTGATGTGGTCGGCGTTCAGCTTCATAAATCGGCTACGTACCACCTCGGCGGGCTTATCGTCCCCGGCGATGTGCAGTAGCTTGCGGTTGGTAGCACAGGTGTCCACCAGCAAATCTACGATCTGATAGATGGTGTCCTCATCATCCGGGCAGAGCCGGAGCAGAAGGTCTACCTCCAAAGACTGCGAAAAATATTCTTCCAGTTGGGCGCGCTTACTCATCCCATCCGATTCTTCGGAATAGAAGAGATTAGTCTCACTCATTTCAGTATCATTCTCTTTAGTCTTATTACACCGTGATTTTGCAGGGTCTTGACACGCGATTTTGAAGCCACAAGAATCGTCATTATCACGATTCTTGACACTCTCTTTTGAAGATTCTGCCGAAAAGTTTTTCACATATACCAAACTTGGCTTTCCTTGCCCTCGGCGTTTTCGTTCAATCAGACCAAACTTTTCAAGTTCCCGGAGCAGCTTGGTTGCTTTGTTGTCTGCGCAACACAATGCCCTCTTGACATCCTCGATTGTGAAGATGATGAACACCCGGTTTTGCTTGTCCAGCCAGCCGTTTTTCACCGACAGGCTCATGCGGTCCAGCAGGATACCATACAGGGTTTTGGCATCCGTGGACAGGCTCTGGAACCGCTGCTCCTGAAAAAGAGCCTTTGGAATGCGGTAGAAGGAGAAAAGCTCTCCAGTCTGTCCGTAGAAGTAGTCAAGGGTCATGCGGTTGGTTCATGGATAAAAACAGCGATAATACATCGGCATCGTTGAGAAAACCTCCTTGTCAATACTTTGGGGGAAAATAAAAAGCGCAACTTTGATGTGTAAAATCAAAATTGCGCTAAGTAAGCTGTCAGAAAAAACTTTTCTCGTAAATGACCTTCTCTCTGAGCAAAACCCATTGACACACTTGAAAATTGGGTGGTAAAATTGCCTTGTAGGCGGAGCATGATTCCTGGAAGCAGGATGCAACTGTGAACCTTTTTGGTGGATAGAACGTATCAACGCGATATTAAGCCTGTCCCCGCACTTTCGTGTGGGGGGTGTGTTTCGATACCGTTCGGGAGAGCGCTTGCATGGCATGCAAGAGGTCACCGGTTCGATCCCGGTATTCTCCACCAGATCAGAAAGGCATCACACATTGTGTGGTGCCTTTTTTGTTGTTGCCAAACGAGTGAGGCTTAGCTCACCCAGGGGAGCGCCGTGCATGGACTGCAAGAGGGTCACCGTGATCAGAATCGGCCCGGTAATCTCCACCAAAAAGCACTGTACTTCGTAGGAAGTATGGTGATTTTTTTTTATACAGACGCAGAAAAAGGCGGGAGCTTCCCACAAAAGGGAAAGCCACCGCCTTTGTTGATCATCGGATGAGCCAGCCGTAATCCTGTCTGCAATCTACCACATGATCTGCATAAACCGTATGATCTACGATCTGGAAGATAAGCATATAGCGTTTTTCAAACAAGATAAATCGGTAAGCATTTTTAGGAATGTATTCGCCTTTGAGCCATGGGCAGCGCTGCGGCATCTGCTCCAGAGATTTTGCAGCCTTTTCAAATTCCACTGTAAGCCGCTCTGCTGCTGCAGGGCTGACCTGTGCCAGAAATGCGGCGTGGGACACCAGCATCTGAGCAGCCCGTGCTGACACGATCACGCGGTATTTATTTTGCTGCTCCATGTCCGGCGGCCTCCTTGATCGCACTGCGCATCATGGAAGTGACCTCGTCGATCGAATAGCCCTCGCTTCCACGCATCCGGTCCTCTTCCACGGAAAGCAGCTCTTCACGGAGCTTCAGCATTTTTTCACGGCGGTTGTAGGTTTCGATGTCCATGACGACCAAGTCACCCTCGCCGTTCTTGGTGAGAAAAATCGGCTCAGCGGTTTCTCTGCACAGATCGGCGATCTCGTTGTAGTTCTGACGAATCGCTGCAGATGGACGGATATTCATAAAAGCACCTCCTGCTCCTGAACGATCTATAATAGTAAAATTCTAATTATATTATATCCATATTGTGCAACGAAGTCAATGCGAACAGCTGTCACTTCGTTCTCCGGTTCGATCCCGGTAATCTCCACCATACAGTTCGTACTCGAACCCGATTCTATATGAGAAAGGGTTCGGGTACGTTTTTTGTTTACGGGAGGTCCTGCGGCGAGAGTACGCAGAACGGTAAACAGGAGCAAGTAAAGGCAGGGTATCACCGTGGCGGTGTTGCCCTGCCTTTTATTCTTAGTATTTGTCAAAAATCGCATCCAATCAATTTACTTTTTCTGCGCAGTTTGCTATAATGATATTTACTAGTATGTATAGCCAGATTAGACTTCGAGTGGCTTGTCTGTAAAGACAGGCGGCATCGTACCAATGGGTATGGATGTGTTTTTCCGGTAGGAGTTCCCTCGGTTCGGCCTCATTCTACACTGCAACACGAGAACATCGTTGCATCGAGTCACAGTGTGATATGGAATTATGTTAAGGTGTTAAGTAATGTTGGTCTGAGCCTATGCAATTGTTTGGGAAGTCGGATTTGTGCTGGTGTGAATTCAGGATATAAGGCTATCGCATCTCTTTGTTATTTGAGGACGGGAAGTCCCCTCATTTATTTGGGGGCCAATAATAACAAGGAGGTGAATTTCGTGAATAAGACGGACAAGCCTTTTGTTGTTGTCAATATTAACATATTCGGCAACAACAATAAGCTATCAACGAATGAGACTCGTTCTCATGTCCCTGTTGCTTTGGTTATCTTAGCGATTTCCATTGCGGCCATACTGGTTGTATCCTATTGCTGCCCTGAACTGCTTCCCGATTTAGTCCGTTGGATGATCGGCAAAGTAGTCAACAGCTAACACCAGCATATTTTAAGAATTGAGGTGTCATACCTTTTGAAATATAGTGATTGCCCTTTATATGGAATTCGTTCCAAACGTATGCTTAAGTATGTCCTTCAAATAAAAAATGATGATATGCTAAAGCAATCCAATATCACATCCAAAATCCATCCATATATAGATAAGACAAAAAAGCCTCGTCTTATTGAAGCACCGCAGGCAGAATTAAAGATTGTTCAAAGACGGATAAAAACATTATTGGGTAAAATTCAAACGCCCGATAATGTTTTTTCTGGTATAAAGGGAAAATCTTATCCAGAAAACGCACGTATGCATATTGGAGGAAGAAAACGAAACCTCTACAAAACTGATTTGACAGCTTTTTTTCCATCTATCAGTCGAGAGGATGTTTATCAATTTTTTAATAACGAATTGTGTTGTTCTCCGGATGTTTCAGAAGTGCTGACCAATTTAACAACAGTTAGCCTTGAAAGATTTCCAAAAGAAGAACTCACAGAAGTCTATGACTTTTTAGGTCAAAAAGGTGTGCATTGCTACAATCATTTGATTTCAGGAGCACCAACCAGTCAGATATTATCCTATCTTGTCAATCATAAGATGTTTGATGAACTGCATACGCTATCTGCTAAAAATGATATGGTAATGACTGTATATGTGGATGATATGGTATTTTCGAGCGAACATAAGATATCTTCACATTTTAGGAACTCTGTCAAATCAATCATTAAGAAGTACAGATATAAACTATCCCATAACAAAGTAAAAGGTTACTCAAAGGGATATCCAAAATTAGTAACGGGTGTTGTCATCGACTGCAATGAAAATATGATTGTCAAAAATTCATTGCAACATAAAATCATATTGGAATTTGAGCATTGCGCAAAAATCCAATGGATCAGGAAAGTCGCCAGCGATTGCGAGCCTAGTAACATCGGCGCAGCAAATTGATAAGTCGATTTTCCCAAACATCAAAAGATTTGCATTTGAAAATCCATCCAAGTAAGTGTTCAATGTATTGTTCTTCTGGCAAATTGAATCTGATTTTCTGGCATGTGTGGACTTAATCTACGTAGTGAGCCATCGTGAGACGATAAAATATATGAATAACATGTCTGGAAATCACGAACTAGAGGACGAAACACAAAAAATAAGGTGCGCCCTGCCGGACGCACCCTGAAAAATCCACACACGATAAGTAAGGCAGGGAGTTCCCCAACGGGAACTTCCTGTATTTCTTTGGTTGCAATATGAGCCTGTTCCGCCTGCCACGCGGCAAACTCTCGTTGGCCTTCCTCGCTGTTCCAGCAGGCAAGGATAGCCGGGTAGAATGCCCGTGCCAGACGGTCAATGACTTCATCAGGGTAAGGGGAAGTGTTTGTGGACTTTTTCTTTTTGTTCAAACGCACGCTCCTTTGATCGTCCCACCGTGGCAAAGCCGGGCGAGAAAATCAAAGTTCCAATTTTTATCAGGCGCAAGGGCGCGGAAGTTTTCTGCCCTGCACTTGCGGCTGGTGGCTCGTTGATGGCTTACAAGTGCCTATCGTTATGCGATTTTTTCATCGTTCAGCAGTTCTTCAAACTGTGCCATATATGCCTTATGCTGTTTGAGAATCTTCGTGGTCTCCACTTTCACATAGGCATCATCAGGCACCTTAGGGAGATACTTCATCAGGAAATCAACATCCTGCTGGATTCGCCGGACGGCAGCTTCCAGTGCAGAATAGTTGATTCCGTAGATTCGTTTCTGCGGAGCAGGGCGGTCCTCCGGGTGCAGAATCTCGTGCACGATCTGCTTGCGGTTCGGGAAATCAGCTCTGGCGAGGCGGTGCATATCGGCATCACGGACTTTGAACTGTCCGGACAGAATTTTCTCCTGCATACCGGGTATCATCTGATCCATGATCTGAACGCCCCGCATGAACTTTTCAGAACGGGCAACATAGGATTCGCTGACATTGTGTTGCTCCGCAATCTGCTTACGGACGCTGTTTTCCGTAGCAGTGGGAGGAATTGTGTCATTTTGACACAATTCCTCCTGAACGGCTTCCTGAGTGGTTGCTGTATACTGATTGTTGCCGTTTCCACCGGGCTTTCGATGCTCCACACTGTACTGCTTTCCAATGAGGAACTTTTTCTGTTCCGGCGTGAGGTTGCGCCGCCCTAACTGGTTCTTACAGATCCAAGCAAGGACTTCTTCTCTGCTCTCAAACGGGAGCGGCATGGTGGAGAAAGAGATTTCGGGATGCTCCTGAACGATTTCATAACGATTATGGCCATCAACAAGTGTGTTGTTCCACACGATCAAAGGAGAAATCAGCTTGCCTTCCTTGAGGATATTTTCTTCAAGCTGCTTGTACTCATCGTCCGTCAGCGGCGGAATCTGATTCTGGAACTCCGGGTCGATTTTCAGATTGATCATACGCACACTCCTTTATCTCTCCCGCTGCGTCTGTTCTTCCTCCCGGAAAAAGGACGCAACATTCTGCTTTGCGGTTTTCAGCTTGAGCAGTTCCTCTTTGGCTTCCTTGTACTGCTCGTAGAATTTTGCCTTTTCGGATGCCAGCTGCGCATACTCGGCTTCCAGCTTTTTCGGGCTGGGCAGCTTTGTGATGTTGTTTGCCTTGAGATAGGCTGCTGCCGTCCGGTATGCTGTCAGTTCTGCACGGTGCTGTTCTTCAAAGGCTGCGGGTCGTTTTGCAGTCTTTAACTGCTGTGCGATGTTCTTGGTGCTGGTGTAGGCTGCGACATGATAGCGCAGCTCTTTGTTGGCTTTCATGCGGCCTTCGAGGTCTTTCACCATCGTCAGTGAATCGTGATACTTGTTTTCCAGTTCGGCGATGCGCTGGTTCAAGGCGTCCTCGTCGGTCAAGCCCTTTTCCTGCAGAAGATTCACGGTCTGTGCCATAACTTTGAGATTGTGTTTCGTGAGCCAACGCTTATAGCCGATGCCCTTGCCCTCGGTCATCCTCGACTGGATGTCGATCAGTTTCCCGATGGTATCCTGCTTGAACTGAACCTTGGGTTTGCGTTCGGCGTTTGCCTGCAACGTAGCAAGCACTGCCGCCTTATCGAACTTGTCACCGAGATGTTTCGCCCGGATAAACTTCGTTCTGCCAGCGGCAGATAGCTCAGACACCCACGGCTTTCCTTGACGGTGATGCTATACTGCTGCATGAGCCTGTCGAAAAAATCTTCAAAGCTCATGGCACGGTACAATACAGACGAAATCTGTCTCCGTAAGTATCCTTCACAGTTTCAAACTTCTTCTGCCGGGGCTGCTGTCCGGCTACGGTAAGGGCTGCGTTTGCAAGGTCGAGCTTCTGCTGCCCACGCCTGCGCGCCCAATACTCCGCTTCGCTGACACGCTCTTTCGAGCCGTTGAGCAGGTCGATCTGGTACAGTCCGGCACCCTCGCACAGTTCCATGACCTCGACGCGGAGGTGCCGCATGGTCTGGGCTGTGCTGGAGTGCTTCATACCCTCGCGCCAGTCGCGGGGCTTTTGCATATAGGGCTTACATTCCACTTCCCGTGTCCGGACGCTGCCGATCACGATGTGGACATGGATGTTTCCCGAATGGTTGTGTCCGTCCGGGTGGGTGCAGACGATGGCAGGATGACCGGGAAAGTTGTCCTTGCAGAACTGCAAACCGAGGGCTTGCGCTTTTTCCATGGTCAAGCCGTTGTCGGCTGCATCTCTGGGGTCGAAACTAATGATATATTGATGGCTCTTAATATCACCATGCTGGGTGTTCTTGCCATACTTGCGGTTTGCCAGCAGACAGGCCGTTGCAAACGAGAAAGCGCAACACTCAAGGGTGTCGAGCAGGTACGAATCCCGCAACTTCGGTCTGCCCAGTTCATCCAGAATTACCTTGCCGGAAAATTCATCGTGTTGGTAAACGAGGTACGCTTCGATGGCGGTATAGTCCGAATTCTTAGAGGCGATATGCTTGAGCGTTGCCATACAGTTCACCCAGAACTTTCTCGGCATGGAGCCGGAATGCAGTCAGGTCTGCAAGTTCGTCAAGGAGTTTCGCCCGGAGCTGTTCGGTGTCTGCACCGCCGGAGTTGAAGTGCCTTGCAAGCTGGTTGAGGTTGCCGCCCACCCTGCTGCACTGGGCGAGCAGGGTGGAAACGGCGTTTAGGGTTTCTTCTCCGCCGCCGACAACGATGACCGTTTTCTCGATCTTGACGTTGTGGATGGCGCGGCGGATGAAGGTGGAGAGGGAGAGATTCAGGAGTTTGCAAATGAGTTCCAGTGACGCTTTTTCCTCCGCTGTCACACGGAACTTGATGACGTGCGTTTTGTTGTTCGGCGTGTCGTGGCGCTGGGAATTGCTAGGAATCGGTTGAACATTCGTTTTGGTCATTGTACCTCCTGTCTGTTCGATAACTCCTCGGTGAAGTTATGTAAGCACGACACGCCGTTCCATTCGTGCCGTAAGGCACGAATAATGAGCAGGGTTTGGGGCAGGCACGCCCCAACAAGATCACTTCGGAAATGCAGACGCATTGTAGAAGTGAAGTCCCGGATGGACAGGAAATTCAAGAATTGAAAATTTGTGGCCACGGGACGGTTCTTGCCCTCTACCGCTGCGCTCAAAACCGTTTCCGAGTAATTGTTTCCGAATTGTTAAGGTGCAAAAAATAAGTAGCGGGTCTCTGCTCATGTAATGGGAATCACCGTTTGCTCCGAACGAAGTTCCTGCCCCTGTTTGTGCAGCGGCGTTGACGGAAAGTCGGTATCACATTCGGTCGGCTCATGAAATTTTCAAGGTGCGTTTCCCGTAAAAGAAAAATACCGCCCACGCAGCGCAGCGATGATTTTGTCGGGTGAATCGGCGGCAAAATGAATCGGGTGTGTTGCGGGGCGGTAAAAATCTTCATGGGGAATAAATCCTCGCCGCTCTGTACTTTTCTACGAGACCGCGTTTGCGAAGCAATGAAAGCCCCAGTGGGGCTTTTAAGCGGCAGAGCGGTCTTGCGCAGCAAGATGGAGGGGCATTGCCCCGACAAGCTCGGTGGGATTTGCGATAAAGGGTATCACGGATTGCGGCGAGCGTCAAGATGGTTTTGCAAATTTTATTGCAGTAAAGCAGTGATGGTAGGACTTATATTTAACACACGGCAAGAAACAATTTCCGTTTCGCGCATTGTAATGTTCGCAGAAAAAACTTATAATGCTTTTGAACCTGTAGGATACACAAAACGCAGAAAAGAGAGGGAATCATGAAGAAAACTGTTCCTTTTGGAAGATGATCTGAGCCTGATCAGTGGGCTGACTTTTGCATTCAAGAAACAGGGCTTTGCACTGGATACAGCCCGGACACTGGCAGAAGCCGAGGTGCTGTGGTCAGACAGAAAATATGACCTGCTGGTGCTGGATGTTTCCCTGCCGGATGGCTCTGGCTTCGATTTCTGCCAGAAGGTGCGGCGCACATCCAACGTGCCGATTCTGTTCCTGACCGCTTCGGATGAGGAAATGAATATCATCATGGGACTGGAACTGGGCGGGGATGATTACCTGACCAAGCCGTTCAAGCTGGGTGTCCTGTTGTCGCGGGTCAATGCACTGCTTCGCCGTGCAAATGCGTCCAGCGCAGGAGAACCCGTACTGGAATCGGGCAGCATCACCATCCGGCTGTTGCAGGGGCAGGCATACAAAAACGGAATCTTGCTGGAACTGACCGGCGCAGAGTACAAGCTGCTTTGCTTCTTTATGCAGCATCCGAATGCCGTGCTATCCAAGGAACAAATTCTGGATGCACTGTGGGACTGCGATGGGGATTACATTGACAGCAGTGCCTTAACGGTGTACATCCGGCGGCTGCGGATGAAGATCGAGGACGACCCCGGCAAACCGCAGATGCTGCTGACCGTCCGCGGCATGGGCTATAAATGGAATGGGTAAAGGTGCCGTATGAAAGTATTCGCAAACCGGGAGATCCGGAATTTGTTCCAAGCCGTGCTGGCGGTCTGGGCAGTGGCATTAGCTCTCACGCAGGGCGTTGCATGGCATACAGCGCACGCATTCTCTTTTGGATTACTGTTGGTTTTTCTGCTGCTGGGCGGCTGCCTCTGGGGCGTTCTTTTCTGCTATTTTCAAAGGCAGAGCGCGCTTCTGGAACAGGCAGTCCAGCAAATCCAAAGCTGTCTGGATGGCAACCCGGATGCACGACTGGATTGCGACCGGGAGGGAGAGCTTTACCGTCTGTTTCACTCCGTTAATGCATTGGCGGCAGTTCTGAGCGCACACGCAGACAACGAGCAGCGGGAGAAGCATTTTTTGAAAAATACTATTGCGGATATTTCGCACCAGCTCAAAACACCGCTGGCGGCGTTGAATATCTACAACGGTCTGCTTCAGGACGAAGCGGTTTCGCCGTCGGAGGTCAAAGAGTTTGCAGACCTGTCCGAACAGGAGTTGGACCGCATCGAAACGCTGGTGCAGAATCTGCTCAAAATCACCCGGCTGGATGCCGGCTCGGTCATCTTGGAGAAGAAAAACGAAAATGTTGCTGAAATGGTGCAGGACATTGCACGGCAGTATAACTATCGTGCAGAGCGGGAACAGAAAAAGCTCGTTCTGTCCGGCTCAGGGGCGGTTACACTTTGGTGCGACCGTGACTGGATGCAGGAAGCTGTGGACAATCTTGTAAAGAATGCCTTTGACCACACAAAGAGCGGAGATACGATTCAGGTAGAGTGGAATGCACTGCCGTCCATGGTTCAAATCAAAGTACGCGACAACGGCAGCGGCATCCACCCGGAGGATCTATACCATATCTTCAAGCGGTTTTATCGCAGCCGCTTCTCACAGGATACACAGGGCATCGGGCTGGGCCTGCCGCTGGCAAAAGCCATTGTGGAAGCCCATCACGGAACCATTGAAGTAGACAGCGAGCTGGGAAAGGGCACGACCTTTACTCTGAATTTTCCGATTCCTACAAAATTGTAGGCTGGGTGTAGGCTTGCAGTAAGGTTGACGTGTTATCCTTTTCTGCACAGACAGAGAAAATCCGTCTGAATCGAAGGAACCTGCAAAGTGAGGGATACACTATGGAACTTTTAGAAGTCAACCACCTCTGTAAGACCTACGGCAGCGGAGAAACTGCTGTCCATGCGCTGAAAGATGTCAGCTTTTCCGTGCCGAAAGGCGAATATGTGGCGGTCGTTGGCGAATCCGGCTCCGGCAAAAGCACCCTGCTCAATCTGATTGGCGGACTGGATACGCCGACTTCCGGCAAGGTGCTGATTGATGGCAAGGATGTTTTTGCCATGAAAGACCGGGAGCTGACGATCTTCCGCCGCCGCAATATCGGTTTTATCTTTCAGGCATTCAACCTCATCCCGGAACTGACCGTAGAACAGAACATCCTGTTCCCGGTGCTGCTGGACTACCAAAAGCCGGACAGGGCATATCTGGAAGAACTGCTGACCGTGCTGAATCTGAAAGACCGTCGGAAGCATCTGCCAAGCCAGCTTTCCGGTGGGCAGCAGCAACGGGTAGCCATTGGCCGCGCCTGATGACCCGCCCTTCACTGATTTTGGCGGATGAGCCGACCGGCAATCTGGACACCCAGAACACCAGCGAGGTCATTGCCCTGCTAAAAGAAACATCCCGGAAATACGAGCAGACCATCCTGATGATCACCCACAACCGCAGCATTGCACAGACGGCAGACCGGGTGTTGCAGGTATCGGACGGCTGCCTGACCGATTTGGGAGGTGCCGGGAATGAGCAGCACAGAAATGAAAAGCTATCTGAGCCTGATCCCGATTTCTGCCAAGGTACGCAGACGGCAGAACGCATGACGATTTGTGCATCGTCCTTGCGGTGTTTCTGGTCACGGCGGTGTTCAGTATGGCAGATATGGCGATTCGAATGGAAACCTCAAACCAGCTGAACAAAAACGGAAACTGGCATATCATGGTAAAGGACATCTCCCCTGAAACAGCCGCAGAGCTTGCCGCACAGGAGGATGTTGCTGCATTTTCGGCGTATAGCGACATCAACGCTTCCCTTACGGAAAACTACTTTGCCGGAGATAAACGTGCCGCACTGGTAGGAGCAGATGACGCAATCCTTCAAATCTTTCCGGGAATGCAATGTAGCACTGCCCCGGCGGATGGCGAAGTGCTCGTGACAGCAAACATCCGGGATTGGCTGGATGTTACGGTCGGTACAGCGATTCCGCTGACGCTCCCGGATGGACAGACCATTTCGCTTACTGTCGCAGGTTTCAATGAGGATACCTCCGATGCGAACCAGTATGATGCTGTTGTGCTGGTGATGAACCGCAGTACATTTTCTCAGATTGCCGCACAGGTAGAAGAATCCTTTGAAACACAGTATTTCATCCGGTTCAAGCCACGCACCAATTGCGGCAGTCCATTGAAAATGTCGAAAAAGAGTACGGCATTTCAGAAGAAAAAATCTCCGAAAATACTTACCTGATGGCGTTGAACGCAAGCAGCAACAACGATTATATTATAGGCTTATATGCGGTAGCGGCTGTGTTGGCTGGCATGGTCGTCCTTGCCGGAATTTTTATGATCACAGGCAGCATCAACAGCAATGTAGCGCAGCGTACCAGCTATTATGGAATGCTGCGTTGTCTTGGGGCAGGAAAAAATCAGGTTCGGACGCTTGTCCGGCTGGAAGCTCTTTTCTGGTGTAAAACTGCTGTTCCAGCAGGGTGTGTGCTGGGAATCGTTTCCACATGGGGATTGTGTTCCTTTCTGCGTGGATTTATTGGCGATGAATTCAGCTCTTTGCCGGTGTTCGGAATAAGCCCGGTCGGCATTGTTTGCGGAATGGTATTGGGACTAGTCACGGTTTGGTTCGCGGCATCTTCTCCGGCACGGCGGGCGGCAAAAGCTTCTCCAATCACAGCAGCAACCGGGAATGCGGTGGAAAATGCAGCGGCTTCTCCGTGTCATGCTCGGTTGTTTGGAAGTCGTGCAGAGCTTTCTTTGGGCGTGAGCATGCAACCTCGTCCAAAAAGAACTTGCTTCTGATGACAGGTTCCTTTGCGTTGAGCATTCTCCTGTTTTTGAGCTTTTCGGTTTTGCTTCGATGGGTTGGATTTGCGCTGAATCCGTTGCAACCCTACACACCGGACTTATCGGTGGCTGAAACATCCGGGCAAAATGTCCTTGACCCGGTGCTGGTGGAGCAGCTGGATGCTCTGCCGGAAGTCAAACACGCATTCGGGCGGATGTATTGCCCGCTCCCGGCGGAATATCAGGGAAAACAGGGGTCCATCGACCTGATTTCATACGATACGATACAGTTTGGCTGGGCGAAAAAAGACCTGATCAGCGGAACCCTTCCGCAGGAGCCGGAGGATGGCACATACCCTGTGCTGACGGTATTCGACAAAAGCAACTCCCTGACCGTGGGTGATACCATTCAGCTGGAGGATGCAAAGCTCACAGTCGTGGGTGTATTGAACGACAGCCCGTTCAGCAGTACCGATTCCCCGATTGTTATCTGTACCGAAGAAACCTTCCATCAGCTGACCGGGCAGAACCGCTATGCGGTGATCGATATTCAACTAAAAGATACCACAGCAGACGCAGCCATTGCACAAATACACACCCTGCTGAGCGACACGTTAAACAAGCAGGTTGTTTTTTCCAACCGAATCGAAGGAAATCGGATGATACAAAGCACCTACTGGGCGTTCCATCTGGTGGTCTATGCGTTTCTCCTCGTGATTGCAGGAATCACCATTCTGAACATCGTCAACAGCATTTCCATGAGCGTGTCGGCACGAATGAAGCAGTATGGCATCCTGCGTGCCATCGGGATGGATGATGCACAGCTGAAACGCATGATCTCTGCCGAAGCTGGCACCTATG
>ENA-OQAS01000720-OQAS01000720.1-human-gut-metagenome-genome-assembly--contig:-NODE-720-length-17064-cov-2.196906_pt1 | contig 17064 bp, 20 predicted proteins | sample MGYA00242733_ERZ504523 | MGnify/ENA primary metagenome ERZ504523 (study PRJEB26092, sample SAMD00036239) | human gut metagenome | host: Homo sapiens | study: EMG produced TPA metagenomics assembly of... | reverse complement strand
CTCACGCCGACCCACAGCCCCACAAACGCGCCAAACGGCGGGTTTGCGGGTGATGTCGCGTCCGTGTGCGACGCGGAGTATCTGCCCCACACGGGGCGCGTCTGGGCGAAATGTGGGAGTGAATCAAGCATTGATTCACTTTCGGGAAAGGCTCTTTTCTGTGAGTGAATCAGACTGATTCACTTTTGCGTCCTGCTCTCTGAATAGTGAATCAGATTTGATTCATTACAACAAAAATGATAAAGCATTTTGTGTGGGCGGCCCTCGCGCAAGTAAACAAAGGTTACTTGTAAATAGGATTTTTAGCATAATAGGCTACTGTATAGCCGTTCTTGGGTTGCATCATGGATTTCATATAGGAACCTCCACGCTTAGATTTACATCATATCTGTTGTATTGATAATACACCCACACAGTATTCTTGTCAATGATTTTACATATATGTTATTAAATTGTTGATTTTTATCTCTAATGTGGTATAATGACAGCATAAAACAACGAACGAGGTCATCCCATGAAAATCGGAGAAAAAATCAAACGCGTCCGTCTGCATCGTCACATGAAGCAGCGTGAATTAGGTGAACTGGTCGGCTTTACGGATGGTGCCGCCAACCGTATCGCGCAATATGAATCGGGGTTTTCGCGTTCCGAAAGAGGATATGGTAAAAAAAAATAGCAGCGGCACTCAATGTGGCTGAGTGCGCACTGCTTGAGCCGGATACCGGCAATCTGGAAGGTATTATGGAAACACTGTTTTGGTTGGATGAGGATATGCCGGATGTCCTTAGATGCTCATTGACTATGCCATTCGACAAGATTCAGGCTGAAGCAGACAGCAATATAGTCCCCATCATTCATACAAACGCAAGAACCTCTCCGTTCAACGCGCAGCCCACAATGCTTTGGTCTGAAAACGACTTGCTTAACTGCCTGTTTAACACCTACGCAGTAATGCAGTACAGATATCACACAGGCAAAATTACACATGAAAAGTATTTTGAGTGGAAGCTGCAATGGTCTTTTGGTTCAACGATTACACATTCTTCTTCCCTGCCTGCAGATATTGAAGCGTTGTTCCAAAAATCAGACGATGAGTAATAGTTTTCTCTGTTATTCGTATAAAATAGCACCGCATGATTCCCGCCAAACAGCTTGGATGCCGCTTTGGCGCTTTGGAATTATGCGGTGCTTTCGCTTTAAATTGTTCTATAAAGAACTTTGTTCCCGGCTTTTCTTGCCTTTAAAAGTCCCATTGAAGCAAATTTCATTACAAAGGCCCGGATCGTGGCATAAGCGGCATTTCCAAAATCCTTTTCCAGCCGCTTTGTCGTAAATTCCTCGGTACCATAAGCAGATAGTACATACTCCCATAGTTGGCGTTCCTTTTCTGTCACGGTACCGGCCTCAAGAGCATCTTTGTATATCTGCATATCAGCATGAGATGCATCCGTACCGAATTACAAACGGCCATAAACATTCTCACAGAAATACGCCAGAAATGGTGTGACATCTGTATATCCCGTAATCAGAGCGTTCGATTCTATTTGTTCATATAGCACTACGTGCCCTGTCTTGTATACTCCAGGAAGCGTCTTTAAATTTATTCCGCCGTCTACCTGGATAACAACTGAGCCTCCAAAATTTGTGTCATGTCCCGTTCAGCAGTGCTTTTTTCATTGCTGCTAACAAATATGCTTACCCTCCACAACCAGGATGCACTGTCATTAACAGTAGCAGGTCAATACATGTGTGATATCCAATTATCTGATAAAACATTCAAGTCGCTCATTCAATATTGTCGCACAGTGATGTTTTAGGTCCAGCGCCGCCTCGGTTATATTGTCATATTCGCACATCAGCCTCATAAAACAATTCTTCAACGAACAATCCAACTTTTTTCTTCTGCGTCAGTGTATTTTTGATCAAACTTCCGTTTGATTTTCATCTACCCGGATTTCATACTTTTCCCCCTTGCAAATGATCCGCAACGTTTGTTTATTCCACTCTACTTGCGCATTTTCTTCATCAAAGGTAAAGCATTCAAAAAAGACCTGATTGCACACCTTTTCAGCAGACTGGGTACGCAACGTCTCGATGTGCGAGTGGCACACCTTATCGGGTTCTTGGGTGGTCATAACCGCCACTACATCCTGGTCATACAAAACCTCCTGCACTTTTTTGTCTGAAAATACAGTATAACGGATATTCCCGGACTGCATAGGGTACAGATAACCAGTTTCTTTTGCTTTCACCGCTTTGGGTACTGTATTTGAAATAAGCTGATAAATATGTGCTTCATCACTTCTGCAAACATCCACGAACACCCAGAAATTAAGGCCATCGGTAAACAGTGTTCTGCTCACCTCTTTCATACCAAGTGCACGAGGATAGATTCCCGACGTCTCGCCTTTATAGATCACCACAGAACCGTCCACCTGGAAATAGGTCACATCTCCTACATAGCTGTTTTCGATTTCCTGATCATTCTGTTCTTGCTGGCGCAGGGCCACACTGCTCATGTACACATCGTTTACGTCTTTCGCATCTGTATACATTCCATCAACTAAGATCACATTATGATTATCCGGCATAATATTTCGGTTATAACCATCTTCGCAGGTCAGATATTCCCCACCCCGGGCAAAAATGTAAGACAGATTATCCGGATGATGGTGGGACAACGCAAGGCACCGGATTCCTTCTTGTCGATAAAGTTGCCATCCCGTTTTCCACTGTTTTTTGCCGCCCGGATGGCCGCATTTAATGGTCAAAACCTTGCTATCACGTTCCCAACTTTCACGAATCTGCAAAAGGCCAAGATCTTCAAAGTAACGGGACAATGGAAGTTCTTTCAAATCTCTTTCTTTTACCGTCGGATCATACCACAAAAACTCAAAGGCTGCTTCAGGCAAAATTCCCGGCTTTACCTTACTCTCAGTTGCCTCTTCTTCCAGAAATTCATTCAGGACCATATTCCCCAGTGTCTGCGCATATCCGTCACCATATTCTGCAGCCACTTTATAATAAACACAAGGCGTATGACCACTGTGTCGGTCATGGCAATCACCATAATTCATCTGCTGTTTGTAGTCACCGCAAGCCTGATACAAACGATAGTAAAAAGTGTTTTTCAAATAGCCGCAGGTTTTAAAATAATCAATTCCCTCCTGCTGTTTGAGAAGATGGCATATACAAAAAGCCACATACCACCATAACGCCAATAGACAACACCCTCGTAATTAGATCCGTCGTCTGCCAAATACGAGTACACTCTGCTGAAATTTTCTTTTGCCATTTCAATATAATGCTCAGCATACTCATCCTCCCCCTGTAATACATATCCGGCAGTTGCCAAGCCATTCATATTGATCCAGTTGTGATTCTGATAATAGTTCGTGGACCAGTTTTTACCATAGGTTTCTTTTCGATACTCATAAATGATTCTTGCATGGTGCTTCAGCTTTGCCGCAATACGTTCTCTTTCATCTTCGCTAAGATACGGCTTAAGCCAATCATATCCAAGCGAAAGCCCAAACAAAATCCACGATGCCGACAAGTCTACATTAACCAAATGCGCATTGCCCCATTTTTCATAGGAAAGTACCGTGTTCATAAATCGCTTGGCATGGGTCAAATACTTTTCATCTTTACTCAGTCGGTACGCCAATGCCAGGTTTACAATGGCGATTCCCATATATGTACTGCTCTTTTTAGGGTGTACAGCAGGCAACTCCATAGTTTCGTATCGTGCTGCTTCTGTAAGAAGGCGCTCATATTGCTTCCTGCGCGCCCCACCAATTTGTTCCATCAACGGTTCAAGATCACCAATAAATACCAACTTGTTCATAACGGTTTCCTTTCCATTAGTTTTTGTGTATAATCACAAGAAAGAGCGTACCAGCGCGCCTTTCTGGTAAACGAACAATCAAAAAAATCGTGACAGCCAATACTTGAGCCACTTTGCTAACGAACACTTGAGCCATTTGTAGCATTCACACTGAGAATATAGATAAAATCAGCATCAGATGTAATACATCAGTGCCATTTACAGAAATTTTGGTACGCCAGAGGACACGTCTTTTGTGTGACCATTGTTTTCCCCAACTTTCTGCGGCAGCAAACCTCTCATATCCAGCAGGTTCATCCAACTAGCGGAAACCTCAATTCCTTCGTTCTGCCTATGAGTACATTATCAGCCAAATCTCTTCTCCCTGAAAGACTTTCATTTTCTGTTCAGTTTTTCTTTCTTTGGATTGCTTCTCATTTTTTCATAATTCTTGAATATTGCTTGCCAAACGAAGAATTGGTATTTCCCCAGGATTGAGTATACGAAATCGCAATTCGAACACAGGACATCAATCCATCCGCACACAAATAACAAGAGGGAGACAAGCTCTCACTTGCTCCCTCTCATTCAACATACAGCTTATAGCAATTTCAAGAAATAAAGTAACAACTTGACAAAAGGTGTAAGATTGCGTCAAAGAGTCGATTCAAATGCTGCACAATGAAGCAAGAAAACTTCTGATTCAGCATTGGAGAAAACACACAATGCAACAGAAGTCGCTGAAAGCCTCTCTGCCAATCAAGATGCTGTATACCACCTTAAAAAGTAGTCGAATGAAACGGGCTCCATCGAAATCAGAACCCATCTTCGCAGAAGTAAGCCAGCGCTGAGCAAAGAAAATATCCGGAGCACCGAACTGCTGTATAGCACTTCAGTTGCAGACAAAGCATGTATGAAACAGTTCGTAAAACAGCCCTCAAATTTGGATAATCCTATTGAGAGGATGTGGTCTATACTCAATGCTTTCAAAAGGCAAAAGTTCGTTTGTTGGAGAAGCTGCCGGATGCTGTTCGTGCTGCTTTCAAAACGATTTCCTCACATAGCTGTTCTGGTTGTTTTCGCTTTTGTGACTATTCGCGCTAATTTATTGGATTGCTATAGTAAACCATCTATTAGATAAAAGCCTGCCCGCCATTAATCTGAATAACTTCTCCCGTCAGGAAAGATGCCTTATCGGAAGCAAGGAATTCGATAACGTCCGCGACTTCACGCGGGTCACCCAGACGTTTCATCAGGATGCTGTCCTTCCAGCTCTCCACCAGCTTACGATCGGTAGCCGCGTGGAACGGGGTATCGATGGTGCCAGGCGAAACCATGTTGACACGGATGCCGAATTCCGCCAGATCTTTCGCCAGTGCGCGGGAGTAGCTCTGCACCGCGCCTTAGATGCCGCATAGACAGAAGCTCCGATACCACCGCCGTTCGTGACTGCAATGGTGCTGAAGTTGATGATAGAAGGATTGGTGCCCTTTTTCAGAAGGGGCAGCGCAGCTCGGGTATTGAAGAACAGGCTGTCGAAGTTCAGGGCCATCACCTTGCGCATGAAAGAAGTTTCCATCTCGGACACACGCTGACGGCCGCCCAGGCTCCCACATTGTTCACCAGCAGATCGATGGAATCAAATTCCTGCGCAATCTTGGCAAAAGTTTCGTTGACCTGCTCTTCGTTCGTGGCGTCACAGAAATAGAAGTGTGCCTTGACTCCCTTACTTTCCAGGTTGGACATAACCGCCTGCGGCGGCTCATCAATACCCGTGATGATCACTTCGTAGCCAGCCAGCCCCAGAACCTCCGCGGTCTTGCCGCCGATACCGCCGGTCGCGCCTGTGATAACTGCTCTTTTCATACGTAGTACCTCCATTTTTGTTTGTATATAAATTTATTAACGACTCACAGAAAATCTTCGCGCTGAGGTGTTAAAGATGTCCAGAATAACCGCATCTTCCAGCGCTGTTGCACCGTGGTTTTCATTGGGAGCGACATAGTAGCTGTCTCCCTTATGAAGTATGTACTTCTTACCTTCCACTTCATACTCAAAGCTTCCGGACAGAACATAGCTGACCTGCTCATGGGGGTGGCGATGCATCGTCCCCACAGCCCCCTTCTCGAAACTAGCCTCAACCACCCATCATGCCGCCTCCGTGGGCGAGAATCCGGCGAGTGATGCCGGGTGCCGGCGATGTTGGCACGATATCCTGATATTTGAGAACCATCTTTGAAAACCCCTTTCATTTTCATTGTTGACGGTGTTTCCGTGTCGGAAACCATCCGTTTCTGTATCATTTTTTAATACCAAAAAACAAAAACCATATCACAGATTTTCTTCCGGAATTTACCCGCAGCAGCGCATTATACCTTTCTGCCGAAAAGCAGCCGTATCCATCCCACCCCATATTCACGATGCAGAATGATTACTCCCAGCAACAGAGCAAATATACCGGTCAATCCATTGCTGATCATCATTACCAGCCCCATGGCTGTTCCGCCCGTCAAATCGGTACAATAGAGGAAAAAGAGCAGGACTGGCAAGCGGAACACAAACAATCTGGAAAAGTTCAGGACAAAAGAGAGTCTCGTATAGCCGAAAGCATAAAATAACGCCATCATCGCCGCATGTACGGACAAAAAAATGTTGGAAAGCATCTCCAGCACAAAGATTTGTCGAATCAGTTGTGAAAACCCGCTATCGCCACCGGAAAATATTTCCAGGATTGGATTCAGAAAGAGCAATGTAGTTGCAAACCCAAAAACACCACAGACCATATCCGTTGCGAACACGGTACCAAAAACTTTCAAGGCCCTTTCCTTGTTGCCGGCACCGATATTTTGTCGGATAATCGCGGCTCCGCCGTCACCTATACTGCCTGCCGGCACGGTGGATAGAGAACTGATACTCGTTGGAGACTCCCAGCGCCCCACTATCTGCGTGCCATATTCCACGCCCACCGAATTAACCATCACCTTACCTGCACTGAAAGCAAATTTTTCAGCCATAATAGGCAGGGAGATATGGAAGATTTTGTGTAAAAATGCCGGGCACAGGGTGATGTAACCGGGAGAAAGCCCAAAGGCATCCTCTGGGTCTCGCAAAAAATACAACCCCGTACAACTGACGAACAGATTGGCTGCTAGCGTGGAGACAGCCACTGCAACAATACCTTTTCCCATGATGACAACTAGGAACCATGAGATTGCAAATTTGCTAGCGGCCATCAAAAGGTTCACTGCTAAAATGCGGCTACCGTTACCTCTTGCTTTTTCTATGGCAATGTAGACATTATTAAAAAAGACAAGAATTAGATTGAGCATAACCAGTCGGTAGTAGTCCCAACCAATCCGGATAAGTTCGTCTGGAGTATTTGCCAGACGCAGAATCGGGCGGCCCGCCGCAATCAGCAATACCGCAAGGATGACACCTGCGCTTCCCGCCAGAAAGAACGTGGTATTCACCGTCTTTTTGACCTTCTCGTACTCTCCCGCACCGTAGTATCCTGCAATCAGAATTCCAGCTCCCATTGAAAGACCCATAGCAAACGCAGCAATAGAATTGCCCAGCTGGTTGTAAAAGGATACAGCCGTAACGGATTCGGGATTGATGCGGGCCGTTATGGCAAGGTCGAAAACACGAAAGATCTCGTTCAGTAGCTGAAAAGCCGCCATGGGAACGCAGACCGATAAAACGCCTTGTAAGATATTTCCTTCCAGAAACAATTTGCGTTTCCGCAGATCGTTCTTCTCTACTTTTACGCCCAATGTGTCCCTCCTCCTGTTTCGCCGTCAATCTTCCTGCGGCGGCACGGGCATACTGTGAGGCGGGTAACACAGCAGTACCTCGAAAGGCTCTTTGCCGTTGCTGCAAAGGGAAAAATCTCCCATCCGAGCGGGCAGGAAGAAATGTTCTCCCTGTCGCAGGGCTGTATCGCCCCCGCGGGAAAGGATCTTGCCTTCGCCATTTACCACAATCGCCACCTGGAAACCGCCGTTCGACGGAAAATCCACCTGTTCCTTTACCTGCACGGACACCATGGAAAAGCATTGGGTGTAGGGAACACCCACCAACTTTTTCCACACACTGCCATCCCGGCAGGCACGGCGCTCCGGTTCCAGGCAGTGCAAACGGCGAAGCTGCTCCTCTTCCAGTGTGTCATAATGGAAACATTCCATCAGACCTTCTTCCCCCGCGCCTTGGTGGATAAGCTGATCAGGCAGCAGGCTTCCGTCTGAACGGGTCTTTTCGGTGCGCAGAGTATAATCCGTGGGTTCCTGTAGTTCAATCAGGCAGCATCCGGGGCCGATAGCGTGGGGGAATCCCCCGTCGATCAGCCACACTTCACCCGCCTTAGGGGTGACCTTGTGCATACAATCGATCATGCCTCGGATATCCTGGGTTTCGTAGCAATGCTGCCAGCGTTCTCGGGTAACGCCGGGGCGGAACCCCATGAGCAGATACGGTTCCTGTTCCTGCACCTCTCGAGTTTGAAGAATATACCAGCATTCTGTTTTTCCGTAGTCCGAATGGAAATACTTGCGGGAAAACTCTTTGTCAGGATGAACCTGTATACTCAGCCGTTCGGCAGAATCGATCATCTTGCAAGGATGCCAAGCTCTCCGCCTAGGTTTTTGCAATGCTCGTCTCCCAGCATTTCCTGCGGAAACTGTGTCAGCAGATCTTTCAGAACCAAGCTCTTTCCCTGCCATTCCACGCGGGAAAGACCCTCGCCCTCTTCCTTGGCAAACCCGGGATTGATCGCCGGCGTGACCGAGGCCAGCCATTCTTCCGGCCGTTCTAGGCCAAAGCGTCCAGCCTCGTTATGCCAATGGTCAATCCCCATTCCACCGCTGTATGTCCGCCGCACACGCATTGGCTCCACCTTCAGCGGAACTCCAAATTCCGGGACAAATGGGTTCTCTGTCACCGTGCGCAGCCCCCTTCTTCAACTTTCTGAAACGTCCAGTGTTGTGTAAAAACAGCATGCTCACCACTGGCCCGCAAAATGACCGTCCAGCGCATACGGTTCACAGGGTTGTCATAACTCCGACAGAGATAGACCTTCTTATTTGCCACGTCCAGTTCCTGCACACCGCGGACCTCTCCGAAGTTCCAGTTCAGGCTAAGGATTTCTCCCGGGCAGTCAAGTTCACGGACCTCTTTCAGGTGCTGGTAACCGCCCTGGTCAAAGCCAAGTTCTGCCGGTTTGCCGGCAGGCAACTGCTCCAGTTCCCCTTCCACATGGAAGAACCAGTCCATGGTATGTACCGCATCTGCGGTTACGGTAAACTCGTCCGAAAAACCGTTTTCGGAAAGTTGCACGCCCCGCCGAAACTCAACGACCGGGGTAAGCGTCCCGCACGCGAGCCGTCAACCCTACAGGTTCCTTGCTGAAAAGCATACATTCACCCGGCTGCGTGTCGGGATGACTCTGCCCGTCCACCAGCACGGTGTTATGGCACACCGAGGTACGATGATATTCATTACACAGGCGTGCCGCATACCCGCAGTTGGAAAGGTCGCGTGTAATAGGAGTCCCAAAGGCTGTCACTTCCAGATTCATCTTGTCAGGGTGGGCATGACTGGGAGACCGATGACCATACTTGAAAAAGACCTCGCAATTTTTCTCCCGCAGGGTGGCATAGCAGGAAGCCTCAAAATTGCAGGACTGGGTCCAGAAATCCAGCTTCTCCGCTGCCTGTTCCGCAGGACGGGAGAAGAGCAGCCATTCCATACAGTAGTCCGCCGCATAAACGGGCGAGGACATAGGCAGCGCGGTGCGCGGCACTGAGCACCCGTAGATCATTCTCAGGATATTGCGCAGCTCATCGCTATCAAAAATCTTGGAAGCCATCTCATACAGATAACTGTACGTTTTAAGATTCAGATTCGGCCAGCCATCATTGGGATTGGGAAGCACCGAGTTGGAAAAGGCCATTTTGCACGGTGCAAGCATCATTTCGTAGATTGTGCGTTCCACATCTTGGGGAATCTCTTTATGGTACAATCTTGCGAACAGCAGCTGATTCAGGAATGCTTCCAGGGTAAAGCAGTTGTAATGGATCGAGCCTTCATACCAGAAACGGCTTTCGGTAACGCCCTGCCGCACCTGGTCCACGATACCCAACGGCGCATCGAAGGCAAGGCGGATCAGTTCCTCGTCGCCGGTATACAGGCCGACGGTACCCACTGCAGAGTTGATCCAGCAGGGAATGTTGTGGATAATTTTCTTCTGCGCGTTTACAAAACGAGCACCGGGAAGGAGCAGGTTCTGGCAAACCCCCTGCACGAATTCTTCCGGAAGGCAGCCTTTCAGCATCTCCAGACCGTTGACGGTCTTGACGAGGAAAATTGCTTCATTGAGGGCCTGAGGCGTGATCTTGCCATTGCCGGACGTCGTGGGTCCCTTGCCGTGGACCTCGAACTCGTCGTAATGGTCGCTGTAAAAACCGACAATACGGCGGAAGTGTTCCAGATAGTGTTCGCCGCCTTCCAGCCGGTACAGCGCTGCCGCTTCCAGCGCTGACATCAACGCTTCGTAGCGGTACAAATAGACCCAGGCGGAGTTGTAGTTATCAGCGTCGTACACCTTGCCGCAGATAGGGCAGCGATGCCCCCGGGGCGATGTACGGGAGAACTGCAGGAACGCGCCGTCATCCGCGCAGAAATACTGGTGCCCCCATCCGCTCAGTCGTTGCGGATCATCTTGAAAATTCTCACGGTACCACTGCACATCACTGCGCATCTTTTCCATCAAGATCTTCCCCTGAGGCGTTCGAGCATTTTCCAGACACACATTCAGGCAATCTATGTATTCCATGCTTATCTTTCCCTCCCTTTTATTTTACGAGCCGCCAAGAGCAACCAGCTTCTACGGAAGTCGTCTTGTCTCCGACGGTGACATGATAGATGGTTTTGCCGTCCTTCTCTTCCTTCTCAAAAACGGGCAGCATACTCCGGTCCACCGGGCCTCGGGTCGGCAGGATCAGCGTTTCAAACACAACTGTCTGCCCGGTCAGGCTGGCCTCGATCTGAGGCGCAGGAACAAGGTGGTCGTAAGCGGGGCAGTTCCATCCCTTAAAGGTTCTTCACTACCGCAGAAAATCTCGATCTCCGGGTCGCCACACTGAACCATAACAAGTTCGCATCCTCAAAGCAGGAGAAGCAGACATTCCCTTCCTGTTTCACCTGACCGCCGGCGGTGTGCCAGATCTGCGTGTAGCGGTGCGCCTGCTCCGCGGTAAGGGTATCTCTTACGATCAGGAAGCCAGCTCCTTGGCATAAAAAACTTCCCGCTTGTGTTGGGCATCCGGCACCGTGCAGACCGTCTTCGTACTGCTTCCAACCTCACGGCTGACTTGAGCTCCGCCATTGTAACCGTATCCTGCACAGAAGGTGCCACAGGCGTAGTCACTGTCCGCAGCAATTCGCATTTCGCCGTCAGCATCCCCATGAACCTGATTCATGCCATCACACAGCACACTGTTGTACGCGGCGGTGCTTTTGAAGTACTCGGCTTTATCCAACCAGTCGATGCCCGGGCTAGTGGTATAACGCCAGCGCCCACTGTTCACCAACAGATTGCGACCGTAGGCCGAAACCTCCAGATTCAACTGGTCATCATTCATGTGGTTACAACCCCACGGCCCCATATCCAGACTTGCATAAAGGGCTTCTGAATCCCAGCCGGAGCGCATAATGGCCAAACGTGCCTGGGGGAAGAAATGGGAGGTATACGAAGGTTTTTTACCTTCCCTTCCGTTCGACAACCGGAACAAGGCTTCTTCTGCTGGCAGCAATCCTGCAGCCATCAGTGCCGAAAGCTGAATCTGATGACGGGTAGTCACATTAGAGTCATTGGTAATCGGCAGAGAAAAATCCGGTTTCTGCTGGTAAAATTCCGCCATGGCGGCCTTGCTCAGCCATTCAGTATATACAGAGGGAAAAATCTGTTCCATACCGTTATGCTGAGCCACCTGATAAAAAGCGAAGAAGTTTCGCAACGCAACCCAATGATAGGCCCCGGACATCTCTTGCGTATACCCATCCGGATGAACTGCTCAGTCCACTTAGACATCAGCAGATTAACCGCATACGTTCTCCATTCCTCCGCGTCTTTCATCTCGCGATAAAAAATAGAGATCACACCAAGCCCCGCCACTTCCAAACACGCATGGTTGCCTGTCTTCCAGTGATGCTGCCGCAAAAATCTGGCATGTTGGTAAATGGAGTAATAGATTTCGGCAAAAGCATCTGCCGTCATAGAATTACTGGTAATGATTTTTGCCAATGCCACAGGCCAGTTTTCGGCAGCGCGTCCTGCGGCCTCGAAAGGACGCCAGGTAGACTTCTTATACTCCAGATACGGCTTGCCTTCCGGATCGTAGGGAGGCACGTTGCGAATATAGTCCAGCATCTGCTCTACAACCGCAGCCGCGTACCGTTCGTCCCCAGTGCTTTCGTAGCGGTCTGCCAGGTACATAAAATAACCCTGTCTTACAAAACCGCCATTCCATTCCAGGTCACCTTCCGGAGCGGCATACCAGTCAATAGCGCCCTCCATCACAACACCTTTACCGTTGAAGAAGAACCGCTTGTTCAAGTAACCTTCCACTTCTTCATCAGAGCCAACCGACATGATCGGGCCAACCTCATCCAGCCGGTAGCTCCCTACGCGCCCGGGCAACTCCTTACGATAAAAGTCCAGCAGTTCCTGAGAACTTCCAAACGGAGTTGATAGGACCTGATTAATTTGTTCAATTGTCATTTGGCCACTTCCTTCACTTGATTTCTTGCTCCATATTATCGTATTGTTTCCCACAAATTAAAAGAGTCTGTTCTTTTGACAGAGTCTTATCTTATTTGAAAATCCCCAAAAATCGGCAGCTTCAAAAAAAACAATCATATACCTAAAAGATGAACTCTGGCGACACAAAAAATGTAAAACTATAATAATGACAAAATCAATTCGGCACTTGATTAATTACTTAGGAGGAATTTATATGAAGACTGCCGCACTTCGCAGGACTGACAAGTCACAGTTCAGGAAAGAGTCGTTTTGGGCGCGCCTGAAAAAGAATGTGGTGCAAAACAAAGGGTTGTACATCATGCTCATCCCTGTTGTCGCGTACTATCTTATTTTCCATTACGAGCCCATGTACGGACTACAAATCGCCTTTAAGGATTTTTCATTCAAAAAAGGAATCCTGGGCAGCCCATGGGTAGGGTTCAAACATTTTCAAGATTTCTTTGGCAGTTACTATTTTTGGCGGTTATTGGGGAATACCCTTCGTATCAGCATTAGTAACCTGCTCTGGGGCTTCCCCGCACCTATTATCTTAGCAATCATGATCAACGAAGTCAGAAATGTCCGTTTCAAAAAACGGTACAGACCCTGACTTATCTGCCTCACTTTATTTCAGTTGTAGTCGTATGCGGCATGATTAAGGACTTTTTGGCTCTGGACGGTCCTGTAAACGCTATCCTGCAGTCTTTTGGTATGGAGTCGATCAATTTCTTTGCACACGGCGAATACTTCACCACAATCTTCGTAGCTTCCGATATCTGGCAGCAGCTGGGCTGGGGCACTATCGTATACCTGTCCGCCCTGATTGCTATCGACCCCCAGCTGCCATGTCACAGTTGTACAAAGACTATGAGATTATTTGCCAGTGGATCAACAGCAACAAGAAAAGTCATAATGAATTGTTGAAAGATCAGATTGTGGAATACATTCAGCAGCACTGTTGCGACAACTCTTTAAGTCTGGTCAGCGTTGCTGACAGCATCGGCATGAATCCCACTTATCTCTCGGCGTTCATCAAAGAGCAGTTGGGCGAGACATTCCTAAACTATGTCCTTAATCTTCGTATGGAATTGGCTACTGAACTTTGCGAACAACCGACTTGTCCCAGCAGGACATTGCTGTTCGTATCGGGTATGCCAACAGTGGTGTTTTTTTGCGCGTATTCAAGAAAAGTACGCATAACGCCAGGAACATACCGAAAACAAAATCAAAAATAGCCCGTTTTTTTGCCCCATACAAAATACAGCCTATTCCACCAAAAAGAAGCCTACTCCAACCTGCTTCTTTTATTAAGATCATCCACCTCTTCCAAAAAGCTGACTCTATCCAATGTATCTCGCCGCGCCTATAATAAGACTAACAAAATCAAGCGATAGAGTCTGGCACCCAAATCAGACCGCTTGAGATTAGGGTCAACTTTTTAATTAACAGGAGGATTTACCATGAAAAAGAAAACTCGCCCCCTTGCCTTACTGATGGCGGCAGCTATCTTGGGCAGTACCCTGACCGCCTGCGGCGGCGGAAGTGACACCGGTATCAGAGGTTCTGATGCCAGCAACGAGGGACTCGCGGAAGATATGGCTTTGACCGATGCCCCTGCCGGAAGAAATCACTTTGCCCATCCAGCACCGACGGTCTTGAGTTGTCGTTCTTTGCTATGCCGGAGCCGGTCATTACCAGCAAGATGAAAGGCTATTCCGAAATGACAGTCCATCAGAAAGCAGAAGAGTTGACTGGTGTTCATATTGAATGGCGTGAAGAATCCTATACGGATCCCAAGCAGAAAATGAACCTTATGTTCAGTACCGGCGACACCGAAGATATCGTGTGGGATGCCCATATCCATGCAAGTGGTGGTGCCAAAAAACTGCTGGATGATGGTTTGATTGTCTCCCTGAATCCGTACATCGAAAAGTATGCTCCCAATCTCAAAAAGCTGATTCAGGAAACCCCCGGACTGTTGGAACAGATTTCTACCGATGACGGTCGCATCTTTATGTTCCCCACGATTCGTATGGATCCTATCACTCGCGCCAATTCCGGTTTTGCCATTCGTAAGGACTGGCTGGATCGCGCCGGACTTTCTGTACCGGAAACTATTGATGAGTGGTACACCATGCTGAAAACTTTCCAGGATATGGATATGAATGGCAACGGTCTGAAAGATGAGTGCTTTGTCAGCATGGGTTTTGAAAAGACCTCTCAATGTTTGGACAATTTTGCGGTAGCATATGGCTTGATTGCCGGCACAGACCTTTATGTTAAGGATGGACAGGTCAAGTACGGTGCATACGACCCCGAGTTCAAAGACTTTGTTGCCGAAATGGCTAAATGGTATTCCGAAGGTTTGCTTGATCCCGAATTCAGCACGCAGGATTCTAAACAGTTTAGTTCCAAGATGGTCAACGATGTGGGCGGTGCTTATTATGGCTCCCTCTCCGGTAATATGGTACATTCCTCGCCGCTCGGTCGGGAGATCCGGAATATGACTTGGTAGCTGCGCCAATGCCTAAAGCTCCCGATGGAAATGTTTACGTTGCCGTAAATGCCTATGGCAAAATGGTTCCCCACGGTGCTTCCATTTGCTCCACCAATGAAAATATTGTCGAAACCGTCAAGTGGCTTGACTGGCATTACAGCGAAGAGGCAACTACACTCTATAACTGGGGTATCGAGGGCCAGTCCTACGAGGTAGTGGACGGAAAGAAACAGTTTACTGATCTGATTTTAAATAATCCTGATGGTCTGAGTAAAGATGAAGCCGCGGCACGTTATGCCGGCGGCGTCATCAGTCAGATGCCTATCGTGGAAGATCCTGAAGTTTTCCTCGCATTGAAGTCTCTGCCCCAGCAGAAGCTGCATCTCAGCTGTGGTGCCAGGCAGATACCTCCTGGATTCTGCCCCCGTTGTATTTTGATTCGGAAACCACTACGGAAAACGCTAATATTATGAGCGAGATTAAGACGTATGTGGCGGAACAGTTCAACAAGTATGTTATGGGTATTGAGAGCATGGATACTTTTGACCAGTTCCAACAGCAGCTCAAAGATATGGCATTGAAACAGTTCTGGCCAACTATCAGGCCTCTTACGACGCCGTCTACAAAACTAATCCCCTTTCTCTCAGCGGCCCGGCATTGTCCGAGCCGCCTTTATTCATATTTGCTGCTTTTAAGGAGCGCCATGCTATGAAACTGATTTTTCATTCCATGCGCACTTACTCCCTTTCCATTTTGTTTGCTATTTTCATAAAATTGGGAGGAACGGTTTCTGAACTGGCGATCCCCTATATTCTGGCTCATCTGCTTGATGAAATTGTTCCTCAGCAAAATATAGGTCTTGTCCTGATTTGGGGTATCGTCTCCAGTTCCGGCGATTGGAGTGGTAATATTTGCGATTTCTACTTCCGCGTATATAACCGAATTGCGCAGGATATTAAAGTGCCTTTTAAGCTGGAAGGTACAGACCGCATTGATGACACGCCTATGCACAAAGTTTTGCGCGAGGCTTTGGCAAACGCTTGATTCAGAAGCGAATTAAATAAAACCTACCCACTCAAAGTCATAAGGCGATAGCTTTAATACTCGTTAGTAGTTTTGATCCAAACATCAAGAAATTTCACCCCATAGTTGACTACCAACTGACCACTGGCAGTGATATTTGTTGCCGCCGGTCAGTTTTTATCGTTGGCACATTGTTTATGTTGCTTGTGATAGGTGTGCCGTGGCAGTGCAGAACCAACAAAAAAGTGCCATATATCATCAAATTGCGCGCTGTGTCGTAGTTCTCCGACCCGGAAGGCCAGAGGTTCGAATCCTCCCGGTCGCACCAAAAAATCACCTTGCAATGCACTTTGCAAGGTGATTTTGTTTACTCTATTTCCGCTTTAAATCAGCTTCAGCAGCATATCATCTGTCGCGTCTGTGTACTGCCCTTTTGATAGCCGTTCGTTCCTCAGTCGATTTATGGTGGTTCGCATAAAGCAAATTTCTTCCGTGGAAAAAGTGGCTTTTTATTGGCTGACAGAGAATCAATTTTCAGTATTAATTTTCCGACTTCTTGTGTGCTATGCCCAAGCGCCCTTTCACGGTAATAATAAGGAGCAAGCGCTTTCAGCAGAATGCTTTTGTTCGCGTGGGTCAGCTTGATTTTTCTCATAATCCAATCGCCTTTCCGAGCTTTTGCTGTGCCTCACGCTTGTTCTTGTCAAATGCGTGAGCGTAAATATCCAGCGTAGTGCTGGCCTGTGCGTGGCCCAACAGGCTGGCCACGGTGCGGACGTCAACCCCCTGCGCAATCAGCAGGCTGGCATTCGTATGCCGTAAGCTATGCACATTCAAATCCAGCGGCAAGTTGTTGGCTTTCAAAATCAACTTGAAACGATAGGTGAATGTGCAAGGGTTCATCGGCTTGCCGTTAGGCTG